>PDWI01005735.1_pt1 | contig 15880 bp, 9 predicted proteins | sample 1430891 | NCBI WGS metagenome assembly PDWI01 (sample SAMN01162508, study PRJNA174530) | Oral metagenome, whole genome shotgun sequencing project. | biome: Marine environment; feature: Marine mammal; material: Swab sample of the gingival sulcus; isolation source: swab sample of gingival sulcus...
GGAGAACTACATTAGGACAGCGTTATGTTTCTAATTATCATAAGAAAAACTGGAAAAGACGTGTGCGTTCGGATTATTTCATGTTCCCACTTATTTTTAGAAAAGTTGTATTCAAGAAAGAGAATGCAAACTGGTTTTATGGAGTAGGTTTTTTGTGGGCTATTCGTCAAAATGCAGAGCAAAAATGGACAAGGAATGGAGTAGCCATAACACAAGAACAGGATTATAGTATATGGGGAAAATCTTATTGGGTGTCTAAACCCGATGTAGATGATAGATATGTGAGAAATGATTATATGTTGTATTTTGATTTGGGTGTTAGAAAATATTTGTCCTCAGATATATTTTTGGATATATTGGCTTATGGCGCTTTGGGTGTAAGAGATATTAATGTAAAAGAATGGAGAATTAAAAATAAGTCTAAGGAAGAGTATGCTGCTAGTCATAATGCTTTGGTGGGGCTTAAATTGTGTTTGGGATGGAAGTTTGCTCAGACCGGTCGTTTCTTTTTGTTAGATAAGGTAAATTTATTTTAATTATATTGAGTGTATAATTTGCAAGTAAAAAAATGAATTATCAAGAGGTTTTAAATTGGATGTTTACACAGTTGCCTGTGTATCAGAGAGAGGGTAAATCGGCTTATAAGGCCAATTTAGACAATACGTATGCTCTGATGAAGGTGTTGAATTATCCTTATAAGGCTTTTGAGAGTGTGCATATAGCCGGTACCAATGGTAAGGGATCGTGTGCACATATGTTAGCTTCAGTATTTCAGGAGAAAGGTTATAAAACAGGGCTCTATACTTCTCCCCACCTTAAAGATTATAGAGAACGTATTAAGATTAATGGGGAGGTGATTTCGAAAGATTTTGTTATCGATTTTATTCAAAAATACCGTACTCATTTTGAAAAGATACAAGCTTCGTTTTTTGAGATGACTGTTGGCTTAGCCTTTGCTTATTTTGCAGAGCAAAAGGTAGATATAGCCATTATAGAGACTGGTCTTGGCGGTAGATTAGATAGTACCAATATCATTACACCGGTCTTGTCTGTTATTACCAATATTGGTATGGATCATACTCAGTTTTTGGGGACATCTATGCCAGCTATAGCTGCTGAAAAAGCAGGTGTTATAAAGCAGAATATTCCGGTAATTATAGGTGAACATCAACAAGCTACAGATGATGTTTTTATAGATGTAGCAGAGCAAAAAGGAGCGCCTATTACATTTGCTCAAGATATTGTTGATATACAAAAAGAGGGTCAAAAATATACTGCTATTGCTAATAGTTTGGGACATTCTTTGTCTTTTGATTTGCCATTATTGGGTAGTTATCAGCAACAAAATGTATGCACTGTAATTGCAGCCGCTTTGGCTATGCAAATGCCTCCTGTGTTTATAGAGAGAGGTTTGGAAAAGGTATTGGATAATACAAATTTGCAAGGACGTTGGCAGATTTTGAAAAAACAACCATTATGTATTGCAGATACAGCACATAATAAAGAAGGACTTGTTTATGTGATGCGGCAATTGAAAGCATTAGAATATAAGCATTTGCATATTGTTCTGGCAGTTGTTAATGATAAGGCTTTAGATACGGTTTTGCCATTATTTCCTACAGATGCCATATATTATTTTTCACAAGCGGATATCCCTCGTGCATTGCCGGTAGAAGACTTGGTGGTATCTGCTAAAAAATTTAATATGAGAGGAAAGGCTTTTTCTTCTGTAAAGTTAGCATATAATGAAGCTGTGAAAAATGCAAGTAATCAAGATTTGGTGTTTGTTGGGGGATCTACTTTTACCGTTGCAGAAGTTGTATAGGTTTGCAAAATAAGAGGGACTTCTCTGTAAGCTTTATTTGATAAAATTGTATCTTTGCTCAAAAATAAATTCTAAATAGTTATATGTCTGTATTTTCTGATAATAAGCAGATGCGCGTTTGGTTGTCAAATGAAACGTATTTTTTTGTTGTGCTAATCCTGCTTGTAAGTACTATGTTTGCGTATTTTACTATAGGAGGTGTTAGTATTAATAATGAATCTGATATAGTAAAGCTTGTAGAAGAACGTTTGCATTCCGGTAAGCAGTTTGTAGAGCATTCAATGGTAGAATTGGAAGAGGAGTTTATAGTGGGGGGGAAGGAGGCTTTCATTTCTCAAGCCATAAAAATAGAAGAGAAATATCCCAAAAGCTTTGCTTTCTTTTTGTATAAGAAAGGTAAGTTGATAGCGTGGTCAACTAATAATATTTCTATACCCGAACAACTGGAAGATGTTAGAGACGAGGTTTCTCAGCTTATAGGGGTTAATAGGTGTTTGGTGTACAAAAGATCCCTAAAAGCGTATACAATAATAGGATTGCAAATTATTAGTAAAGAATATCTATGGCAGAATGAGATATTGCAGAATGTTATGTCTCCATATTTTGGAGTATTCAATAGAGTTTTCTTTTCTGTAAAAGGAGGTATAAAAATACAAGTGCCTGATGGAAAAGGAGTACTGTATGTACAAAAAAATTCTTTAGGAAAAGTAAAAGCGGGCATTTGGCCTTTCATGCTTTTTAGTCTTGCCTTTTTGTTTTACACCCTATTGTTATATTTGATTATTAGACGATTAAAATTTAAAAAGTTTTTTTATAACAATATATTATTTTTAGGGGGATTAGTAGTATGGTATTTAATTCATTATTGGTTAGGTTTGCCGCAAAATGTATTTAGAACAGAGATGTTTTCTCCAAGTTTGTATGCCAGTTCTTTTTTTATAGATAATTTGGGGCACTTGTTTTTTGGGACTTATATTGTTTTTCTTAGCTTCCTATATTTTTATATACAAAATCCTAAATACCGTAATCCTTCTATTCCGGTTGTGTATTTTAATCTTATATTAATTTATGTATCTTTTACCGGCATTATGAAAATCGTATTGGATTTGATAAACAATTCTCAGATTAATCTTAATCTTTATGAGTTGGCAGTTTTGGATCTGTATGGTTATATGGGGGTGTCTATTATTTTCTTTTTACAGTTGTCTTGGATTGTGTTTGCTTATAGATTAATGAAGTGGAGTAAACGAGCTTCCGGTTTTAATACGCTACATCTTTTATTAGCCAATTTATTATCTTTGGGGGTTAATTATTTTATACGTATTGATATTCCTTCATTTATTATTTTTAATCTTATCATATTTATATTTGTTATTTTTTGGTATTATTTCTGCAAAATAGATATTAAGCGTAAATATGTCTTGGAGATATTTTTTTATTTGGTGTTGCTTAGTAGTGTAAGTTATTGGTTTTTAAATGAATATTATGATAAAAAAGAAAAAGATTTAAGAAGAAATCAGGCTCTGACATGGGAATCGAAGAATGATCCGTTTTTAGAAGAACGCTTTATAGCTTTGTATCCGTCTATACAGCAGGGTTTTGCTTCTTATGCAAAAGGGCGCAATGCTTTAGGTATACAAATTCAAGATAGTGTGCGTATGGATCGTATTATAAAACCTTTTTTCAAAAGGTTTTTACCCTATTACGATATACATGTGCAATATTTGCTTGATGTGAAAGATACCGGACAAGTAATTGATGATAATTTTAGAAGGTATGGTTCTGTGATGGATAGGCGTTTGGAAAATGCTGAGGATATAATAGTAGAGGATACTTTGTATTTATTGCATGGTGATTTGAAATATAAAAACTATCTGGGACGTGTCCTTATAGACAGAAAAGAGCAGCAAGAGCAATTATTTGCATATATTGAGTTTGTGTCTAAGCCACAGGTAAAAGAGTTAGGTTTACCTGCTTTGTTGCAAAACAATAGTTATGCTAAACTCAAGGCTTTGAATCAGTATTCGTATGCTATTTACACCAATGGGTATCTTGTAGAGCAGGCAGGTTCTTTTTCATACCAAAACAGATTAGAGGACTTTTATTTATTTGAAGGGGTTGCCGATGGTTTTTATTATTCAGAGGGATATTCTCATTATTATTATGTTGCTTCTGAAGCCAACACTTTGGTCTTGAGCTTGCCTATGCCTTCATTTTTTGATCATCTTTCTGCTTTTGCATTTACATTAATGTGGTTTATTATTTTAAGTGTGCTTATATATAGTATTTTATTCAATAGAATTTGGATGGCGTATTTCTCTAGTTTTCAGGGACAACTACAGTATGCTGTTTTAGGTTTGCTTATTTTTTCGTTTGTTTCCATAGGGATTGTGAGTTTGTATAATATTTATGAACTTAATGACAATAAAAATAGAAAATTAATTAGCGAGAAAGTATTGATGATATTTAATGTGTTAAAAAACAAGGGTATAGATATCGATTCAGAGGGTTTGTATGAGTTGTTTCATACAGATGTTATGCTGTATGATAAAACAGGGAAATTGATGCTAAGCACACGTCCTGAGGTGTTTGAGTTTGATTTATTGGCGCCATTTATTAATCCGAGAGCTTTATATCAAACCAAATGGGACAATAATCAAAATATTAATATACAAGAAGAGCGTATAGGTAAGCAAATATATTATTCTTGTTATATTCCGCTTGAACTTTCAAATACGCATGAGCAGGTGTACCTTAATATGCCTTATTTTGCAAAACAAAATGAGATAGAAGATGAGATATCAGATTTTGCACAAGCTTTTTTGAATATATATTTGTTTCTTCTTATTTTCGCAATTCTTATAGGAATATTTGTAAGTCGTATGTTGAGTCATCCTATTGAAATGATAAAAGATAAAATAAAACAAGTAAGCTTACACCATGCTAATGAGAAAATAGAATGGAATAGGGATGATGAATTGCGAGGTTTGGTAATGGAGTATAATAGAATGGTAGACGAATTAAGTGTAAGTGCTGCTAAATTGGCGGCTTCGGAACGTAATGCGGCATGGCGAGAGATGGCACAGCAAGTAGCACATGAAATAAAGAATCCCTTGACACCTATGAAACTCAATGTGCAATTCTTGCAAAGAGCATGGGAAAATAAAGCCGAAGATTTTGATGATAAAATGCAAAATATAACCAAAGCTTTGGAAGAACAAATAGATGTGCTTACACATATTGCTACTCAATTTAGTACTTATGCAGCCATTACAGCAGTTGATATTCAAAAAGTAGATATAAAAGACTTGATAGAAAATGTTTTGGAAGTTTTTAAGTCGGCAAAAAATATTAAATTTACATTTGAGAGTAATGCAAAGTTAAGTTGTGTGATGGCAGATAAGGCACAAATGATAAGAGTGTTTAATAATCTTTATAAAAATAGTATACAAGCCATAGGTAATGAAAAGCAGGGGCTTATTCAGACTAAAATGTATCATTTTTACAATAAGGTATTTGTAGAGATTAAGGATGATGGCTGTGGTATTAAACCCGAGCAGTTCGAATATATTTTTCAGCCTCATTTTACAACTAAAACTACGGGTACCGGACTGGGATTGGCTTTGGTTAAAAAAATGGTGGAAACGGCAGGTGGCACTATTAATATATCATCTACACCAGGTGTTTATACTAAGGTAACTATAGCATTGCCTTTATGTGATAATAAAGAGACATAAATCAATATTATAATTTATCATTCACAATTATTTCTTGTATTTTTGCCGTGTCAAACAAATCAATAAGAATGGGGCGTAGAAAAAGAAGAAGTTACCCTCGCTTAGAGCGTATAACAATAGAAAAAATGGCTGCCGAGGGCAAGGCTTTGGCACGTGTAGATAATAAAGCATTGTTTGTGCCTTTTGCCGTGCCCGGCGATGTGGTAGATGTGCAGGTAACTCGAAGCAAGTCTTCTTTTATGGAAGGCAAGGTGGTAGAGTATCATCAGTTGTCGCCACTTAGAATAGAACCCAAATGTGAGCATTTTGGCGAGTGTGGCGGTTGTAAATGGCAAATGTTACCCTACGAAACCCAACTCCAAGCCAAACAACAACAAGTAGAAGACCAACTCAAGCATCTGGGCGATTTTGATTTCCCCCCTCTCAAAGCTATTATCCCTTCGCCTCATATTTATTTCTATCGCAATAAGTTGGAGTTTACTTTCTCTAATAAAAAATGGTTGACCACCTACTCCAAAGATATTGATTTTAAGGATAGAAATATGAATGCTTTGGGCTTTCACAAGCCCGGCATGTTCGATAGAATATTAGATATAGAAAACTGCTATTTGCAAGCAGAACCTTCCAATTCTATTCGATTGGCTATAAGAGATTATGCGCACAAATATCAGCTCACTTTCTACGATGTAAAAGAGCATAAAGGCTTTTTGCGCAATTTGATTATCCGCACCGCTTCTACAGGCGATATTATGCTTATTTTGGTGGTAGGCGAAGACAAACCCGACGATTTGGCAGGCTTGTTGAGCTATGTGACAGAACATTTTCCGCAACTCACCTCGGTGATGTATGTGCTCAATCAAAAGAAAAACGATACCATCAACGATTTGGAAGTGCAACTTTTCAAAGGCAAGCCTTATATTATGGAAAAGATGGGAAAAGTGCAATTTAGGGTAGGACCTGTGTCATTTTACCAGACCAATAGTTGGCAAGCGCACGAAATGTATAAAAAAGCACGCAAATGGGCTAAACTCACGGGCGAAGAATTGGTGTATGATTTGTATACCGGCACGGGTACTATTGCCAATTTTGTAGCACATAAAGCGGCTAAAGTCATAGGTATAGAATATGTGCCCGAAGCCATAGAAGATGCCAAACGAAATTCCGAAATCAACGGGATAGACAATACCGAGTTTTATGCCGGCGATATGGCCAAAATACTCACGGCAGAGTTTATAGCAGAACATGGACGTCCCGATGTGGTGATTACAGACCCACCACGTGCCGGTATGCACGAAAAAGTAGTGCAGCAGCTCTTGGCGGCAGCGCCCGAACGTATCGTATATATCAGCTGTAACCCTGCTACCCAAGCACGAGATATTACTTTGCTCAAAGAAGCTTATAAGGTGAAAAAAGTACAACCTATAGATATGTTTCCTCATACACATCATATGGAAAATATAGTGTTGTTAAAAAGGAAAAAGGCATGATGTTGAATAGCACAAGGCAAGAGGTTTTAAAAACAGCTAAAAGACAGGTTGTAAGCGTAGTGGCTTTTACAAGCTTGATATTGCTTATGTGGTCTTGTGCCAGTCCGGGGGCATTGGGTGGAGGTCCTAAAGATGAGGAGCCACCTAAATATTTAGGGGCTAATCCGCCACAATATGCTCGCAATGTAAGCAAAAGCAAGGCGGTCTTGTATTTCAACGAGTTTTTAAACCTTCAGAAACTCAACCAGCAACTGATAGTGTCGCCAAGTATAGATGTGAAACCCGATGTAATCTTGAGAGGCAAAAAACTCATTATCAAACAAAATAAAAAAGCAACTTTGTCTCCTAACACTACCTATACCTTTGCCTTTGGTAATGCTATTTGCGATTTGCATGAGAACAATCCCCTCCCCAATTTTCAATATGTGTTTTCTACCGGTGCCGATATAGATACTTTGAGCATTAGGGGCGGTATAGCAGATGCTTTTACTTTAGAGCCCAGGAAAGAAGTGTTGGTAGGTTTGTACCGTCAGCAGTCGACCGATAGCGTATCTTTAGACAGTTTGCCTTTGGTACAGGCGCCTTATTATTTGGCACGTGCCAATGATAAAGGTGAGTTTCAGTTGAATAATCTTGCAGACGGTAAGTATTTATTAGTTGCTTTGGACGACAAAAATGGTAATAAATATTACGATTTGCCTACAGAAAGCATTGCTTTTGCCGATACTTTGGTAAGTCCTCAAATATTGTACAATCATATTCCCGATAGTATAGCTATAGATACTACTAATACTCAACTGATGGATAGCTTGTGGGGACATCATGCCGAAACCACGATTTTACAACCGCAAACTTTATTTATGTTTCAAAAGCAACAAACAGAGGTAAAATTGTTGGAAAGCAAAGTGGAGGAAGCCAAAAAAATAGTATTGGTGTTTAAAAATCCTTTGTCCGATAGTTTAGTTATTGATTTGTTGGGTGATAAGCATTTAGATAATTGGTATAAAGAGGAATATGGTATAAAAAAAGATACTGTAAACTTATGGTTGCAGACGGCTTTGCCCGATACCATTACTATGCGTGTGTCTGTGGATACTGTATATTGTGATACTTTGCAGTTGGTAGTGCGTACAAAATTGGCAGAGGCTTCCAAAGGCAAACGACAACGAAAAAAACAAGTACCCCAAAAAGCAAAACCAAGTTTGCAATACAAAATAAAGGCTAAAAACACACACCATTATCACAAGCCTATACATATTGTTTTCGATACCCCTATTGCTTATGCCAATTTTGAAAATATAAGTGTAGAGAAAGATAGCATGCCCGTGCAAGGTTTATCTTGTCGTTTTACAGATAGTATCCATAGGCATTTGGAAATAAGTTATTCTTGGGCGCAGGAAGCCAACTATAAGCTTATTATTCCTCAATTGGCTTTGCGCGATATGTTTGCCGTGGAAAACGATAGTGTTATTTTCAAATTTAATACCACTAAACAAGACGATTATGGTAGTTTTGCTTTGGATTTTGAAGCCCCTGAAGAAGAGATGCCTTATATCTTACAGTTGGAGCAAGGCAAAGCCGATAAGGCTAAAATGATAGCTCGGTATCAGGTGCAAGGTGATACAAGTATTGTAGTCTCTAATTTAATACCCGGCGATTATTATCTCAAAGCCATTGCCGATCGCAATGCCAATGGAAAATGGGATACAGGCAATTATGCTGTCAAGCAACAAGCCGAAGCGGTATATTATCTCCCTAAATTAATAACAATAAAAGCTATGTGGCAAAGCAAAGAGGCATGGCGTCCTCTGTTTGAACATTGCAAAGCGCTACCATAATTAGATGCTTGTCTAATGCTATACCAATGTTGGATAGGGAAAGGGCGGATGAGTGGTTTTGCTATTTTATGTATAATATTAACATACAAAAGATTATGAAAATATATTTCAACTTATTTATTCCTTTGTTTTTAGTTTGTTTGCCTATTGTAAGTTTAGCACAAGAGGTTATTTCTTACGAAGATGAATATGCCAATACGGGTTTGGAGGGAAGTATTAATGTAGGTATGTTTTATGCCGATAAAAACACGGCAAATTTTTACAGTGGAGCGAATACAACAGACGGTATGAATAGTGCAGACCGTGTTATTAATAACGAATACCATTTGAACGATATCAATGCCACTTTAGAAAAGAATGGGTATCGTTATCCGCTTATCAAAGGTTATTTTAATACGGAATATCCCGCGCAAATGACTTATAAGATAAGCATGAGTGCAGGTATAGGTTTGCGATATTGGCTTACCCCAACATGGGCGGTAAGTATTGGGGCTCATTTTGCAAAAGGGCAAACTTCCGATGTTTTTCTTATACACAATACAAATCCCAATTTGCCACCAAGTAATAAAGAAAATCAGTATGTGCAAGGACGTATTGTAGGAGAGGATGCGCGCTCTCATTTCGATGTGGGGATAGAAAGTAAACATCCTGTAAGTGAGCATATTTTTTTGTTGCTGGGAGGAGGTATGAGTCTCAACAATACTATAGTGAAATATAATGAGATACAAATCTATGATCTCACTTTAGATATTAAATACAAAGGACCTCACGAATATGTCCCTAATGGTACTCAACAGCAATATAACTTTAGGCAAGGAGGTATAGGCTATGGTGCTTATTTCAGTCCGGGTTTGGAATTTGTGTTTTTGGATAATGTGTCGGTAGATATAGTGGCGCATACTTATTACAGTCAAATACAGTTGCAAAATTACGAAAACTGGGGCTTTCATTTTATGCCTCATATACGTTTTAATTTATCAAGGTTGTTTTTTTAAATCATTTTTTATCAGCTAAGTATAGAAAACAAACAAGGCTTATCAATAATGCCGATTAATCCAAATTATCTTGTATCTTTGTGCGCAAAATAATATTTTTCTTATGGAAGCATTGACACACTACCAAGATATAGTAAAACAACATTTAAGTAAAACTTCTTTTAAAGGGGACCCAACAGAATTGTATGAGCCTATTGAGTATGCTATTAATGTGGGGGGTAAGCGTTTGAGACCTGTTATTTGTCTTTTGGCTTGCGAATTGTTTGGGGGCAAAGCCGAGGATGCTGTAAATGCAGCTTTGGGCTTGGAAGTATTTCATAATTTTACACTTTTGCATGACGATATTATGGATAGGGCGCCTATTAGACGTGGAGAGCCTACTGTGTATAAGAAGTGGAATGCAGACAGGGCTATTCTTAGTGGAGATACCATGATGGTGATGGCTTATGATTTGTTGTTGAAATCTCCTGAGCATTTGTTAAAGAAACTCTTTACTATTTTCAATAAAATAGGTATGGAGGTATGCGAAGGACAGCAATATGATATGAATTTTGAAACCCAAGAAGATGTTACCATAGACGAATATTTGCGCATGATACAGCTTAAGACGGCTGTATTGATAGGTGGCAGCATGAGTGTAGGAGCTACTATTGCAGAAGTTTCTGACGAGCAGGTAGAAGTTTTGTATCGTTTTGGAGAAAATCTTGGTATGGCTTTTCAGTTGCAAGACGATTGGTTAGATACTTTTGGCGATACCAAAGTATTTGGTAAAAAAACAGGGGGAGATATAAGAGAGAACAAAAAAACATATCTTTATCTCAAGGCTTTAGAAGTAGCCAATGCAGAAGATAAAAAGCAATTGCAAAGCTATTATTCTACAGATGCCGATTCGGATACTAAAGTAAAGAAGGTGGTAGATTTGTTTAACAAATACCATATTTCTGATTTGACCAAAGAAATGATGGATACTTATTACCAACGTGCTATGTCCGATTTGGCTAATTTGTCATTGGCTGCAGATAAAATAAAGCCGCTTGAAGAATTGGCTAATTATTTAATGAGGAGAAGCTTTTAGTTTGAATTCAGTATAACTAGAATGCTTTATGTTGCGTTTTTAGCTTTTCTATTTCTGACGTCTCTCTTCCCACTTAAAGGCTTCTGCAATTTCTTGTACGGCTTTATCTATAGGCGTATAATTAAAGTCTATAGTCTTTAATAACTTTTGGTTGTCGTATCTAAAAATGCTAATCGCATTTTTGGCCATTTGTTTGGTAATGCGGGGGGCTTTTCCTTGTAGCAAATCTTTGATGGCGTATAAATAACGCCCTATATGTACTGCTTTAGGAGAGAGTTCTTTAGTAGGGGGTGTTTTGCCCATGGCAAGAGCAATGTTCTCAAAGAGTTGTTGGTAGCTTAAATTCTCTGCATTTACTACAAAACGTTCCCCATTTATATCGCTTTGCATCAATTGTATCATAATACGGCACACATCTTTTACATATACATAACCATTCACGCCTTTGGTATAATGTTTTAGCCCTTTGTTTACAAAGCCAAAAAGTTCTGCGCTGCCTTTGTGCCAGTCTCCGGCGCCCAGAATAACCGACGGGTTCACAATCACAGCGTCCAGACCTTCGGCTATGCCTCGCCATACCTCTCGTTCTGCACGGTACTTGCTAATACTGTAAGCAGAATTTTGTTTACTCTCTTTCCAAGGGCTGTTTTCGTTTACCATTCCTTCATTATCGGCGCGTCCGAGGGCAGCTATAGAGCTTACATATATTAGTTTTTGCACGTGTTGTTCCAAGCAGGCGTTTACCACATTTTCAGTGCCTTTGGTGTTGATGTGTAGCATAGCCTCGGCGTCTTTCTTGCGAAAAGACACCAATGCAGCACAATGGTACACCTGTGTTACATCTCGCATCACAGTCTCTAAAGAAAAATAATCTGTAATATCGGCTTCTACCCATTCGATTTTTGCTAATAAATCTTGGGGGTGAGGATGATAAAACCCAAATATTTTTTCTGTTAGGGCAGTAGAAGAGGCTTTGCGTTTGATTGCTTTAACCTGTGATTCTTGTTGGCATAATTCAAATAAAAGATGTGCCCCTAAAAGTCCTGTGCCACCTGTTACTAATATCATGGGGCAAAGATAGCGATTAATGTGACAATTTGAGAATGCGGTAATCTTATATGTCAACAAATGTTTGTACGGTTTTGAAACATATTACATGTGTATTGTTTATATTCATAAAAACGCTTTTAAAACAGAGTCGGATTTTAATTATAAAACAATTCTTCATTGTAGCATATATTTTTGTATTTTTGCGCTTCAATTATAGGATAACACATGGAAGATTTTATTGTTTCGGCGCGTAAATACAGACCTGCAAAGTTTGATACTGTGGTAGGGCAATCTGCCATTACCAATACTTTAAAAAATGCTATTCTGCAAAAGCAGTTGGCGCAGGCTTATTTGTTTACAGGTCCTAGGGGTGTAGGCAAAACCACTACCGCACGTATTTTTGCCAAAACTATCAATTGTCTCAATTTAGACCTTAGCCAAGACAATACCCATTTAGAACCTTGTGGTACTTGCGATTCGTGCAAATCTTTTGCTACCAATTCTTCTTTCAATATTTACGAATTAGACGCGGCTTCCAACAATAGTGTGGACGATATTAGGCAATTGGTGGAGCAAGTGCGTATTCCCCCGCAGGTAGGCAAATACAAAATCTATATCATAGATGAGGTACATATGCTGTCTACACAAGCCTTTAATGCGTTTTTAAAGACCTTGGAAGAGCCGCCTTCTTATGTGAAATTTATCCTTGCCACTACCGAGCGACATAAGATTATACCAACTATTCTGTCTCGTTGTCAGATATTTAACTTCAACCGTATCCGCGTAAACGATATGGCAGAACATTTGGCTTATGTGGCCAAAGAAGAAAAAGTGAGTGCCGATGCAGACGCCCTTCACTTAATAGCCGAAAAAGCAGACGGTTCTTTGCGCGATGCCCTTTCTATCTTCGACCAATTGGTAAGTTTTACAAGTGGACAGTTGAGTTATGACAAAGTGGTAGAAAACCTCCATGTATTAGACCAAAGCTATTATTTTGAAATAAGCCACAATTTATTGCAAGGCAATATTAGCACGGTATTGGTGCTGTTGGAGCAGATAATAGATAAAGGATTCGATTTGCAGTATTTTATCATTGGACTTGGCGAGCATTTACGTAGCCTTATGCTCAGCAGAGATGCCGCCACTATTCCTCTGATGGAAGCCTCCGAAAATATCAAAAACAAATACAAAGAAGAAGGGGCACAGTACCCTACAGATTTGTTAGTATCGTTTCTCGATTTGGTAAACCAATGCGATATACACTACAAAACCAGCAACAACAAACGCTTGTTGGTAGAATTGGCTTTGATGCAAATGTGTAGCAATGCCAATGCACTTCAAACAGGCGACAGTAAAAAAAAAAGTACCGACTGATTAAAAATCAGCTCCCAAAAGCCCTTTTAGATTGGTTGGCACATGATACTTTTGCTCCCACCAAAAGTTTACAAGACTTATTACCCAATAATATTGAGAGAACCCAATACCAAGAGGCTATAGATGAACCTGCATTGGTGGCAGAGGCTTATCCTGCACAAAGTTCTATAGAATCTAAAAAAACAGCATCTACTGCCCAAGATAAAGAGCCTGTTGCCAAGGGTTTTTCGGCAAAATTGGGCATTGTGTCTCTCAATACTACCGAACAAGACGAAGTAGATGAAAACGCCTATATGTTGGGTAAAGAACAGGTGTGCGACTCTATAGACATTGTTGTTTTAATGCCCTTGCTAACGGAGTATATGCAAAAGCATTGGCATCAGCACCCCGGTTTGTTAGCAGTTATACAAGAGCATAAGCCAGTGTATAGCAATGAGGATAATGCTCTTGTATTTAGTGTGTATAACAATGCCCAAGCGCAGTTGATACAACAAAAATCGGATGAGTTGTTGAAATATTTACGAATCACATTAAATAATTACCAACTTAAGCTAAAAACCACTACTTTAGCGCCCGATAATAAAACCCTAAAAGGACCTAAAGATACTTTGAAGAATATGATGAGTAAAAATCCTTATCTTAAAGACTTTATGGAACAATTAGGACTCGAATTAGAATTTTAATAAATACATTATAAAATATGAACAATTACATGAAATTTGCTATGAGCATAGCTGTAAGTGGCGTTTTGTTGACTGCTTGTGGAACCGATGCCGACAAAAATATCGACAAAGAGGCTGCTCCCAAAGCTATTAACAAAGCCAATATGGATTTATCTGTTAAACCCGGCGATAACTTTTTTGAGTATGCCAGTGGCGGTTGGATAAAAAACAACCCTGTGCCCGGCGACAAAACCCAATACGGTTCTTTTACCATATTGTATGATGAGAGTCAAAAACACTTGAAAGAAATCGTATTAAAAGCAGCTGAAGAAAATGCTCCAGAAGGTAGTATAGCACAAAAAATAGGTGACTATTACAAAAGTGGTATGGATACAGCGGTTATTAATAAGCTTGGTTTTGAACCTATTGTACCTACGCTAAATGCGGTGAAAGCTATGAAATCCGTGAAAGATTTAATGCCTATGGTGGCTTCTTTCCAAAAACAAGGTATTAGCACCATGTTCCACTTTTTTGGTAGTCAAGACCCCAAAAACAGTAGCATGATGATAGGTCATATTTACCAAGGTGGTTTGGGATTACCCGACAAAGATTATTATTTGAATACAGACCCTCGTATTACCGAAATTCGTAATGCTTACGAACAACATATTATAAGGATGTTTGGACTTATTGGCGAGTCTGATATAGAAGCACGCCTCAAAGCCTCTTCTGTAATGCAAATAGAAACTGAATTGGCTAAAATTTCTTTCTCTCGTTTAGAAAATCGTGATCCTGTGAAGACATATAACAAAATGAGCGTAAAAGATTTGCAAAAGTTAGGTAAAAACTTGGCATGGAACGATTTCTTTAAAGCCATTGGTATGCCCAATCCCGGTGATATAGATGTACATCAAGTATCTTTTGTTGAAGGTCTTTCCAAATTGGTAAAAAGTATAGAATTTAAACACTGGAAAAACTATTTGCAATGGAAAGTTTTGAATGGTTCTGCCAATTACCTGAGCAGCGATTTAGAGAAAGCAGATTTCGATTTTTATAGCACTACCCTTAGTGGTCAGCAACAACAAAGACCACGTTGGAAACGCATCTTAGGTGGTGTGAATGGTGCCATGGGCGAAGCTTTGGGTAAATTGTATGTAGAAAAATATTTCCCTGCAACTGCCAAGCAACGTATGGAAAAATTGGTAGAGAACTTGCGTGTTGCTCTTGGTCATAGAATAGATAAAGTGACTTGGATGAGCGACGAGACCAAAGCTTTGGCACAAGAAAAATTAGCCTCTATTACTGTGAAAATAGGTTATCCTGAAAAATGGCTTGATTATGGTCCTTTGAAAGTAACCGCTGACAATTTCTACCAAAATGTACGCAATGCACGTGCTTTTGCTTTCCAAGACAATATGAACAAAATAGGTAAGCCTTACGATAAATTGGAGTGGGGTATGACACCACAAACAGTAAATGCATATTATAGCCCTACAGCCAACGAAATTGTATTCCCTGCTGCTATCTTACAACCTCCTTTCTTCTATATGAACGAAGATGATGCTGTAAATTACGGTGGTATTGGTGTAGTAATAGGTCATGAGATTACACATGGTTTCGATGATCAAGGACGCCAGTTTGATAAAGATGGTAACTTAAACGATTGGTGGAATGAAGACGACAGCAAGCGTTTTGGTGAAAAAGCAGAGTTGTATGCTGCACAGTTCGATAATTATATTGTATTGGATAGCTTGCATGTAGATGGTCATTTGACTATGGGCGAAAATATAGCCGACCTTGGTGGTTTGAACATCTCTTGGGATGCTTATCAAATGAC
>PDWI01005736.1_pt1 | contig 15880 bp, 15 predicted proteins | sample 1430891 | NCBI WGS metagenome assembly PDWI01 (sample SAMN01162508, study PRJNA174530) | Oral metagenome, whole genome shotgun sequencing project. | biome: Marine environment; feature: Marine mammal; material: Swab sample of the gingival sulcus; isolation source: swab sample of gingival sulcus...
TGTATGCCGATGAACTAGGCATTAAGGAAAAAATAGAGTGTATAGCGAAAGAAATTTACGGCGCAGATGCTGTCGATTTTTCGCCGAAGGCAATCAAAAAATTAGCACAAATTGAAAGTTTAGGTTTTGCTAATTTGCCAGTTTGTATGGCGAAAACGCAATATTCTCTTTCTGATAATGCCAAGCTTTTAGCAAGACCAAAAGGCTTTAACATCAGCGTAAGAGAATTGAGGATTTCGGCGGGGGCAGGCTTCATTGTCGCCTTAACTGGCGATGTGATGACTATGCCAGGTTTGCCGAAAAAACCAGCGGCACTTAATATGGATATCGATGATGATGGTAATATTAGCGGATTATTTTAATGTTAATTAGGAGGATGTAATGGATTCAATCAAAATTATCGAAGCGATGAGTAACGCAACAGGCACATCTGGATTTGAAACTGTTGTGTTAGAAACGGCAAAGGGCATTATTGATAAGTCTTATGTTTATGATGTGGACTTAATGAATAACGCGCTCATCACAGCGCCTGAATTTGATGCAGAAAAACCTTATATTGCAATAGACGGTCATATGGACGAAGTCGGGTTAATGGTGCAGGCAATTACTGCAAAAGGTTTATTGAAAGTCGTTGCCTTAGGTGGTTGGGATATTAAAAATCTCTGCGCACAAAAGATGCGCTTTTTAATGCCAGATGGCAGTATCATTAAAGGGATTGTTTCGTCAGTACCAGTACATTTTTTGAGTCCTGATAAAAGAGATAAGACGCCAGCGATTGAAGACCTTTTAATCGATGTCGGTGCGTCAAGTAAAGAACAGGTTGAGGCAATGGGCATAGAAATTGGTATGCCTATGGTGCCAGATAGCGACTTTGAATATCAAGCGGCAAGTGACGTTTTAATCGGAAAGGCATTTGACGATAGAATTGGTTGCAGTCTTGTTATCGACTGTCTTAACAGCGCCAAAGAAAAAGCTTACACGCAGACGATGGGTATTTTGTCAACGCAAGAAGAAGTCGGGCTTAGGGGTTCGGGCGTAACGGCAAATCGCATTGCGCCAAAAGCGGTAATAGTCTTTGAAGGAACGCCAGCTGACGACACATTTACACCAGCAGAAGAAGCGCAGTCTGTACTCGGCAAAGGCGTACAAATTAGAATAATTGACAACAGCACAATCGCTAATCCACGCTTAATTAAAAAAGTGAGAGAAATCGCTGAAAAAGCGGGCATCAAACACCAATTTGCCGTTAGACGTGGCGGTGGCACAAACGCTGGTTCTTATCAGTTAAAACAGTCACACATTCCGTCAGTCGTTCTCGGCGTTCCAGTGCGATATATTCACTCACACTACGGCATTGCTAAATTGGAAGACTATCAAGCAGCAAAAGATTTAGCTATGGCGATGATAAAAGCATTGCATAATAATGAATTTGAACTTTAAATATAATTATTAAATTTAGAAATAAATAGACGCATAGGGGATAGTCCCCCATGCGTCGTTTCAGTTAAATAATAAAAACCGTGTCATTATGATAGTGCTTATTTTATGGTGCAGATACTCAATTATGAGAAAATCATTGCTGAGCAGATAACAGCATTGCCACTGATAGATAATGAGCATATTAAATTTGTTAGAACATATGATTTTCTTGAAGATAAGATTAATTTTAAAACGGAATTATATATTAAAAATGAGGATAAAAAGCTAGAGGGTAATATCCTTTTATATCCAATAAAAAGAGAACAAATAGAAAAATTATTGTTAAAAATAGGCTTTAAGAACATAGCGTTTTATTCCAATTGGAATGGAGAACAAGGGAAGGGCTTGCCGTTAATATTCACTTGTGAAAAATAATTTTTTGGGGGGATAATTTAACTAGGATATAAAAAATAACGCTTGAAAAATAATTAAAAACCAATTATAATATAATTATAAATAATATGAGTTTTGAGTAGGATGAAAATAAAAATAAGATTAATCAGCGAGAAAGGCAACTAAAACAGAAACAAAACAATATAATACAAAAGAGAGGTGGTAATTATGAGAGCTGAATATGATTTTTCAAACGGTATACCGAACCCATATGCAAAACAGTTAAAAAAACAAATTACGATAAACATAAACAAAAATACCATTGAATACTTTAAAAATCAATCGAAAGAAACTGGCATACCATATCAAACACTTATCAATTTATATTTATCTGATTGTGTAAAAAACAAAAAGAAACTTGTAACAACGTGGCAATAAAATTTGAAAATAATAAATGTTAAATTTAATCCCAAAACTTTTATAAATTAAAAGTTTTGGGATTTTTTATGTAAGCTACTTGATATTAGCTTATTTTTGGATATAATAATAGTAGTTAGAAAAGAATATTTAGAGGTATGCTTGCGATGTTTAGAAAAAATTATCATTTGCAAACTTATAATCGTGATGAAAATGGTGCTTTTCAAATTAGAGTGGCTCTTGATAAATATGAAGATATATATGACGATTGGGATCCTGCGCCTTTTAGGCGGCGTGATATAGAGGAAAATTTTATTGAATATATTTGGGAATCAGCACTTGATATACCAATTCGCGAGAAAATAATTGTTTTATTTTTAATGAACGCGGAAGTTCGCAATGCAAAAAAAGAGGAGCAGTTGACACGGGCGCTAAACAACCATTTTACTTATTTGTTGCGAAAATCAGAACGTGCTTATTTAATGGAGCAAGCCGAATCCTTACGCTATTTCATTTTGGGCATTATTTTAGTTGTATTAGCGTATAGTGATTTTTTTGGCAGTGTTAATTTATGGGTAAAAATTTTTGAAGAAGGCGTAACTGTTGGCGCGTGGGTATTATTATGGGAAGCTTTTTCCAATTTATTTATTGAGTGTCGTTCCATTCGTCAAGAGCAAAAAATAATCAAACGGTTTTTACAGACAAGGTATATTTTTAAAGATAATTAATTGGAAAGAGAACAGGATAGCAGCTTGTCATTAATTTTCATGCTCAGAGAGTGAGAAGAAATGAAATTTATTCAAGGAAAATCTCTAAAGTCAATAACAAAAATTATCTTGATATTGATGATTGTGGCTATATATGTCAGTTCCATTTTTGTGCAGCTAAGACATAATGCATTGTCTTTGTATAATAATGGCGCAGAAGCAATGAATAGTTTGCTATTTTGGCAAGCGTTGATATTATTCTCGCTGCTATTTATTTATGTGTTTATCTTTCAAACTGACTATGATAAATTCATAGGGAATATTTGGCTAGCTTTTATTCTCGTAATAGTGATTGAACTATTATGTAGCTATTTTGATTATGTTGTTGTTAGCTTTATAAAAATGTTTTGGGTTTTGCTTTTTCCCATCGTTATGGTTTTTGATTTTTCTTTTATGGGCTTATGTAAATACTTTAGTACAGAACAATATTTGTTTTTTAAGGTATTATTTTTTAGTCTTTTATACGGCAGGAATTTGTATTTGCGAAAGAGGGAAGCGTTATGAAAAATAAAAGAATAATTATATTTTTTTTATTAATTATAGGGCTGATTGTTTATTATAATGCGACAAAAACAAAAAACTTGGGAAAATTAATCGATATACCTAGTAGTGATTGTCGTTTATTAAGTATTGATAGCGACTATAGAAAATTTCCAGATAAATTGCAATTGGATGGATTAGAGCAAGCTGAAAGAGAATTAATGGATGCTATCTTTAGTATAGGCTACAATCGCTTATATTTTTTGGAGAATATTACATTTAGCGGCGAAAGAGTTTATCGGTTTAGGTTTTGCGATAAAGATAAGGTGTTTAATAATGCATTTAATGAAGTCTCCTTTCAATTTGGTACAAAAGGCTATGTTAGTATTATTTATGATAAAGAGAACGGCTATACGAAAAATTATAAATATAGAATTAGTACAGACGATGCGCTGCTGTTGGAACAAAAATTAGAAGCATTCGTTGTGAAGTAAATAAAATTATTCTGTAATTTAAAAAGGAGCTGTTAAGCTCCTTTTGATTTGTTTGTCTATTCTAGTGCTTGTAATGCAACGCTGTTGAGCGTGTTCCAAGGCTTGTTGAAGTGTGGTTGGAAGAAGAAGTCTACCATAGCCAATTCATCAACTGTCATTTTATTTTGGATAGCAACGCTGACTGTGTTAGCCATTTGTGTCATATCGGCATCAGAGATTACCTGTGCACCTAAGATGCGCCTATCTTTTTTATCATAAACTAGTTTGATTGTCACTTCGACATTCGTTGGCATAAATTCTGGTCTATAATTATCGGTATAAGTAGAAGTGCCAACCTCAAAGCCATTGGCTTTTGCCACTTCTTCAGTAAAGCCAGTTGAAGCAATGCAGTGTTCGTAGATTTTAATACCAGAAGTTGCCTGCGTACCAATGTATTTAAGGCTAGGATTTTTCAAGCTCTTGGCAGCGACTGTACCCATGCGAATTGCGTTCGTTGCTAGTGGCAAATAGGCGTGCTTGCCAGTGACATTGTGGATGACAGCACAGCTATCGCCAGCTGCGAAAATGTCTGGATCAGAAGTGCGCATATACTCGTCGATTTTAATAGCGCCATTATCTAGCATATCGATTTGACCAGCGAGAAGCTTAGTGTTTGGTCTGAAACCGATGCAAAGAATGACTAAATCGACATCATAGCTATATTTATCAGTGAAAACAGTTTTAACTTTGCCGTTTTCGCCCTTAAAGCTTTGTACTTTTTGGTCTAGCGCTAATTTAACACCTCTATCAGCAAAGGCTTTTTCAGCGATGTCTGTAAATTCTTTATCTAAGTATTTAGACATAATTCTTGGCATAGCGTCGATTACTGTTACTTCTTTACCTGACATTTCAAAAGCTTCTACCAATTCTACGCCGATATAGCCAGCGCCGATGACGGCGATTTTTTGTGCATCTTTTGCTTTTTCAATAATTTTATTTGCGTGATTATAGTTTTTACAAAGTAGAATATTTTCAAGCTCTAAACCTTCAAACGGTGGTACGATAGGCCATGAACCAGTTGTAACGATTAGTTTATCGTAATTATCTTCAAAAGTTTCTTCTGTTTTAAGATTTTTTACGCTCAGTTTTTTATTTTTGCTATCGAGTTCTAATACTTCGTGTTCCATAAAGGTATTAATATTGAGTTCTTTCAATGCTTCTGGCGATGAATAGAACAAGCCCGCCGCGTCTTTGACGACGTCGCCTACATAAAGGGCAATACCACAAGATAAGAATGATATATTGTCGTTGATTTCATAGACGTTAATTTCTGCATCTGGGAATTCTTTTCGTGCATTGATTACTGCCGCAGTACCGGCGTGTGTACAACCTATTACTACTATTTTCATATTTTCCTCCAAATTTGTATGTGAAATAACTATCAATCTATATACCCTTTTTGGTGAGAATTAAGCATTTAACTTTGCCTTAAATAAAAAATTAAGTTTAGTGGTCTTTCTTGCTTTTTATTGAATTTATTTTACTTGCTTGGGTAGTAAAATAAAGTAGAAGTATGTAAAAAAATAATGCTAAGGAGCTTTGAATGAAATTGGGTTTTGATACAGAGAAATATTTGGCAGAACAGTCGGCATTTATTTTGGAAAGAGTAGAACGCTATGATAAGTTATACTTAGAATTTGGTGGTAAATTATTCCAAGATAGGCACGCTATGCGTATTTTGCCAGGATTTGATGAGAATGTTAAAGTTAGACTGTTAAAGAGGTTGAAAAATCAGTCAGAAGTGATAATTTGCCTTTATGCTGGTGACATTGAGCGCAATAAAATCAATAACAATCTCGGTATAACTTATGACATGGAAGTATTGAAAATAATTGATGACTTTCGTGCTAATGATATTCCCGTTAATAGCGTTGTCATTACGCGCTTTACGGAACAGCCTGCCGCTAAGGTTTTTATTACAAAGCTTGAAAGACGCGGAATTACAGTTTATAAGCACAGACCGACTAAGGGTTATCCGACTGATGTCGATTTAATCGTCAGCGATGAAGGCTATGGTAAAAATCCTTATATAGAAACGACAAAGCCTATCGTCGTCGTGACAGCACCGGGACCAGGTAATGGTAAATTGGCCACTTGTCTTAATCAGCTCTATCACGAATATAAGCGCGGGCAGCATGCTGGTTATTCAAAATTTGAAACTTTCCCTGTTTGGAATTTGCCGCTTAAACACCCTGTTAATGTTGCCTATGAAGCGGCAACTGTCGATTTAAAAGATATTAATATGATAGACTTTTTCCACGTCGATGCTTACGATCAAATTTCTGTCAATTACAATAGGGATTTGGAAACATTCCCTGTGTTAAAACGTATGTTGGAAAAAATTACGGGCGAAGAATCTGTTTTTAAATCGCCGACAGATATGGGCGTTAATAGATTGGCATTTGGCATTACTGATGATGAAGTCGTCAGAAAGGCATCAGAGCAAGAAATTATTAGGCGTACGTTCAAGGCTGCGGTTGATTACAAAAAAGGCTTGCTTGACTTAGAAGGTTTTGAAAGAGCCAAGATGATTATGGAAAGTCTTGACTTGGATGAAAGTGATAGGGCGGTTGTGACGGCTGCTAGAACAAAAGCAGAGCAAGTCAAAGCTGAAAGTGGCAAGGATATAGAAGCAGTCGTTGCGATAGAACTAGCTGATGGTAGAATAGAAACTGGTAGAGAAAAGGGCTTGATGCATGCGTCGGCTTCGGCAACGCTCAATGCTCTAAAATATTTGGCAAATATCAATGATGAAATTCACTTATTACCTGAATTGATTTTAGCGCCTATTGGCAAATTGAAAACAGAATCTTTAGGACAGAAAAGACCAATATTAGATTTGCAAGAAATTCTAGTAGCGCTCAGTATTTCGGCGGCAACTAGTCCAACAGCTGCGGCTGCTTATGAAAAAATCGGCGAATTAAAAGGCGCACAGATACATTCTACTATTATTCTCAATTCTAGTGACGAAAAAACATTGCGTGAACTCGGCGTTGATGTTACCTGTGATGCCGAATATTCATCGGAGAATTTATACTATAATTTATAAGCATGAATTTATTAGATAGCATTATAGAAAAGGAAAAAGCAGCAAAAGCGCCTTTGGCAGAACGCATGAAACCGCGTAATCTCGATGAATTTGTCGGGCAGGAAGCTGTGCTTGGAAAGGGCAGTTTGCTTAGGCGCTTAATTGAAAACGATAATTTGCGTTCGTTGATTTTTTATGGCAGTAGCGGTGTTGGCAAAACGAGTATTGCAAAAATCATAGCGCAGATGACAAAGGCGCAGTTTATCACGCTCAATGCTGTTATTAGTGGCATTAAAGATATAAAAGATGCGATTGCTAGGGCAGAAGAAGCGCTAATAAATGGGCAGAAAACGGTGCTTTTTATCGACGAAATTCATCGCTTTAATAAATCGCAGCAAGATGCCCTGCTTCCTTATGTCGAAAGTGGGCTAGTGATTTTAATTGGTGCGACGACGGAAAATCCTTATTACGAAGTTAATAAGGCGTTGATTTCTCGTACTATGGTTTTTGTGTTAGAAGCCTTAAAACCTGCTGAAATGCGGTTGATTTTAGAAAGGGCATTAACGGCAGAACGCGGACTAAAAGCCCTAAATGTCAGCGTTAGTGAAGAGGCGCTAGACTTTATCGTCGATTATTCTGCAGGTGATGCGAGAAAGGCACTCAATGCTCTGGAGCTTGCTGTTTTAACGGCAACTCCTAGTAATGATAATAATTTAATTGATGTTGAAACAGTTAAAGCCTGTTTCCAACGTCGTGATTTAAAGTACGATAAAAAAGGCGATAATCACTATGATGTGATTTCCGCCTTTATTAAGAGCATTAGGGGGTCAGACCCCGATGCTGCAATTCATTATTTAGCGCGTATGCTCGCCGCGGGCGAAGATGTTAATTTTATCGCTCGTCGTATAGTTATTAGTGCTTCTGAAGATGTTGGCAATGCTAATCCTAATGCCTTAATTGTTGCAACTGCTGCAATGCAAGCGGTGCAATTTGTCGGTATGCCAGAAGCACGTATTGCTTTAGCGCAGGCAGTTACCTATTTAGCGTCATCGCCTAAGTCAAACCGCGCTTATCTAGCGATTAATCAAGCGCTTGCCGATGTCGAGCAGGGCGCAATAGGTGACGTACCGCCTCATCTTTGCGATATGTCTTATAAGTCAAAATTTAAAACAAAAGAACATCTATATTTGTATCCGCACGACTATAAAAATGCTTATATTAAGCAGCAGTATATGCCAACGGAACTCCTAGGCAAAAAATACTATCAACCGAGTAATAGAGGAACAGAAAGGCGCCTATCGGAGTATTTAGAACATATTAAAAAATAGTGGGATTATGCAGTTAGTGCGTACAGTTGTTTTGAAATGATGCGCTAGTGATTGTTATAAATATTAATAGGGCGTGTAGAACATTTGTACCCAATAATATCGGTAATATGAATTTTCATCATAGTGAAAACCAACACTAATTTGTTCATAGTGAGGGTTTAATATATTTGCTCTTTCAATGTTGACTAGTCTTATAACTTCTGCCTTTAGTTTTTGTTCTTTTGTTTGTATTTCTTGCACAATAAGAGTTTTTCCGTCAGTAGCAGGATAAAGTGTTTCAATTACATAATCATCTAAATTATAAAGATAATCATCTTTATCAGAATTATAAGCGGCAACTACGTCGCTAAGATTATAAATTTTCCCTTCTAACCCTTCATATAAATATTTTTCTTGATTTATAACAATAGATTTAAGCCTAGAATCCGTTTTTGGTGCTAATACTAATTCTTTAGCAGTTGCAAATCTAACATAATCAGATTTTTGATAAATATCACCGACATTGGCAAATGCGATGTTACCAAAAAACAATAAGATAAGTATAATTGCTGTTAATTTAACATTTGATTTCATAATCAGTATTCTCCTTACGATTGAATTAATTTACTACTTTATATATCGGCATTAAGCCAATATTATAAAGTGAAATCACAGTACATTTTAGCATGTTTGCTATGTAGTCTACCGCTTACAAATTAAGTTGGTACTCGTAATTGATGACTGATATTTAACTGCATAGTGACTTTTTTATTTATATTTGCTATAATAGAAGTTAAAGAAAGATAAAACTGAGCTTATATCAGGGAGCATGATATGCAAAATCAAAAGTATTTAGCAATAGGGACAAGTGATTTCAAGAAAATTATTGATGATGAATGTTATTATTTCGATAAGACGAAGTTTATAGAAACGCTTGTAAGGGATAGAACAGAAGTGAAATTATTTACAAGACCGCGTCGTTTTGGCAAGACTTTAAATATGACGACGTTAAAGTATTTTTTTGATGTGCAAAATAAAGAAGAAAACAGAAAACTTTTTAAGGATTTATACATAGAGAAATCTGATATTTTTGCTAAGCAAGGGCAGCATCCTGTACTTTTTATTTCTTTTAAGGATATTAAGCAGAATAATTGGGCTGATACTATGCGTAGTATAAGAAAACTTTTTGCTGATACATATTCTGATCATAAATATATTATCGAAAATTTGGATGATATTGATGAAAATAAATTCAGAAGCATTAGAATGGAAGAAGATACCATAGAATACAATAATGCGATTAAGGATTTATCGAAATACTTATATGATTATTATGATAAAAAAGTAGTGTTATTAATCGATGAATACGATACGCCTATCATCTCTGCTCACCAATATGGCTATTATGACGAAGCGATTAACTTTTTTAAAACGCTTCTTAGTACGGCGTTAAAAGATAATCCTTATCTTGAAATGGCAGTGCTTACTGGCATTGTTAGGGTTGCTAATGAAAATATATTCTCAGGACTTAATAATATTAAAGTATATACCATACTTGATGAAAAATATGAAGATTCTTTTGGTTTAACAGAAGCTGAAGTGATGGAAGCTTTAGGACATTTTGAAATGGATGAAAACATAGACGAAGTTAAGGCGTGGTACAATGGTTATAAATTTGGCAACTATGATATTTACAATCCTTGGAGTATCACCAATTATTTAGCAGATAAAAAAGTGGAAGTTTATTGGATTAATACTTCTGGTAATTATTTAATTAAAAAAGCCTTAAAACTATCTGAAAGTGATATTTTTGATGAGTTAAAATTATTATTAAATGGACAATCAATAAAAAAACACATTGATAAGAAAACTAGTTTTATTGATATGGATGCCGAACTTGTCAGTTGGCAATTACTGTTTTTTAGTGGTTATTTAACGATAGATAAAAAAATAGATAAACAAAAATACGCCTTGAAATTAACGAATTATGAAGTAAGAGATTATTTTAATGAACAGTTTATCAATGTAAACTTTGGCAGAAATCTGGATTTTAGAGATATGATGGATGCTTTGATAGAAGAGGACTTTGCCAACTTTGAAAAATATCTTGGCAAAATAATGATGAGTACAATTGCACCCATTGATACGAGGAAAGATGAGCTTGTTTATCATATGTATGTGCTTGGGACAATGGCGTATTTAACCGATAGGTATATTGTACATTCTAATGAATTTACGGGAAAAGGGCGTTCGGATATCATTTTGGAACCGAGAAGTGGCAAGGGGACGGGTTTTATTTTAGAATTTAAGGTAACGAAGAATGAGGAAGAGCTTGAGAGTCTGCCACAAAAAGCACTAGAGCAGATAAAAGATAATCAGTATTATACAAATATGAAAGCGCGTGGTATTAGAAAAATCATTGCAGTTGGTTTGGCGTTTTATGGTAAAGAAGTGAGATTAAAAGTGGCAGAATTATAAATTACTAGTAGAATAATGATGTAAAAAAGCCTACTAACTAATGCTAGTAGGCTTTTTTGTGAGCTATTTATTTCATTTCAACGACTATTTGTTTGTTTATATCGTCCCAGTCGACTTTGAAACCTAGCGCTTCCCCTAAATCCCTAAGCTTAAAGTAGTTTTGCGAATTGATGGTGTAGGCGTTTAAGTTGGCGACTTCGCCGTCTATTTCTAGTTTAGCTGGCGACTTTATAGCTGTTTTATTTGTTTTATCGCCAGCTTGTAATTCACTGCCATTAGGCTGATATGCTTCGCCTTTAAGAAGTGAAATCAATTGTTTTTCGCCGTTCCAAGCGACAGAAAACTGTGCTTTTTTGCCATTGGCAAGAGCGGCAATATCCCTTAGTTTGAAATAGTTATTTCCATCTATGTTGTAGACTTCTAAACCACTTTTTAACTCGCCGTCAACGACAAGTGCTTGCTCGCTGTAAGTGGCAGTAATATCGTTTGTCTGTACTTGATTTGAAGTATTGTAGAGTGGATTATGGTATAGTACATAGGCTTTCTCTATAGTTCCTGATTTGTCTATAGAACCTATATGACTAGCGTAAATACCTTCTTGAAAATATAATGGGTCTGCTAGAACACATGGAATGATTTCATTACCATGTTTATCAATACATCCATAGAGAGTTTTTTCATTTTCTTTGGATTTTGCGAACGTGGCTAAACCATCACTAAAATTATTAATATATTGGTATTTACCAAAGATGATTTCTTCGCCTTTTGTGTTAATATAGCCGAGGTCTTCTCCCTTTCGAGCTAGTGCCATTCCTTCATTAAAGTCTGTAACATAGTCGTAAATACAAGGAATAACAATAGCGCCTACTTTATCAATGAAACCGTATTTTCCATCTTGAATATATCTTGCCAAGCCGTCATGGTAACTGAAAAGCATTAATTTTTCATTTTTTCCATCGTCATCAGAATCGATTTGAACACTGTCTTTACTAAATAATTCTACGCCTTTATTATTAAAACATTTTAATTTATAGAGAATATTTCCATTATCATCAGTATAAGGTTCTGCTACTTGGACGACATTTTCAGAAAAACCGTAGTAATATTTGCTTGCAAGACCTAATTCGTGAGGTACATAAACGCAAGGTATAATCTCTTTACCTGTCTTATCAATATAGCCAATAAGACCATCATTTTTATTTTGTACTCTAGCAAGCCCATTTTTAAAATCGCCATAGCTAGATGCATAGTAGTCAGGGTTTTGTTTTAATACTGTTTTGCCTTGTTTGTTAATATATTTATGGATATACTCTTTATCTGTTTCTATCCAAACACTAGCTAAGCCATCAGAGAAGCTACGCGCAAAGGTATAATTGAAAGGGATGACTCTTTTGCCTGTCTTATCAATATAAGCCCAAAGCCCGTAATCTTTGATATTACCATCACTATCATAGGTCTTACCTTGATTAACTGCTGCTAAACCGTCACTAAAAGAATAGGCATCATCATATTTAAGCTCTACTACTTCTTTACCGCTTTTATCGATGAAGCCGTACTTGCCATCTTTTTTAACAACTGCTAAACCTTCTTTAAAATTATATATTTTGTCATATTGTTTTTTGATGAATATTGCACTCAGTGTGACATTATCGCTAATGGGAATATTGATTTTAGTACCAGTTTTCATTTCATCAAATGACGATGCATAACTAAAAAACGCCCCTACATTTCCCATTACCAGCATTAGTGCAAGTAGACTTGCCATAATTTTTTTGTTTGTTCTTGTTTGCATATTTCCTCCTTACATAGTTAATTGTTGAGTTCTTATTAACAATTATAACAAAAAAAAAAAAACACAAGTCTTTTTTGTTACAAAAGAAGCAAAGTCGCAAAAATTATATTGAATAAATAGATAAATAGATAAATATTATACGGTAACTAACGAAGTAATTGGCGATTTATGTATAATTATGATATAATATAAGCGTACATTAACAATAAAGGCGCGATTTCTTAGTAGCTTTAAGGGGTATTTTTAATGACGTTGACAAACAAATTAGGAATAAGTGATAGTTTTGAGCTGGCAAAAGCTGAAGAAAAAATCAGTAAATCAAAAGCAGTAGCATTATTTGAAAGCAATTTGATTAATGAGATAGAAGTTGGAACTTTTAAAGGCTTAGCTTTTATACATCGGTATTTATTTTCAGAGATTTATGATTTTGCAGGGCGGGTTAGAACGGTTAATTTAGCAAAAGGCAATTTTCGTTTCGCGCCAGTAATTTATTTAGAAGCAGCGTTAGCAGAAATTGATAAAATGCCGCAGTCTAATTTTGATGAAATTGTCGCTAAATACATAGAAATGAATATCGCCCATCCTTTTCGTGAGGGAAATGGCAGGAGTATTAGAATTTGGCTCGATTTGATATTGAAAAAAGAACTATCTCTTGTCGTCGATTGGAGTTTAATAGATAAGGATGATTATCTTTTAGCAATGGAACGTAGCCCGATTAAGAGTACAGAGATAGAAATTTTGCTTAAAAATGCGTTGACAGATAAAGTTGACAGTAGAGAAATTTATTTTAAAGGTATAGATGCTAGCTATAGTTATGAGGGCTATACCGTATATAAAGTGTTAAACAACGAAGCAATTGGCGATTTATGCACAACTATGATATAATAAAAGCCTACTAACTAATGGTAGTAGGCTTTTTTGTAACGATTTATCACGATACCTGCTAAGAAAAAGCAAATACCGAACATTATTTGAATTGCTATATAAATTAGAAACTCTTTAGAAAAGCCCTTTGTCGCTAGTTCAACTGCTTTTTCATAATAAAATACAGGGAAAAATCTTGAAATTGTTGTTGCAATTTTTGGCAACAGTTCTATTGGTACAAATACGCCTGAAATGAAAGCGAGTATCAATGGTAGTGTGGAGCTAATGGAGTTGATGAATTTTTTGTGCGTATTGATACTTGCAAATAATGAAATCAAGCCTAATGAACTTAGTGATAATGCTGATGTATTTAATATATAGGCGCTGTAATTGATGTTAGCACTTTGTCCTATGGCAAAGATAATTGTTAATATAAGTCCCGTTATGATGAAAACGCCTATAAGTTGTGCCAAAATGGTTTGCAAACTAATGTTACTAATAGAAGTCGATGCTATTTTTATTCTGTTATTGATGTCGTCTTTTTTAAAAGAAATGATGGAAACGCCAATGATGGACATTATTACTGCCATTAGTGCGTAGGCTAGAAATCGAAAGGTAAAATTGTACCATTTTTCTTTATAGCCGTTTTCTGTTGTTGAATTTATCATAGTGGGAGTTATTGTTATTTTCGCAATGTCGCCTGCTAATTTTGGATTTGTTTTGCCATCTTTTTCACTTAACTCTAAAAAATCAAGATAAGTTTTGAGTTTAGATGTGAGTATATAGCTATAAGAACTTTTAGGATTTTTATAGCAGAAAATTTTTCCCGATTGTTCATCTTTAATGATAGCTAAACTGACGCCTTCTAAAAATACACTTTCTTTGGCTGAAAATTCGTCATTTTTAATGCTGTTTATTGTTATATTATCGGCAAATGCTTTGCTAAGTGCTAGTGCCTTATCATTGATGATAGTCTTAGAGACAGCAATTTCTATATTATTTCTCTTAAATTCGCTATTTTTATTTGTAGGCACGCCACCATTAAAGAGTAGAAGTATGACGAAAAAACCTATCCATAGAATGAATGTGAATTTCATCTTAGAAAAACTTTTTAAATAATACTTAAATACTGTCATAATTCTCTCTCCTTAAAACGATACTGGCAGCAATTAGAATAATGATTGTTGCGCCTATTAGAATTGCTAAGTTTCGCGGCAAGTTTGTCGTGTCTCCTATATAATTAACTTGGTAGAGCGATTCATTCACTACATTGGCAAAATTAAGTCGATTTAGTATAGGAATGTTTTTTTCTATTGCGTTTCTTAAATCAGTGTTACCGCTCATTCCCGTTATAAACGAGAGCGTTAGTATAACCATATTGATAATATCAGACTTTTTATGTGAGGGTATTTTTCTAATTGTGCCAAAGAGTACGCCTAGCGAACTAGAAAAAATACTCGCGCATACAAATATTACAATGCTTAGTTTTAAATTATGGAAGAGCGGAATTTTAAGTACAAATGTTACAAAAAGTGTTAGTATTAAATTAAATGTTAATGATAGAGTAACACTAGTTATAAATATTGCTATCACCATGTTGCTTTTTTTATAGGGGGAAACAGCAACTCTGGCAGCCATAGTAGAAAGATAACTTTGGACTAGATTGACGAGTTCTGAACCGATAAAAGTACCGTATAAGGAAAACATAGCAAAAGCTGAAAATAATATGATTGTAAGAATGCTAGTTTCCTGATTTTTGAAAACGAGTGCTTGCGATTTTGTGAAATGGAAGTTTCTAAAGCTTTTTGCTTTATATATTTTTTCTGTGTATGGCGCTAATTGTTTTAAATTCATTTCTATAATGTCATCATTTGACATGTTGAGATTGAGTTCTTCTTTATCTTTTATCATAAAGGCTGTAAGATATTGTTTCATATTTTCAAATACACCGACGATGATATTTGCTTTTAGTTGATAATCATCTACATACAAGTCATAATCGCTTGTGATATAGCCGTCGATTTTTTCATTTTGAAGTTGTTCTTTTAATTGTTCGTCGTCGCCATCTATCAGTCTGAAAATAGGAATATTTTCTAGTAAAAACACATAAGCGTTGTCGTTATTGATGCCAAATTTTATTTCTAAAGTCGATTCTTTATCCAAATTGGAAAATGCTAGGTAGAAGGCAGAGCAAAGTATGATAGGAAAAAGCATCATCCAGAATAAGAATTGTTTTTCTCGTATGCAATAAAGTATTGTATACTTTACATAAAATAAAATGGTCATTATTCTCGCAGCTCCTTTCCTGTAAGGTATAAAAAGACTTCGTTTAAGTTTGGCTTAGAGAAATTTAGATTTTTATAAAGTATATTGTTTTTGGATAGAAAATGGATAAAATCTTC
>PDWI01005737.1_pt1 | contig 15876 bp, 22 predicted proteins | sample 1430891 | NCBI WGS metagenome assembly PDWI01 (sample SAMN01162508, study PRJNA174530) | Oral metagenome, whole genome shotgun sequencing project. | biome: Marine environment; feature: Marine mammal; material: Swab sample of the gingival sulcus; isolation source: swab sample of gingival sulcus...
TTTGAAAAAATCTCTGTACGACTGTGTAATGTCATAAGGTTGTTGCGTTTTTATAGTTGGTATGGTTCCTTGGTCTATAGTACAATGCGCATAAGGGTCACTTGGATCAGTTGGTGTTGCTTCGTGCCATATTCGACCGTCTGCCTCACACTCTTTTTTTGTGATGCATTTTTCATCTTCCCAAACATTTCCACTTTTTTTGCATTTATCTTCTGTCATGGATTCATTTTGATCGTTTGAAGATGATGTATCTGATAGTAGATACATTATGATTGGTGTCATATCAACTTTTTTGGTTGAAATATTCTTGTTATGTCTTTTTGTTGTAATGTCTGCAGGATTATTGGAATTCCCATAAGCACTTAATGCCACAATCATAAATATACTAATTAAAAATTTCATTTTTTTGCCTTTATTGCTATTGTTTGTTGTTAAAACTTTTATGACATGTAATTTAATCTTATGTATTGATAAATTAATCATATCATCAAAACAAACTAAACCTAAATCGGCAATCATGTAAAAGTATAAATACTTTTACATGTGTTTTTATGTTTATTATTTTATAAATTCTTTATTTGATTGCACGGTTGATATAAAGCGTCCCATTCTTTCCCATCTTATGACATAGTCATCGTCCCAGCTAAAATATATAAACCAAGGTTTTCCAACTATTAAGGAGTAAGGAACTGTGCCCCAAAAACGACTGTCGTTTGAGTTGTCACGATTGTCACCAATCATGAAATATTCATTTTTTGGCACTTTTATGTAAAATGCGTTAAATTGTATATTTGGTGAGATGTTTGGTAGCTCTTGTATGAAAAGTGGTTTCATAGAAAGATTATTTGATAGTAGTGCTAACGTCATTTGCTCTATGGTTCTTTTTGGATTTTCATAATGAATGCCAGGGTATTTTTGCATGTAAGGATTTTTTACCCATAATTTGTTTAAAAAACTACTGATTTGCTCTTTTGGATATGTTTTTTTGATATATTCATCACCTTCATGTGGATGAAGATATAGTGCGCCAGCTGTATATATTATCTCATCTTCTCCAACAGCTACGCAACGTTTTACAAAGTGTATTTTTTCATCTTTAGGATATCGAAAAACCACTATATCCTCTCTTTGAGGACCATCAGATGTGATTAGGTGTCCATTGCCTCTAAAATCAGGAAGCACAGGAACTTCTAGCCACGGCAGATGAGGGATTGGAATACCGTATGAGAATTTTTTAACAAACAAATGATCGCCTATAAGAAGTGTTTTTTTCATCGACCCGCTTGGTATAACAAAGGCTTGCGCAACAAAAAATATAACTAAAAGGACGATAATAATCGTTCCTGTCCAAGTATTTGAAAAATTATATAGTTTTTTTAATTTTTCTCTCATTTTGTTGCCTTTAGAGCTGATTTTATAGTGTTTGATAAAAGCATAGCTATTGTCATAGGTCCAACTCCGCCTGGAACCGGTGTGATAAGCGAACATTTTGGTGCAACATTTTCAAAATCCACATCTCCAACCAATCTTCCGTCGTCAAGACGATTGATGCCAACATCTATCACTATAGCTCCATCTTTTACCATATCAGCTTTGAGAAGATTTGGTTTTCCAACGCCAACAACTATCAAGTCTGCATTTTTTGTATGAAAACTTAAATCTTTTGTTTTTGAGTGAGTACATGTAACAGTTGCTCTTGCATTTAACAGCAGGTTTATCATAGGTTTTCCCACTATATTGCTAGCGCCTATTACGCAAGCGTTTAGGCCGGTTACATTGATATTGTTTTCATCTAGTAGCTTCATTATGCCAAGTGGTGTACATGCAACAAAACTATCTTTATTTTGACTCAAATTTCCAACATTAATAGCGTGAAAACCATCTACATCTTTTGCTGGATTTATGGTATCAAGTACACGGTTAGTATCTATATGTTTTGGTAAAGGAAGTTGGACAAGTATGCCGTGTATCTTTTCATCTTTATTTAGTTTTTCTATAAGCTCTAAAAGCTCTTGTTCGGTTGTTTGTTCTTCTAAATGATACATGTCAGAAAATATACCTACTTTTCCACAAGCTTTTTCTTTCATCGATACATAAGTTGAACTCGCTGGATCATTTCCTACAAGTATAACTGCAAGTCCTGGAACTACACCCTTGGACTTTAACTCATCACATCTCATCTTCAAATCATCTTTTACAGATTGTGAGATTTTTTTTCCATCTATAAGTGTCATTTTTCCTCTTTTTTATTATCTATTAATTTGCTGTTGGGTATGATACCAATATTTATATTAAACTATAGTATAATATTGTAAATTATTTTTCTCAAGGATGTGTATGCCTATTGTTTTCATGTTATTTTTATACATGTCAAGTTTAATGGCGGAGGATTTTATAACTCCATTTGAATATGGTAAGATGCTTTATCAAAACCCTCGTGGTATAGGATGTGACAAGTGTCATGGCATAAGAGGCGGAGGGCAGATAATAGCTAGATATGAAGAAGGAAATCAAACAAAACAACTCGTAGCTCCTGCTATTTATAACCTAACAAGAGTACAATTTTTAAACAAAGTAAATAAAAAAAGCAAAGTAATGCCAACATATTTTTTAACGAGTGATGAGATAAAAAGTTTGTATTACTATATAAATGAAGTAAACAAAAAATAAAAAGGACTAAAAGTGTTACATGTAAAAAGTCAAAAAGCTTTCAATGAAGCTAAAAAAGTGATCCCAGGAGGTGTAAACTCGCCTGTTCGTGCATTTAGCAGTGTTGGAAGCACGCCTCCGTTTATAAGAAAGGGAGATGGTGCATATATTGAAGATATTGATGGAAATCAATATATAGACTTTGTTCAAAGCTGGGGGCCTTTGGTGTTTGGGCATTGTGATAAAGATATAGAAAATGCTGTGATAAAAGCAGTAAAAAATGGACTAAGTTTTGGAGCTCCGACAGAAGTTGAAACAAAACTTGCTAGTAAAATATGTGATTTGTTTGAAAACATTGATGAGGTTAGATTTGTAAGTAGTGGAACAGAAGCCACTATGAGCGCTATTCGTTTAGCGCGTGGGGTAACTAAAAAAGATGATATTATAAAATTTGAAGGTTGCTATCACGGTCATAGCGATAGCTTACTTGTTCAAGCTGGAAGTGGAGCGACAACCTTTGGAAATCCAAGTAGCCCAGGAGTTCCGGCGGATTTTACAAAACATACTCTTTTAGCAAAATATAACGATATAAAAAGTGTTGAAAAATGTTTTAATGATAGTAAAAATATCGCTTGTGTTATCATCGAACCAATCGCAGGAAATATGGGTTTAGTTCCAGCTGACGAAGAGTTTTTAAGTAAGCTTAAAGATTTGTGCGAAAAAAATGGAGCTTTATTGATATTTGATGAAGTGATGAGTGGTTTTAGAGCAGGGGTTAGAGGCTCGCAAAGTTTTTTACATGTAAAACCTGATATCGTTACTTTTGGCAAGGTGATTGGAGGCGGAATGCCTGTTGGAGCATTTGGAGCTAGAAAAGATATAATGGAGCATTTAAGCCCAAATGGCGCGGTTTATCAAGCTGGAACTTTAAGTGGAAACCCTGTGGCTATGAGTGCAGGCCTTGCCTCACTTGAAAAGATTTTAAGTAGTGATGAATTATATGAAAGGCTTGGAAGTTTAGCTAAGCGTTTGATGGATGGATTTAAAAAAAGCGCTGATAAACATGGAATAGATTTACATGTAAATACAAGAGGAAGCATGTTTGGCTTTTTCTTTAGTGAAAATGAGGTTAAAAATTTTGATGATGCTCTAAAGTGCGATACTAAAAGATTTGCCTCTTTTCATAATGGTATGCTAGAACGTGGAGTGTATCTAGCTTGTAGTCAATTTGAAACAGGTTTTATATGTGATAATATGGATGAAAAGATGATAGATGAAGTTATAAAAAAGTGCGATGAAGTGATGGGGTTATTATGAGCGAAAAACCAAAGGCAAAACGTGTTATAGAGGGTGTAGAACAGCTCTCGCTTGGTATATCAATGGTAGTTGCTATCCTTTTAGGAGTAGGGCTTGGGCTTTTATTAAAAAATTGGACTGGTTACGCTTGGACATTGTGGCTTGGTGTTTTTTGGGGAGTAGGTGGAGCTATTTTAAATGTATATAAAGCATACAAAAAACAAAAAGCATCCCTTGATGAGTTGCAAGATAGATATAAAAACTATAAACCAAAAGATGATGAGGATGAAGATTGATAAAAAAATTCTCTTTTTTTTACATCATTTGTGATTTAGTTTTAGTGGCAATTTCTCTATATATGGGTGGGCTTTGGCTTTTAAATACGCAAGTTGCTTTTATATGTTCTATGCTCATACTTTTTTCTTCGTTTTATGGATATAAAAAGATGATACATGCAAAATCATCTTTATTTAAAGATGAGGATTTTAACGAAGAGATTGAGGATAAGGAGATTATTAAAAAGACAAGAAAAGCAGTCGGAATTTTTAAATCCAATTTTTCTCCTTTTCGTTTGCTCTCTTATGGTGTTTTGGTTTTGGCATTTTTATATCTAAATCGCCACGGTTATTTAGAGGTTATACCATTTTTAGTTGGACTTGGGGTTTTGCCACTTGGTAGTTTGGTGTTAGGTTTTAGAAAATTTTAGTTTTTAGTTACATGCAAAACTATATTTACATGTAACTAAATTGAATTATCATGTAGAGTAAAAATACTTTACCCTTCTATGTAGTTTTTAAGTCTTCGTCCCACTTTTGGGTGTTTTAATTTTTTGATAGCAGAGCTTTCTATTTGTCTTACTCTCTCTCTTGTTACACTTAACTCTTTTCCTATCTCTTCTAAGGTTCTATCGCTCTCATCATCCATTAAACCAAATCTCATTCTAATTACCGCTTTTTCACGGTCGTTTAATTGGTCTAGCACCTCATCGATTTGAGATTTTAAGTCGTTTTTCAAGATGTGTTCCATCGGTGAAAGTGAGCTTTTATCCTCCACAAAATCCCCAAATCTTCCATCATCTTCATTTCCTATAGGTGCTTCAAGACTGATAGGCTCTTTCGTGATTTTTATAACATTTTTAACCTTATCATTACTTAAACCAACCTCTTTTGAGATAGTATCTATATCAGGTTCTTTTCCATGCTCTTGCAGGTGTTGGCGCATAATTTTATTGATGCGGTTTATGGTCTCTATCATATGAATTGGTATTCTTATGGTTCTCGCTTGATCAGCTATGGCACGGCTTATAGCTTGTCTTATCCACCATGTAGCGTAGGTTGAAAATTTATAACCTTTTTTATATTCAAACTTATCGACCGCTTTCATAAGCCCTATATTTCCCTCTTGGATAAGGTCTAAAAACGGTAAGCCTCTATTTGTATATCGTTTTGCGATACTCACAACTAAACGCAAGTTCGACTTTGCCATTCTTGTTTTTGCTTTATCGGCTATTCGCTTTCCTCTTTTTATCTGCTCAAGTATCTCTTTTAAAGACTCTGGGTCAAGGTCAAAACTTTGTTTGCTCGCTTCTTTGGTTTGAAAAAGCTTTTTTATATCCATATAAGTTGATACCATGGTCGCTTCTGGAACTGCAGAGGTTATATCTTCTTTTGAAAGATCGGTTATCTTAGTAAGCAATTTTTCATGGTTTTGCTTTAATGTTTCATTAAAAAGTGGAAGTTTGTATTCAAGTTTTTTTAACTCTTTATCGAAACCCCCATCACTTTTTAGTGCAGTTTCCATGGATTTTACAAGTTCATTTATCAGTTTGCTTGTAGGACCAAGCTCCATAAGCTTTTCTTTTAATATCTTCTTCTTAAAAGCAACTGTTATATTATAATCAAGCATAGTAAGTTCATCTTCACTATTTTCTGGTAACTTTGTAGCTACTTTCATCCACTCTTTTTTTGCTTTATCAAGTGCTTTAAAACTTGTTGTTACTGTTAATGTTCTTTGGCTATCTATCTTTTTCGGCGCGTCATCTTCTTCATCATCGTTATCATCACCATCATCATCGAAACTTCTAAAAAGTTCTTTTACTCTTCTTTCGCGGTTTACAAGAGCATCTTTGTAGTCAAGTATGAAGTCTATGAGGTATGGAACAGAGCAAAAAGCATCTATGATTATATCTTCGCCAAACTCAATCTTTTTACTGATGCTTACCTCTTCTTCTTTGGTTAAAAGTGATATCTGCCCCATCTCTCTTAGGTACATTCTAACTGGGCTATCACTTCTTGACCACTCAAGTAACTCTTTTTCACTAACTAGGTCAAATTCTTCTTCTAAGCTATCATCTTGTATTTTTCTAGCCCTTGCAGCGCGTTGTTTTGCTTCTTCGATATTTTGTTTTTTTGCTATTTCAGCTGAACTTATCAGCGTTACTTTATATTTTTTTAAAAGTGAATTTATTTTTTTAACATTTGCTAGAGTTGGTTTTTTTTGAAAAAATGACATCAGATTTTCATAGGTTACAAAACCCTTCTCGTTTTGAGAAAATAACTCTTCAATTTGCGTCATTATGTTTGGCGGTTTTTTATTTGCTGTCTTTTTTGTAGGCGACTTGGTTGCTGTATTTGACATATGCAACTCTCCTTAAAGATGAATTTGTTTAGAGTTTATAAAAGTTGTATATTATACATAAGTGCACTTAAAACACACTTATAAAATGTAATTTTTGTCTATTTTTATATTGGCACGTTTTTTGCTTAAATACATGCAAGGAGTTAGTTATGAATAATGGATACTATGTTGCCGCAGGTGCTATGGTGACGCAGTTTAATAAGTTAAATGTTATCTCAAATAATCTAGCAAATGTAAATACAACAGCCTTTAAGCAAAATGATGTAGTAATAGGCGATTTTGAGCGGATTTTTCAAGAAAAAAGAGATGAACTTCCCATAAAAGACCATACCAAAAAAGCTGCAAAATTTTTAAATCGTTCAATTGATAGAGTTCCACAAATATCGTATGAGTATGTGAAATATGCTCAAGGTGGACTAAAAAATACAGGAAACAATTTAGACTTTGCCCTAAAGCAAAAAGAGGCATTTTTTGTTGTAAATACTCCTCAAGGTGCAAGACTAACACAAAATGGAAATTTTACACTCAGTAAAGATGGGGTTTTGGTTACAAAAGAGGGCTATGAAGTGCTTCCAAGTTCATTTAGAAATAGTAAGCAAGGGAATATAAGCTTTTCTACTAACGATAAAATGACAAGCGATAAAAATGGAAATATTTATATAAATGGAGAAGCAACAAGCCAGCTTTACATCGTAAGACCAAGCGATATACGAACCTTAGAAAAAGAGGGAGATAATTTATATAAGTTTAAAAATGAAGATGATTTAGAAGTTGTTGCAGATGAAGATGTGGTTGCACAAGGATTTTTAGAAACGAGCAATGTAAACCCAGTTCGTCAAATGACAGCACTTATAGAAGCGAGTAGGTTGGTTGAAATGTACCAAAAGGTTATGACAACTCACATGAATGACTTAAATAGCGAAGCTATAACAAAATTAGCAACATCAAAAGCATAAGGATAGATAAATGATACGTTCACTTTATACAGCAGCAACAGGAATGAATGCTCAGCAATTACAAATTGATACTACTTCAAACAATATATCAAACGTAAACACTATAGGTTACAAAAAACAGCGTGCTGAGTTTGCGGATTTGATGTATCAAGTTATGGAGTATGCAGGAACAAGCACAAGCACCACTACCCAATCTCCAACAGGTATAGAAGTTGGTCTTGGTGTGCGCCCAACCGCTATAACTAAGATGTATCTTGAAGGTCCTTTAAAAGAGACAGGAAATAATCTTGACATTGCCATAACAGGACAGGGATTTTTTCAAGTTCAGCTTCCAGATGGGACTACAGCATATACAAGAAATGGTGCTTTTAAGCTTGATAGTGAAGGAACTATTGTAAATAGCGACGGTTACCCTCTAATACCACAGATAACTGTTCCAGCAGACGCAACTCAAATCTCTGTTGGTACAGATGGTACTGTTTCAGTTTTACAAGGCGGAAGCACAGCGATGAGCCAAGTTGGTCAAATAGAGATAGCCACTTTTATAAACCCAGCAGGTCTTCACTCTTTAGGCGATAACAATCTTATAAACACAGACTCTTCAGGCGATGTGGTTGTGGGAACTCCTGGACTTGATGGTTTAGGTCAGATACGTCAAGGATTTGTTGAGATGAGTAATGTTCAACTTGTTGATGAGATGACAGATCTTATAACAGGACAAAGGGCATATGAAGCAAACTCAAAAGTTATCACAACAAGTGATGAGATGCTTCAAACTGTAAATGGTCTTAAAAGGTAATTAAGGTGATATTTATAGCGCCTATTTTAGCTATATTTTTACTTATCTGGGTGGCTGATACGTTTTATTTTACACCAAAAGAGGATTTACATGTAAATTCTTTACATGTAAAAGAGAAAAATGAGAGTAGAAAAAGCCAAGAGTTTAAAGAGTATTTTGAAAAAAATATAAAAAAATAGTTTGCGAGTTAGTGTTTTTGAATTTTTTATCTATTTTTAAATTTACCATCCCTGTATTGCTTGGTTACGTATCAGTGGGTATTGCTTTTGGATTATTAGCCACTGAGCTAGGTATCGCATGGTATTTTGCACTATTTATGAGTGTTATCATATACGCTGGAGCTGCTCAGTTTTTAGCTTTAAGTCTTTTTACTGCAAAAAGTGGTTTTTTTGAGATAGCTATTTCGATATTTTTATTAAATATTAGACATAGTTTTTACGGACTTTCAATGATAAAACCTTTTAAAGATTTGGGTTTTGTTAGAAAGTATTTGATATTTTCTTTAACCGATGAAACCTTTGCGCTTTTGCAAACTATGTCAAATATACAAAATGAACAAGAGCGAAAAAAAGCTTACTTTGTAATCTCGCTACTAAATCAAGTCTATTGGATAGCAGGAACACTTTTAGGCTCGCTCATAGGCAATAGTATAAAGATAGATTATAAAGGTATCGAATTTGCATTAACGGCACTTTTTGTGGTTTTAGGTATTGAATTATATAAAAAAGAGCCAAATAAAAAAATCTTTTTTATTTCTGTTTTGGTTGGTCTTTTTGGTATAGCATTTTTACCAAGTTCTCAAATGCTAGTTATTTCTCTATTTTTATGTATAGGTTTACTTTTTTTATGTAAAGATTGGATAAAAAAATGAATAATTCATATCTTTTGATAGGTATATTTATAGCTGCTTTTGTTACTTTTTTGACAAGAGTTATTCCTTTTGTACTTTTTTCAAACAAAAAGCCAAGTCCGCTTTTTAGGCTTGTTGAGGTAAATTTACCTATCATGATAATGATAGTTTTGGTTTTTTACGCTTTAAAAGATATCGATTTTTTGGTTTTTCCCTATGGTTTACCTGAGCTAATAGGCATTTTTGTTGCAATCTTTTTACATGTAAGTTTTAATCATGCACTTTTAAGCATACTAGGTTCAACTGCTTTTTATATGTTTTTAGTGCAAAATCATTTTCTATTTTAAAATTTATCATTTTTAGATATGATGTGCTAATGAAAAATAGATTTTTATCCTTTTTAATCTTTTTTCCAACTCTTTTTTGATACAATGAAAATAAAATTTTTTAAAAAATCTAAGGTAATTTATGAAAAATATAGAAGCAAAAGTGTGGTGTTTTGGCGATAATATCGACACAGATTTGATTATAGCAGCAAGGTATCTTAACACATCAGACCCAGACGAGTTGGCGTTACATGTAATGGAAGATGCAGATCCAGAGTTTTACTCAAAACTACAAAAAGGTGACATTATAGTAGCAGGAGAAAATTTTGGCTGTGGAAGTAGTCGAGAGCACGCTCCTATAGCACTTAAAGCTGCTGGAGTAAGTGCGGTTATTGCAAAAAGTTTTGCTCGTATTTTTTATCGCAATGCGTTTAATATGGGTCTTCCTATCTTTGAGCTTGAAAAAAGTGATGAGATAAATGAAGGCGATGAGGTAAAAATAGAGCCACAAAATGGCAAAATAACAAACTTGTCAAATGAAAAAGTTTATGATTTTAAGCCGATTCCAGAATTTATGCAAGAGTTATTAGAGTGCGGTGGATTGATAAATTACGCTAAAGCAAACATAAAAGGAAATGATAATGAAAAATTATGATATAGCTGTTATAAAGGGCGATGGTATAGGACCAGAGATAATCGATGAAGCTATTAAGGTCTTAGATGCTGTTTGTGCTATTGAGGATTTTACATTAAACTATAACGAATTTTTAATGGGTGGAGCGGCTATAGATGTTCTTGATACTCCGCTTCCTGATGAAACTATACATGGATGTAAAAGTGCAGATGCAGTACTCTTTGGTGCAATCGGTGGGGAAAAATGGGATAATTTGCCTCGCAATAAACGACCAGAAAGTGGGCTTTTAAAGATACGTAAAGAGCTTGGACTTTTTGCAAATTTACGTCCAACAAAAGTTTTTGATGCGCTTTCAGATGCAAGTACTATAAAAAAAGAGGTTTTACAAGGTGTTGATTTACTAGTGGTTCGTGAACTTACTGGTGGACTTTATTTTGGTGAGCCTCGTGGGGTTGAAGGTGATAAAGCATTTAACACAATGGTCTATACAAAAGATGAGATAAAACGCATAGCTCGTGTAGCATTTGAAGCTGCTTTAAAAAGAGATAAAAGGGTTTGTTCGGTTGATAAAGCAAATGTTTTAGAAGTTAGTCAGCTTTGGCGCGATACAGTTATAGAAGTTTCGCGTGAATATGAAAACGTTGAGCTAACTCACATGTATGTTGATAATGCTGCTATGCAGTTAATCCGCGAACCAAAGCAATTTGATGTGATATTAACAAGCAATATATTTGGTGATATTTTAAGTGATGAAGCGAGTATGATAAGTGGCTCTATTGGACTTTTACCGTCAGCTTCAATCGGTGGAAAAGTTGGGCTTTATGAGCCTATTCACGGTTCCGCTCCAGATATCGCTGGTCAAGGAATTGCAAATCCGATAGCGACTATATTAAGTGCAAGTATGATGCTTCGTCATTCTCTAAATGAAGTTTCGGCGGCTAAGCGTATAGAAGATGCGGTTGATAGGGTACTAAAAGATGGATATAGAACAAAAGATCTAGCTTATGCGGACGCTAAAGAGATATGCTCCACTGGTGAAATCGGTGGAGTAATCGCAAGCTATCTATCATGAGTACACTAACAAAAGCTAGTATCTACGAGCTTCAAGGCTACAAAGCTGAGGCGCTTGATATATATAAAGATATTTTACAGCGTGACCCACACAACCAAAAGGCACGCTCAGCCATAAAAAGAATACTTGGAATGAGAAAAAAATATGGCAATGTAAATGAGAGTATGAAAGAGTTTTTTATAAATATAAGTGATGATATAGAAAGATGTGAGTTTGAAAGGTGGTTAAGCAAGATATGGAACTAAAAGATATGATATTATCAACTATTGCAGAACTTGAAAATATGGATGAAGAGAGAGCAAAAGAGCCAAAACAAGAGCTAAAAGAGATAGTTAGTAAAGAGCAGCCCTTAACGGATGAGAAGATATTTTTAAAAAATGTACAAGAGAAAGTTTTAGTTTTGTTCGAAGGCTTGCAGTCGCCAAAAAATGATAATCTAGAAGTAAAACTTGATATAACTTTAAACTTTTTAGAGTTTTTACTAGCATCTATCGAAGAGAGAATGCAACAACTAAAATGAACTTTTTGACTTATTTAGAAAATGACAAAGAGTTTCTACATGTAAAAAAAACCATAAGCCTTTACACTAATCGTGCTTACTTAGTAGGTGGAAGTGTAAGGGATTTATTGTTAGGAAAAACCCCTAAAGATTTTGATATAGAGCTTTATGATTTGGGCGAAGAAAAACTTTCGTTACTAGCAAGATCTTTAAATGCAAAAGGTGTTGGAAAAAGTTTTTTTGTTTATAAATATAATGAATTTGACCTCTCTTTACCTCGAGTTGAAAGCAAAGTTGCACCAACCCACCAAGGCTTTGAAGTAAGAATTGTTAATGAAGAAAAACTAGCTTCAAAAAGGCGAGATTTTACTATGAATGCGTTGATGTTGAATATATTTACAGGAGAGATAAAAGACTTTTGGGGCGGAATAAATGACATAAAAACAAAAACTATAAGGCTAATAGATGAGAAAAAGTTTGCCGAAGATAGTTTGAGAGTTTTAAGAGGAGCACGTTTTAGTTCGCAACTTGGATTTGTTATAGATGATTTTACATGTAAAGTTATGAAAAAGATGGATTTAAGTGAGATCTCAAAAACAAGGATTTTTTGGGAGTTGGAGAAGATATTTGTATCCCCTTATCCCGCACTTGGACTTTTATATCTTTTTAAGCTCGGCATTTTAGAGAAGATTTTACATGTAAAAGTAGATTTTGCATCTATTTTTAATGTTGCTATTAAAATGGAAAATGCTTATAAGTACAAAACCGCAAACCTATCACGATACATTTTTTTATATGTTTTAGTAAATGAATTAAAGCTAGATATGAGAAAAGTTTTAACAGACATAGAAGCGCCAAAGTATTATTTTACCCATCTGGACAATGTTTTATATTTTACATGTGATACACTTGAACTTTTAAAACTAAGTTTACAAAAACCGCTAAGAGAGTGGGTAGGAGTTTGTGCAAAAGGTATTCAAAAAGAAGCTAAAGCTTTGGGCGTTTGGGACAGAAAATTTCCTAGCCAAGTAACATCAGAAGAAGTTTTAAAAGATGGTTTTAAGGGCAAAGCGATAGGAGATGAAATAACAAGGCGAAAAATAGAAGAGATACGCGAATTTTTAAAGGCAAAAAATGGATAAAGAAAAGTACATCATAGATAGGCTTTCTACTAAGTTTGTAGGTGATGATGGCGCAGTTATAGGCGATTTGGTTTATTCAAAAGATATATTTGCCCAAGATATTCACTTTAAACGTGGCTGGATGAGTTTAACTCAAATAGCCCAAAAAGCGATGCTTGTAAACATATCAGATGCAATTGCCATGAATGCAAAACCCAAATACGCTCTTATCGGTTTGATAGTGCCTAAAGATTTTACATGTAAAAAGATAAAAAAATTAACACATGGATTTAATAAAAGTGCTAAAAAATGGGGTATTAAAATCATAGGAGGCGACACCACAAGTGGTGAAAAGCTGGTTATTTCTATCACAATTATCTCAAAAACCAAAAAACCAGTTTTTAGAACAAGAATGAAAGAGGGTGATTTGCTAGCTTACACAGGCAAGTTGGGTTCAAGTTTAGAAGGATTAAATATCTTGCTTGATGGAGGAATTTTACCTAAAAATCACCGTTTTATAAAGCCAAAGTTAAGAGATAAGTTCTTTTATAAAATTGCCACATACGTAAGCAGTGCGCTAGATATATCAGATGGACTTAGCAAAGATTTATCCAGACTTTCACTTGCTAATAATCTAGGTTTTCATTTTACAAAAAAACTCTCCCACAGCATTTTATGTAGTGGTGAAGAGTATGAAATGCTTTTTTCATTTAGCCCACGCCACAAAGAAAAAATATTAAAAATATCTAAAAAAGCCAATACTCCCATAACGATATTTGCAGTAGCTAAAAAAGGCGAGTATAGCTCAAAGTGTAGAGAAAATCATTTTGCTTGACAAAATATATCTATTAGTATATACTATGTTTATACAAAATAAAAGGAGTTTTATGAGCATGGTTATAAATCTTCAAAAATGGGGCAATAGTCAAGGCATCCGTATTCCGAAAAATATTTTAAACCTTTTAAAATGGGAAAATAATGAAAGTTTATCATTAAGTACAAAAGATGATAAAATAATTATACAAAAGCATACCCCAAGAGAAAGAAAGAATATAAATGAACTTTTTAAAAACTTTAGCGGAACTTATAAAAAAGAAGATATCAACTGGGGCGGACCTGCGGGTAATGAAGTATGGTAAAACAAGGTGATATAATAAAAGTAAACTTTAATCCACAAAAAGGACATGAGCAAGCAGGTTTTAGACCAGCGCTGGTTGTTAGTAATAATATTTTTAATGAAAAAACAGATCTAGCTATATTGTGTCCCATAAGTAACACTAACAATAAATTTCCACTTCATGTTCCATTAGATGATAGAACGAAAACAACAGGTGTTATTCTTTGTGAGCATGTAAGAACTTTGGACTTAGAAGCAAGAGATTATAAATATATGGAGAAAATTCCAAAGGATATTTTAAAAGAGATTATGAATATAATCTTCTCTCAAGTTGAAGTGTTTTAAGATATTTTGTTACTTGGCAGAAAATCCACAACTTCCATTTTAAATTCTTTTGCAATTTTGCAAAGATGAACTAAATTATAAGAAACATTATGTTTTCTAGTTTCGATTTTAGCTATATAATTAGGCGATGCAAAGTCCAAAATATTGGCAAGTTTAAGTTGGCTGATACAACGTTTTTTGCGTTCAATTTTAACTTTTTCTACAATTTTATCTAAAAAAATATCTGGATTTTCTTCAAACATAATATACCTATATAAATTTTATATATGATAACTGTCATTGTATTTCTATCCAAACACTTATAAGTGTTTATTAAGGAGAATTTATGTATAATTCTTTCTAAGATAGCATTAAGTATCTAATTAATTAATAAGGAAAAGATATGAAAAAGTTACTTCTAATTATTGCGTTATCATTTGTTGCTACATCGTCTTTGCAAGCTTTTGGCACGTTGACTGGCGAACAAGTTAATGGGATGAATAAAATATGTTTTTATAGTGATGGTTCAGCCATAACAGTCAGTAGCGTATCATTATGCCCTTTATCTAGATAAATTATTTATATGCGAGAGGATTATTGTTATTTTTTCGCATATAATTTCTACTTATCTCCGTAACAAACAATACTAATTGTTATAAATTTTATGCTATTATTTGCCAAAAAAACATAAAGGCAAATAATAATGAAAAATATTCTAATCTCCTTTTTTTTATTATCCACATTTTTACATGCAAAAGATTTAATAAGCGAACGAACTCTGATGGAGGGCGAGCTTGAAAATGGTTTCAAATATACTATAAAACATAATGAAAAACCAAAAAATAGTGCCTCTTTTAGGCTTGTGGTTAAGGTTGGTTCAAATGAAGAAGATACTGATCAAAGAGGGATTGCTCATTTAGTGGAGCATTTGGCTTTTAATGGAAGTGAGCATTTTAGGGGCAACTCTTTAGTGCAGTTTTTAGAAAGTCTTGGGGTGGATTTTGGAAGCCACTTAAATGCAAGTACGAGCTTTACTGAAACCATATATCAGCTCGAAGTTCCTTTAAAAGGGGATAATTTAGAAAAGTCTATGCTCGTATTTTCCGACTGGGCTGGAGGATTAAAGATAACTCAAAAAGAGCTCGATAAAGAAAGAGGTGTTGTTTTAGAAGAAAAAAGAGCAAGAAATAGCTCAAGTTATCGCATATATGAGAAGATGCATAAGTTTATGTATAAAGGCAGTCGATATGAAAAAAGGCTTCCTATTGGCACTGAAGAGGTTATTAAAAATATAAGTTTAAAAAGAGTTCAAGATTTTTATTTTACATGGTATCAGCCTAGGTTTATGAATTTTATAGCTGTGGGCGATTTTGATGTTAAAAATATGGAAAATTTGATAAAAAAGTATTTTTCATCCCTTAAAAATACAAATAAAAAAAAGCTATATAGCAAAAAAGTAAAAGCACCAAAAGGGACAAAGATAGGCATATTTACCGATAAAGAAGTGGTAAATATGAGGGCAAATCTTTTTTATGTTGATAGATATAAAAAGTTAAAAAATGAAAAAGATTACAAAAAAGAGTTCATACTTTCTAT
>PDWI01005739.1_pt1 | contig 15872 bp, 11 predicted proteins | sample 1430891 | NCBI WGS metagenome assembly PDWI01 (sample SAMN01162508, study PRJNA174530) | Oral metagenome, whole genome shotgun sequencing project. | biome: Marine environment; feature: Marine mammal; material: Swab sample of the gingival sulcus; isolation source: swab sample of gingival sulcus...
TGAGCCTGACTCCAAAAAGAATCATAAGAAGCAGACCAATCCAGAAAGAAGGCATGGATACGGCGGCCAGAGCCCCCGATTTAATTATCTGGTCGAAAAGGCTGTCCTTGTATTTCCCCGCGTAATAACCCAGGGGAAAGCTGATAACAAGTGAAAACAGGGTGGAGATGATCGTCAGCATAAGGGTAATTTTAACCCTTGTCCGCAGAAGCTCCGCCACAGGCCGCTGATAGGTAAGGGACGTTCCCAGATCCAAAGAAACTATGTTTTTGATGAACTTTCCGTATTGCACAATATAGGGTTCATCCAGTCCCAGCTTGAGGCGCATGGCCTCAATGTTTTCAATGGTTGCCTTTTCCCCCAGAACCAGTCTGGCCGGATCACCGGGGATGGCGCGCAGCATAAGAAAAATTAAAATTGAGATAATAAAAACAACCGGGATTATCTGCAGAATCCTCTTTATAATATAGTTAAGTCCGTTCATATTCTCTCTTTCGCTGTCACATGGAGAATGAATGCGGGAGCCTGCCCGCAAAGGTCAGGCTCCCGTCAATCCAGTGAATTACTTTTTCATTTTCAGATTATCAGTAATCTGGACATAGAAGGGGGTTACCTTCAGGTTTTCCACTTTGTTGGAAGAAGCCCAGATAAAGGCGTTGCTGAACAGGGGTATGACATTAGCGTTGTCGTAAATGCGCTGCTGAATTTCATCGTACATCTCCATGCGCCGGTCCAGATTTAGCTCAACATTCGCCGCCGCGTTGAACTCATCCAGATCCGTGTCGTTCAACCCCGTATACCAGCCATGGCTCTGGTCGTAATCTATTGTCCAGCCCATAATTCCCGAAGGATCGGGGAAGTCGTCCACCCATTGCAGAATTGTTGCTTCATGAGTGAGGGTCTGGTACTTCTCGGAGAGCGAGGCCCTTTCAAGCATTTCAAGTTCGACGTTTATATTGGCCTTGGCCAGCTGAGACTTAAGCAGAACGGCAATCTGCTCGTAAACCTGCGAACCGGAGCGCACCGAAATAGTAAAGTCTATACCGTTGGGATAACCGGCTTCCGCCAGCAGCGCCTTGGCAGCCTCCACATCGTAATTAAGAGTTTTGAGTCCGTCGTAGAACCACTGTACCTGCGTATCGGAGAGCAGGGAGTGAGCGGGTTTACCGTATCCGGAGGTAACAATATCGGCCAGTTCCTGCTTGTCTATAGCCATAAGGACGGCCTGACGGACCTTCTGGTTGTCCAGAGGCGGTTTCGTGGTATTCAAGATGAAGTAGCGGATCTGGGTAGAGGGGAACACCTGAAGCTGAATGTTCTCGTTATTTTCCAGCTGACTGACCATGGAGAAGGGGACATCCATCATAATATCAATGTCGCCCGACTGCAGCTGGAGGGATCTGGTGTTGTCGTCGCCCACAACCTTGTAGTTCAGCTCTTCAGTGAAGGGAACACCCTCCCGCCAGTAATAGGGGTTCTTAACCAGAAGAATATTCTCTTCCCTGTTCCATTCCTTGAGCATGTAGGGGCCGGTTCCCAGAGGCTGCTGAGAGTAGGCCTGCTCTCCCACCGCGTCCCAGTGGGCCTTTGAACCCAGGGTTAGATTGAACATGCACAGATTACCCAGAAATGACGCCGAGGGCTCTTTAAGGGTAATAACAACGGTTTTTCCGTCGGACTTGACGCTTTCTATGGGTTCCGCCGCGAAACGGTAGCCCGAAGTCTCGGCGTCTCTGGCCCGGATAAGAGACCATTCCCAGTCCTCACCGGTAACCGGCGTACCGTCGGAAAATTTAACATCCGGCCGTAGATTGAACGTGTACACCAGGGCGTCGTCGCTTATGGTCCAATCCGTTGCCAGACAGGGAACAATGTCTTTGCAGTCCTCGCTGGCCTGAACAAGCCCCTCGTAAATCTGCTGTGTAATGGTAATCTCCGCGACTCCCACCGCCTGGTTGGGGTCCAGATAGGCCGCGTCTCCCAGACGCCCCAGGGTAATACGTTTGGCGTATCCCGTATCGGCGTCTGAGCTGCCCTTCTGACCGCCCCCGGGCGAACAGCCCGCAGCCAGCAATGCAAAACTTAACAAAATCAATAAAATTCCGTTAACCTTTTTCGACATGTTCTTTCTCCTTTTGCGTAAGATTTAAATTTAATGTTAGGAAAAAAAATTGCAGGCCGCAATGCCGGAAACAGAACAATTGGAAAAAAAGTTGTTCTTTTACATAAGAACAGCAGCAAATTATTCCCAGATTCTTACATCAAAGACACCGTCTGAAGAATAGATTCCCCTGTACATGCCGGCAGAGTTGAAGGGCAGGCAGTAGTTGCCATACTTGTCAACAGCAATAAAACCGCCATCACCTTTATTTAATCTGTGTTCTATGTTGTCTGCCGCGGCTTCCTGAAGAGTCTGGTTTTTGTACTTCATACGGCATGCAATGTCGTAAGCCACACAATGCCTGATGAATTGTTCCCCTCTTCCGGTACAGGATACCGCGCAGGTTTCATTGTCAGCATAGGTTCCGCCGCCGATAATGGGGGTATCGCCAACCCGTCCATACCTCTTGTTTGTCATTCCCCCGGTTGATGTTGCGGCAGCCAGGTTTCCATGAGAGTCCAGTGCCACAGCGCCGACAGTGCCGTACTTTTTTTCATCAATATCATGATCCAGCGCAACCTTATTGACGCCTTTTGCTTTTAAAAGCTGATTATACCGTATTTCGGTTTTAAAATACTCACTGTCTACAATTTCCAGGCCGTGCTCTTTGGCAAACTGTAAAGCTCCTTCATTAGCCAGAAATGAATGGTTTTCGTAACCCAGAATTTCTTTAGCCAGCAAAACAGGGTTCTTAACATTTGAAACACCACAGACAGCACCATTATCCAAAGTGTTACCGTCCATAACGGCAGCATCCATTTCATTTCTTTCGTCATATGTAAAAACAGAGCCTTTCCCGGCATTAAAAGACGGGTCATCCTCCATAACTGTAACGGCCGCTGTAACAGCATCTACGGCGCTGCCGCCTTCTTCAAGGATCTGTTTTCCTGCCTCCAGGGCCAATTCCAAACCTTTCAGGTAGCGCTCAAATTTTTCCCTGTTGTCAGTTTTCGCTATAGCCCCGGCTCCGGCATGTATTAAGAGCACCATTTTATCCATCTTTTTTCCTTTTTGCTGCAATATAAACACCTAATAATACAAAGAAACCGCCTGAAAGAACACATCTCTCAGGCATCTCTCCCAAAAACAACCATTCAATAATCAACAAAGGCTGCAAGACCGCACTCCATACCTTTTCTTGACAAAGCAAATATGTGCGGATACCGTAATTCAAATAGAAAACTGCACCCCCCCCCGGGCTTTGGAGGCTTTCCTGATATGTTTGATTCAGAGAAAACAGTGTTCCGAAATGATGCGTTTTCCAAAGTTACAGGCCATGCCAAATATGCTGACGATTATACCTTCCACGGTATGATTCATGCCGTCCCTGTCTATACAGATTCGGTTCACGCGGAAATACTTTCCATTGACACAAGTAAGGCCGCGGCCTTTCCCGGAGTGCGGAAAGTTCTGACATGGAAAGATGTTCCCGGTCCGTTGTGCTGGGGACAGATAGAGCACGATCTCTATATTTTTGCCAAAGATAAAATACGCTTTCATGGCGATGTTGTGGCACTGGTGGTTGCCGATACACGGAATATTGCCCTGGAAGCCTCCAGGCTTGTAAAGGTTGAACTCAAAGAACTTGAGCCGGTTCTGCAGCCGCAAAAAGCCCTGGGAGCAGAGAATAACCTGGTAAATGAGATATATCCCGGAAACAAAGCCGTCCATCATAAAGTGCGCAGAGGCAACGCGGAAAAAGCCTTTGAAGAATGCGATCTTGTTATTGAAAGGGAATTCCGCACAAGCTTTATAGAGCATGCCTATATAGAACCGGAATGCGCCTTTGCCAATCCTTTAACAGACGGCACCATAGAAATCTACGGAACTATTCAGCACCCCTTCAGTACCCGGCGGTTCTGTGCCGCTTATCTGAACAGACCCTATAGCGATTTTGTCGTCCAGAGCCATCCTACAGGGGGGAGTTTCGGGGGAAAAGACGACACTGTTTCGGTTATTGCCGCAAGAGCCGCCCTGGCGGCCTCAATGCTGCAGGTTCCTGTAAAAATTCTCTACAGCCGGGAATGGTCTTTCCGTGAAAGCTACAAGAGAAATCCTTACATAATGAATTATAAATACGGTTTAAACAAAGACGGAAAAATAAAAGCCGTTAAGGCCTGCATACTTGCAGACTCGGGAGCTGTACTTTCAACAACACCCTGGTCCACCTGGCGCTCCACCGCCCAATGCGCCGGTCCCTACGAAGTGGACAATGTTCATACCGACGTTATCGGCGTGGCTACAAACAACGTCTACACGGGAGCCATGAGGGGATTCGGTACACCGCAGGTAAACTTTGCCACGGAACAGATGATGGATATCTGCGCCGAGAAACTCCACATGGACCCCATTGAGCTCCGGCGCGTGAATATGCTGCGGCAGAACAGCGAAACCATTACCGCTCAGAAACTCGACGGCCATAAGGTTTCCATGGAAGAAGTAATGAATACCGTTCTGCAAAAATCTTCCTATAAAGAAAATTTCCGCAGGAACAGCATGGGCCGTTCCGACGGCGACGAGTTATACGGAACCGGTATGGCCATTTCCTACAGAGGCTCCAGTGTCGGCGCGGAAGGTCTTGATTTTGCCGCCTGCATTATTAACTGCCAGTTTGACGGCTCCATAGTTATTGATACCGGCATCCATGAAAATGGACAGGGTTCCCAGTCGGTAATGATGCTTGCTCTTGCCGGGGAATTAAATGTTTCCCTGTCGAGAATCCGCTACAACAAATCATCAACAACATCCATACCCGACAGCGGCAACACCGTTGCCACAAGGGGCACAATAATGGGCGTCAGTGCTGTACGCAATGCCGCTGACAAACTTAAGAAAATTATCAGTGAAACTCTCTGCAGCGATTTCCAATGCGCCCCCGAAGATATCCGTTTTGAAAATGACGGCCTTTCAGCCGGCGGCCGCGGCTTCATACCCTGGGAAGAGGCCATGCACAAAATGTTCCTCCACAGAACCTACCCCTTTGCTTTTGGTGAATACAAAGCTCCTCCGGTTAGCTGGAACGAAGAGAATGGCTCCGGCAACGCCTATTTTACCTACGTTTACAGCTGCAATGTTGCAGAGCTTACCGTGAATAAGAAAACAGGGAAAATTAAGGTACATAAAATAACTGCGGGACATGATATCGGCAGAGCTATAAATCCGGGAATGGTTAAGGGGCAGATCTACGGCGGCATTTCCCAGGGGCTGGGCATGGCGCTTATGGAAGAACTGCAGCTGGAAGGGGGAAAAATTCTGAATCCCAGCTTCAATAAATACAAAATTCCCAAATCAACTGATATGCCGGAAATTGAAGCTGTTATTATTGAGAATGAAGACAAGACCACTCCCTCGGGAGTTAAAGGAATAGGCGAGCCTGCCACAGAACTCTCCGCCGCCGCCATAGCCAATGCCGTGTATAACGCCACGGGGAAAAGACCGTATTCCCTGCCGATAAAACTGGAGGTAAGCGAACTTGAATCAGATAAAAGTGAACGGTAGGGACTATCTGTTTGAAGATTCTCTTCTGGAAAAGAAACTAATTGATTATCTGCGGGAAGAATTAGAGCTTACGGGAACCAAAAACGGCTGCGGAACAGGCGCCTGCGGAGCCTGTACGGTTCTGATTGACGGGACTGCCAAAAAGTCCTGTGTTGTCCCCCTGAAGAAAGCTGCCGGCAAGTCGGTACTCACCATTGAGGGCGTGGCCGGTTCCGACGGAAGCCTGCACCCCCTGCAGCAGGCATTTATTGATGCCGGAGCCATTCAATGCGGATTCTGCACTCCCGGCATGATAATGAAAATACTGGGCCTGCTGAACAAAAATGCCGAACCCGGACGTGAGGAAATTCGAAAAGCCTTATTGGGAAATCTCTGCCGCTGCACCGGTTATCAGCAGATTATTGACGCGGTAGAACTTCATGTACACCGCGAAAAAGAAAAGGCCGCAGACTGAAGCCCCCCGGGAAAGCCGGAGCATGTTTAAGGCGCGGAGGGCCGCTCATCAAGTAATATGAAAGCCTGTAAAGCGGCAATAAACAACCTGGCTGCTATTTTTGTTAATCCTTGCTTTGAGGAAATTTCCTGCTGAATCCCCAGGCAAACAGGCGGTGCGGCATAACTGGAAAAAAACGTTTAATAAGTTCAACACTGCGTGAGTCAGCTCCTACAATGACACGCGGACGTTTTTTCTCAACGGCTTTAACTATTTTCAATGCGGCCTTATCAGCATCCATGGCATATTTATCTACCAGATCAAACATCTTCTTTGCTGAAACCCTGTCCTCCGAGTGTTCCATGATCGTCTTGAAAATATTCGTCTTGACTGCGCCGGGATAAACACTGGTAACCGAGATATTTTCCCCTTTGAGTTCAGCCCAAAGCGATTCACTCAGCACCTTGACGGCCGCTTTGGTTAAGCAATAGCTGGATTGCGTGGGAATGCCCAGAAATCCGGCCAGGCTTGATGTGTTAATTATAAAGGCTTCCGGACGTTGTTTCAGGTAGGGTAAAAAGTACTTGCAGCCATAGATAACTCCCCAGATATTGATGCCAATCATTAATTCCCATTCTTCAATTGAATGCGAGTTAAACGGCTTTTCTATTGTTATTCCCGCATTATTGAAAATCATGTCAACCTGGCCATGCTCTGCAATCACCATATCGGGTAATAACTGCATTTGGGCCTTGTCAGAAACATCAATCCGGTGGGTAGTAAATTTACCTTGACAGGATTGCAGCGTCGTTTTTGTTTCATCAAGACCGGCCTGATCAACATCAACCAGAGAAATATGGCACCCGCGCCGGGCAAGCTGCCGGCTGATTGCTCTTCCTATCCCGCTGCCGGCCCCCGTAATAACTGCAACTTTGTTTTTCCATGGATGATTCTGCATATATCATAAAACCTGTATTAACTTGCTTGCCTTAGAGTAAATACATTTTACCGGGCCGGCAATACCCCCTTCCCAACCATGACTATTCGGTAAGGTTCATTGCCTCTTGTTCAGACACGTAATATACTGAGCGGGATTTTCGCTGCAGCCCCAGGCGGCAGTGAAATAATCATTCCAGAATAATATGAGGAATGCCATGATACGCGCTGAAGACCTTTCCAGGCATTACGGCCCTGTTACCGCAGTGGATAACATCAGCTTCCATATACGGAAAGGGGAAATTATCGGCTTTCTGGGCCCTAACGGTGCCGGAAAAACAACCACAATGAACATGATAACCGGTTATCTGGCGCCCAGTTCCGGACGCATACTCATTGATGGTACGGACATTATTGAAGCTCCGGAAGAAACAAAGAAACTGATAGGCTACCTGCCGGAACAGCCCCCGCTCTACCAGGAACTGACTGTTGATGAATATCTTGATTTTGTAGCGGCGTTCAAGAAAACACCGAAGAACGAACGCAGGGCCCATCTGCAGACCATCAAAGAGCTGGTAAAGATCGACGATGTTCACTCCAGACTGATCCGCAACCTCTCCAAGGGGTACAAACAGCGGGTGGGACTGGCCCAGGCGCTGGTGGGGAATCCTCCGCTGCTGATACTGGACGAGCCTACCGTTGGTCTGGACCCCAAACAGATTATTGAAATACGGGAACTTATCCGGGAACTGGGTAAAGAGCACACGGTGGTTCTTTCATCTCACATTCTGCCGGAGATCAGCGCCACCTGCGGCCGTATTCTTATTATCAGCCAGGGGCGCATTGCCGCTTCCGATACACCGGACAATCTGTCGCGCAGACTTTCCGGCGCCGCGCGGCTCCAGCTGCTGGTTAAAGGCAGTCCGGACAAAGTTAAATCGTCTCTGGGTTCCGTTTCCAATTTGAAGGAACTGAAAGTTACCCAAAGCGCTTCTGAAGGACTGGCCGAAGCTGTTCTGGAAGCAGAAGGCAGCGCGGATATCCGTGAATCGGTATTCCGGGCTCTGGTCAAAACCGATCTGCCCATAATGCAGATGCGCCCGCTGGATTTAAGTCTGGAAGACATTTTTCTTAACCTCACCACACAGGAGGAAAACGCCTGATGTTCGCCCTTTTACGCAAAGAACTCAAAACATATTTTCTAACGCCTGCCGGCTGGATTTTCCTGGCCGTATTTCTGCTGATTTCCGGTCTGCTTTTTTCACTTCAGCTGGTCTTCCCGCAGAATTCACAGTATTCGGGTTTTCTGGGGGGACTTATCTTCCTGTTTCTTCTGGTTGTGCCGCTGCTGACAATGCGCATTTTTACCGATGAAAAGCGTTTTCAGACCGACCAGCTTCTTTTAACCTCGCCTGTTAATCTCTGGGGCATTGTTCTGGGTAAGTATATTGCCGCTCTCTGCGTGTTTCTCATTACGGTAGCCGTTACTTTTATCTACCCTCTGCTTCTGAGCTTTCACGGAAAACTCGACTGGTCCATGATCATTGGAACCTACTTCGGCTTTCTGCTTGTCGGCGCCTCGTTTATAGCCATTGGGGTTTTTGTATCACAGGCCGCTGAAGGTGCGGTCGGAGCAGCCATTCTGACATTCTGCGCTCTCACTGTTACTTTTATTGTTGATTTTCTTCAGCCCTACATGCCCTCCAGCGAAACCGCCGGCCTGGTGTGGGTGGCCATTCTGATGGCTCTGGCCCTCTTCCGGCTTTTTTCAACGGGAAGGAATCCGTTTCTGACGGCCCTTATTTTTATTATCTTTGCCGTAGTACTGCTTGTTCTGTGGTTTGTCGACAAAGGGCTTTTTTCCGGACTCATAGGGCGGAGTCTGGTCTGGGTATCGCTGACAAGGCGTTTCGGCTCTTTCGCTATGGGCATTTTAAGACTCGATTCGGTTGTTTATTATTTGAGTTTCTCCGGATTTTTCCTGTTTCTTACGGTGCAGGGTCTGGAAAAGCGGCGCTGGAGCTAGGAGAGAGCAATGAACAAGAAATCACCAAAAGAAAATTCCGTTATGAAAAAATATCTGAACTTCAACTTCCGTACACGCCACGCCGGTATCTCGGCCCTTATGAGCATTACAGCCCTGGCGGTACTGATTATTCTTAACATTCTGGCCGGAGAACTGGATGTTAAGGCGGATCTGACGCCGAAGAAACTCTACAGTCTGACCGGCGATTCCCTGGAATTTATTGAAAAGCTGGAAAAACCGGTTGAAATAATTGCCCTTTTTGAGCCCGGCAATGAGCCGGAAGATTTAATGGAAGCTGTCAGGGAGTATGAACGCCGCTCACCCAGTATTTCCGTTTCCGTAATAGACCCGGACAGAAACCCCGGACTGCTGGCCAAATACACCGAAGGCGAAGAAAAAACATCGCGGGGATCGTTTATTGTCAGCAGTGGAAATCAGTTCCGCATTATTCCGGCCATGAATATGTACGACATCAGTTACGGTGCCCAGGGACGTCCGCAGAATATGGGATTCAAGGCGGAGCAGCAGCTTACATCGGCCATTGCCTATGTTACTACCGGACGTACTCCGAAAATTTATGAAATATCCGGCCACAGGGAAAAGCCGCTTGCCGCCCTGGGTTACGGCGCGCCGCTGGCCCAGTCCAACTATGTACTTTCAGATATTTCCCTTGTTCTCTCCGACATTCCCGAAGACACCGCGCTGCTGACACTCATAGGCCCGCGTTCGGATCTCAGTCAGGCTGAAGCCGATAAAATAAACGAATACCTGGAAAACGGCGGCGCCCTGCTGGCAGCACTGGATCTGAGCGCTGAATCTTTTCCGGTGCTTTTTGATCTGCTGAAAAACTGGAATATTGATGTGCGCCCCGGGCTGGTTATAGAAACCCGGGCCAACCGGCTTATTGCCGAGTTTGGAGATAACCCCTTTGTATTCGCGCCCTATTTTACAGACCATGAAATACTCAAACCTCTCAAGGAAGGCAAACTGAACCCTGTATTCCAGGCATCCCTGGGTTTTCAGCCGACAGCCGTAAGCCGGCAGAATCTGGAATACCGTCCGGTACTGCAAAGCTCTGAAGATTCCCGCATCCGCATGGATCTGCAGTCCGAAGCTTCGGGAAATCCTGCCGTTATTCCCGGAGATGAAAAAGGCCCGATTGATGTGGCCGCCACGGTCCGCCAGCGCAATATGGATACCTATGCCTACGAAGGAGCAGCCATTGCCGTGCTGGGCAGCGCGTCCACGCTGGAAGGCCTGGGCTACCTGGGCAAAATAAAGGCCAACGCGGATCTGCTTATCGGCTTGGTCAACTGGGCCGTGGGAGAGGAAACCGTTATAAACGTGCCCTCCAAGAGTACCTTCCGCCTGCCGCTGAACATCGGCAATGTTAACAGCATTATCTATGCCGGCCTTACCATTATTATTATTCCGCTGGCCTGTATTATTGCCGCTGTAATGGTGTTCTACCGCAGGAGGCACAGATGACCCGGAAAAACCGCAGTCTTTTTATAGCTCTTATCGCCCTGGCCGCCGCAGCGGCCGCGCTGATTGCTGTAAAAAAAACCGGCAAGGAATCAGAGACAATTCCCGAAAAACAGGACAAGACCATTATTCTGAGCGATGTGCCGGTGGAAGATCTCCGTTCTGTCATACTGGAACGCGGCCCTCAAGACACCTTGCAGCTTTACAGCAATAACGGCACAGAGTGGCTGATAGACGATGTTCCCGAACATTTCCGCGTAAAGGATTCCTCTGTTTATCAGCTGGTCCGCTCACTGGCCCGTATGCGTTCGTTCACTCAGGTGGAGCCGAACGCCGCAAAAAAAGATCTTAAAGACTTCGGGCTGCGTCCGCCCCGGGCCGCGGTTACCCTCAGAGACAAAGACGGCGGGGAAACCCTTATAGAGATAGGTATTCCAAGCCCCAGCGGCGCGGGCTTTTTTGCGCGTAAAGCCGACTCACAGGAGATAGCGCTTCTTTCTTCCATGACGGCTGAAAGCGTTTTTACAACGAAGGAAAGCCTGCGGGACATGAGCCTGCCGGCAGTACAGCCCCAGAAGCTCACCGGTTTCTCATACCGCTACGGCAATGTCCGCATGCTGGCGGAACCGGCCGGCCGGCCGCACGCCTTCTCCATGTTTCCGGCCACTCTGGATATTGTAGCCCCGTTTCAGGGACGCTATCCTCTGGACAACTCGGAACTGGCAGCCATACTCAACGAAGAATATCCCCTTCCGCTGGAAGCCAGAGAATACCTGGACAATCTGAATCCTGAAGATCCGCAGCTGGGTCTGGATCCTGAAACAGCTGATAAACTGTATATGGTCGATTCCGACTCCGGTGTGCTTTCGCTGATTATCGGAGCATCCGACGGCCGGGGCCGGCGCTATGCCATGCTGGGAGACAGGGAAGATTCCGTCTTTCTTCTGGATGAAAAGGATGTGGGACTTATTACGGTGGATCCCTTCCGGCTGCTGAATAAATTTGTCTTTCTGGGTTCCATTACCAAAATGTCCCGTATAAAGGTTGAACAGGGAAACCAGACATGGATTCTCAAACGGGAAGAATTCGGTGAACCGGATGAAATTGACGACGACCAGTTCACCATCAACAATACCAGGGTAGAACCGAAAGATTTTGCAAACCTCTACCAGAAGTTCATTGGCATACGCTGGGAAGGCCAGGCGGAAAAACAGGTCAAAAAACAATCGCCTGAAATCCGTATTACCGTTACACACTCCACTCCGGGAGTAGAAAAAATGGTTGTCCGCTTCTGGCCCTACGACAAAATGTATTATCTGGTTAATGCCGGAAATCAGCCCATTGAATTTCTGGCCGGGCGCTATCAGGTTGAACGCTTTATTGAAGACATGAAGGCCCTGGCAGCCCTTACCGGTTAATATTCCTTACATCAAAGCGGGCAACGGTCAGCGGACGGCCGTCCCGCCCGTAGCTCCAGCGTGCCAGAGCCGAGCCGGAAACATCATTCACCGGGCGCTCGTCCGTGCCGTAATGCCGCCGTTCGGTAACACGTCCGTAAGCGTCATAATTCCAGGCATAGACGGCCACCCCTTCCGGATCAGAGCGCAGCTGTCCATACAGCCCGTACTGACGCTGCTCTTCTTTCAAACCTTCAGCGTTGTAGGTCCAGCGGAATTCGGCAATGCCTCCGTTATCTTCACAGAACACATCAGCTGAATTGAAATGTCTTTCCATTACTTTCTGACCGGCCGCATTATAGGTCCAGCGGTAAACAGCCACACCGGTAGTATCCGCGGTCAGATTTTCCCAGTCGGCGTAAGCTGCCGCTTCAATCATATTCCGTTTTTCATCAAACACATATTTGTAACGCGCAATGCCCCACTGATCCTGCCTGGGAAGATCGTCCGTACCAAAAGAAATGGAAGAAACCACAAGTCCCCGCTCGTCATATTCCCAGCGGTAGGAAGCCATACCCGAGTCGTCCTGTATCAAGTTGCCCTCCGCGTCCAGGTTCAGCTGCTCCAGCTCGTTTCCCTGAGGGTAATGAATCCATTTATAGGCATACACACCGGCTATATCAGCAACCGGCTGCCGGCCGGGATCAAAATGATTTTGTCCGCTCAGATTTCCGGCTTCATCGTAAGTACGCCGGTAGAGGGCAACGCCTTCCGCGTCGGGACTGAGCTCTCCTTCCGAGTTCAGTCTGCGTTCTTCAAGAACCAGTCCGCTCTCATCCCGCACCCATTCCACAGCGGCTGAACCATCGGCGGCATTGACCGGTTCTCCCTCCGTATTCATCCGCTGCTCTGTTATCCTGTCGCCTTCGGAAGTGCAGCTCCAGGCGTAACTGTGCACTCCTTCTCCGGCCGCGCTTACCGGGTTACCTGCCATGTCAAAGTAGCGCAGACCGGTCATCCACCCCCCGCTGTTCCACTCATAACGCACCTCGGCCACACCGCGGGAATCGCTAATGCGCCGGCCGGCTTCGTCAAAAAAACGCTCAAGCTTTTTTCTGCCGTTTTTATCATTTTCCCAGAGACGCAGGGCTACCCCGCTTCTGTCAGCCAGAATATTTCCGTAATTATCGTAATTAAAAACACCTGTTGCCTGTCCCGCGGCATCCAGGCGCACCCTCTGCGCCCATACACCGTTTTCATTCGAAACAGGCAGGCCTCGGGAATCGGTAAAACGCCGCAGCACATAGCCGTCTTCATAGCTTATTTCTATCCGCGGAACTCCGTAAAACGGATCAGCCAGCGCCTTTCCCGAAACACTGTATTCCACTTCCACCAGCCGCCCGGCTTCATCATAGACAAAGCGGTAGGCATTCATATCCGATGACTGTGAGCTGCCGATCGGATGCCGTCCGGAAAGCTGTTCCCCGGCATCTATATCCATTTGCCGGTACCAGGCTTCAGAAGCCGATACCATGCCGGCAATCAGAAAAACCGTTAAGCAAACAAAACTGTATCGTCGAATAGTGTTCATTACTTCGATGATCGGCAGAAAAGAGGCCCGTTCTGAGAGAGAATCAGTCTTCTTTTTTCAGCTGTCCCAAAGCAGCGGCAAAGCGGACCAGTTCGTCCTGCCGCTCCTGTCTTCGGCTTTCTTCCCGGCGGCTTAACGCTTCCTCACGGGCCCGGAAAAGGGCCTCCTGCACCTGCCAGGGACGCGCCACACTGGCAAAAACCGCATCAGAGGCTCCTCCGGCCGTTACCAGAATAACATCGCCGAAACGGAACAGAAACGACAGCACTCCCTTCTGCTCCGTGCGGATGTTCTGAACGGAAAGCAGATCAACCTGCCGGCGCGACTCCTTCAGCCCCAGAGGTTTACGGTAAACATCCACCGCGTAGGCGCCTTCCACACGGAAACTGTCATTCCGCCAGTCTTCAAAACGGTACCATATCCAAAACAGGGGAACCAATAAAATCAGCAGCATCCAGTTCTGAAACCAGCCCCTCAGCCAGCAGGCCGCCGCCAGAGGAAGAAGCGTACACAAAAGGGGTAGAAGCAGGCGTCCAAACAGAATGGCCCCGCTTTTGCGGAAACGCAGAACATTCTTCTTGCCGCGTGAATCCGCAGAGTGCAGAGGCTCTGCCGGACGCAAAAGCCGCGGGCCGCCCGAAACCGCCCCCGAACGCTCCAGGGAGCGCCGTATGGCCTCCTGATCCCTTCCCGCGCTGCGCCGTGAAGCCGCCTGGCTGAGAGAACGGATTTCCGAGGCCAGCTTTTCCGGCGCATCCACATCCTTCAGTACCAGTTCGCCGTCCAAAGCGGCTGTTTTTACTCTGACTGTGCCGTAATTCAATAACCGGCGTATTATACCGTTGCGTTCTACTGCCACCCCCTGAATGCGGTCGGAAGGAACCCGGCGGCTTTCCACAGCGAACCGGGACCATGTAAAACTCCGCAGTCTGACGGCATCCGGTTCAATAATGTATTCCGTCAGAATTCTCTGCACAAGAAACACCAGAAACCAGCCGCAGAACAAAGCCGCGGGGAGCAGAGGCAGAAACGCCGCCGCGCCCCCCCCCTCTGCTGCGGCATTAACAAAATAAAGCACTGCTGAGGCGGCAGCCGATAAAACAACGCCCGTCCATGCCTGCCGCAGGGAACTGTGCAGATGCCGTATCCGGCCTGAACGTTTCCTCCGGCCGGAAGCTAAAGCGCCCCCCGCCGAAGGCAGACCTTCCAGAAGACCTGAAACAACTTGTCCCTTTTCATCCCGCACCGGGGCTAACGACTTTTCCAGAGAACGTGAAGAGGCGGCCATGGACAGCAAAACACTGCGGGGCCAGCGCAGCCAGATACTGGGCTGCAGAGCTTTAAGAGCCCGTTCCACCGGGAAGGGCTGTAACAGACGCTCTTCACCCCACATATCTCCGGCCAGCCACCGGCGCCCTTCTCCCGGATTTTCCGCCTCTTCAAACTGCCCTTCCAGAAGAAGTATCAGATCTTCTCCGGAATCTCCGGGATGAAACACTACACTTCCCGCCGGACAACTCCATATTTCAGCGCTGCGCAGAAGAAGCCGGCGGTCTGTTTCGGACAGACGCAGGAACGCCGGATGCTTCGGAAGCCGTTTTGGAAAAGGACTGGAATTCATCATTTCGACTATCGGCACAAAGAATACGGCCAATTACTCCTTAGAGTCCGGCTTTCCTCTTCCTGTAATTTCTCATTATTCCCCATATATCGGAAACCAGAATTCCCCCCAGAATAAGCGCGGCTCCAATTATTTCCCGGACGGACATACCGCTCTTCAGCAAAAGCCAGCCGAAAACGGCCGCAAAAATGGGTTCCATGGAGTAAATCAGCACGGCCCTCAGCGGCGCCAGAAACCTCTGATGCCGGTTTATAAGTCCCAGGGCGACAATACTTCCAAAAACGGAAAGATATACAAGAGCACCGGCAAGCCGCCAGCCTGGAACAAGCACAACTGTCTCAACAAAAGGCGCCGCGGCCAAAGACGCCAGTCCGCAGAATGCCATTTGTATAAAAAGCAGCGTTCCCCAGCGGCAAATCCTGCCAGCCCTGTCTACAAGAATAATATAGAACGCGTATCCAACCGCTCCGATAAGGGTAAAAACATCACCCCGGTTCATTCCTCCCGAAGAAATGTTTCTAAACACATGCATTACCCGGAACGGACTGATTTCTCCGGCAGAAAGCGGCCCGGAAGCCGGATCAACAATAAAGGAAAAACCCCAGACAACAACCAGCAGGCCCAGAAAATTCCCCCAGCCCGGTTTCTGCCGAAAAAAGACATACTGCAGAAACGGAACCAGAAGGGCAAAGAAGTAGGAAAGAAAGCCCGAGCGGGCAACCGT
>PDWI01005742.1_pt1 | contig 15867 bp, 11 predicted proteins | sample 1430891 | NCBI WGS metagenome assembly PDWI01 (sample SAMN01162508, study PRJNA174530) | Oral metagenome, whole genome shotgun sequencing project. | biome: Marine environment; feature: Marine mammal; material: Swab sample of the gingival sulcus; isolation source: swab sample of gingival sulcus...
CGCTCCACCTCAACGGTAAAGTCAACGTGGCCGGGAGTGTCAATAATATTGATATCAGTCCCTTTCCAGTTACAGTAGGTTGCCGCCGACTGGATTGTAATACCACGTTCTCTCTCCAGCTCCATCGAGTCCATCTTGGCGCCAACGCCATCTTTTCCGCGAACTTCATGAATGGCGTGAATTCTGTTGGTGTAATAGAGAATACGCTCGGTCAGAGTGGTTTTACCCGAATCGATATGGGCGCTGATCCCGATATTCCTTACCTTGGATAGATCCTTGTTCATAACAACTAACCTCTGCAACGTTGCAGGCCGCATACGGCGCCGCGTTATCTGTTAAAATAAAGGAAGGAGCCACAGCACTCTGCAACTCCCTCTCGAAAACTGACAACAGGGAACATCCCTGCCTCTTTTCATATTCCGCAAAACTGCCAATAATATATCAAGTTGAAAAAAAATGCCAGTAAAAAATATACGGCCCCACCAGGGCCAAACGGGGAATCATTCTCATTGTCAAGTATCCTGCCTTTGCCAAAGAAGCGGAGAAGGACAATACTGCCCCACTGACTTTTTTTCAACAGAGTGCCAAGGCAGAAGGATAGAAGGCGTCAGCACAAACATTCAGGAAGACTATGAGCCGGCCAGCAACAATTCAGAACAAGACGCAAGAAGATATCCCCCGGCTTCTTCTATACCGCAACACTCTCCAGCTGCTTCTCCAGCGCCGACACACCGGAAGAGCGCATCATCACAAAGGGTTTACGATAGCGTTTGCAGATCCGCTTTACCTGTTTACACGCGTCATGACTCACACAGTCCACCGGGCAGAGCACCACATCCGCTCCGGAAAGCAGGCGCGGCAACTGCTGCCGTGAGTTTTCCCGGCCGCCGTCATGGTGGGAGAAACGGCCACCCCGCGCTTCAACCAGTTGCCGGTAGAGATGAATCATATTACTCCGCCCGCCAACGTACAGTACCATTTTTCCGCAGAGATCCGGCCCCATACAGGCTCCGGTACCGCAATCCTCACAGCTTTCGCAGGGCTCACAACCGTCGGCAGCACAGTCATACTCAACGGCATCATCTGCCTGCCGGGTAAACTCAGGCTCCGTAAAGCCGGCAAGCTGCCCGGAGTTCATCTGCAGCAACTCTACCTCTGAACGGTACTTCGCCATGCCCTGCCTTGCCTCGGCCAGCTCTTTCTGCAGGCGAGAGTTCTCTTCCGCCAGTGCCTGATGAGCGGTATGCAGCTCATCCAGCTTCTGCTGTAATCTCTGTTGCGAGAGTTGACGGGCAAAGCTATCTCTCTCTTTTTTCACGCCAAGCAGCTCCGCCTTCAGACCGCGTTCAACAGCGCGCCCCTCCTTCTGCTCCTTGCGCAGACGCATACATTTCTCCTGTTCACGCTGCAGCTTCTCGGTCACCCGCGCGCCCTTCTTCTCCTCCTGCAACAGGCGCTGCTCAAGCCGCTTTATGATAACGCTGCTGCTACGCTGCTGGCTGAACGTATCGAAACTCATCATATGACATTCACCATAGACCCGCCCCACCAGCTCGGCGCTCGCCTCGGCATGGGTTATAATCGCCCAGAATGCCCCCGGAGCCTGATCTTTGGCGCTGTCTTCCAGCCACCGTTCCCACAACTCTTCGTCGCTGTGTAATTTACCGTATTCACGGATAAAAAACGCGTATTTTTCGTCGAGTACCTTCTGCAGGGCTCTCGCCTGGGGGGTTTTGCCATCACCCACTCCAGCAAAAACGTTATGCACCTCATAATCACTGGCTGAAGCCGCAAGCCCAAAGATTTTTTTGCGCTTCAGTTTACGCAGATCGCTACGGCCAAAACAGGTGCCCATAATAGCGCAGTGATAGCCGGACTCGATCTGCCAGATCTTTCTTCTTCCTTGATTTTTCAACATAATCCCTCCAATATTTAAAAAGAAGAAATTTAACTAGTTTTGCCTAATATAGTAAAGGGCGCTATCGATGTCAAATTATTTTAGCAAAAACAAATAACGATACCAGACTGTTCACCGCGACGCCGCCAACAAGGCGTTAAAAACCTGACACTATTCTCCAATATGTTATATCTCCTCACCACTCTATACCTTGACACCTCGTACGGGATACGCAATATTTCCAGTACGGCAAAGAGATATACACAGGCAATTTGGTAATTCCAGCCTGAGAAAACTTACAGATCATTTCACCAGACTCGTTTTTCTTGCCGGAGAACTCACCATTACAGGATTACCTTTGTCCCATTTGCAACGACTATCAGCAAAAAGGAGAGATAAATGTCCAGCAGCTTTGGCACCGTCTTTACAATAACCACCTTTGGCGAATCACACTGCAAAGCCGTTGGCGTGGTGATTGACGGCTGTCCGCCAGGCCTTTCCCTGAGCGAGGAAGATATCCAGCCCCAGCTTGACAGGCGACGGCCCGGTCAATCTTCCGTTACAACTGAGCGCAGGGAAGACGATCAGGTAGAGATTCTCTCCGGCACAGAACATGGCAGGACTCTGGGCACCCCTATCGCCCTGAAGATAAATAACCGCGATCAACGACCACAGGACTACAGGAAAACAGACAATATCCCCCGTCCATCCCATGCCGATTATACCTATCAGATGAAATATGGCATTCGCGCCTCCTCCGGCGGCGGCCGGGCTTCTGCCAGGGAGACTACCGCTTCTGTTGCCGCGGGCGCGGTTGCCGACAAGATTCTACGGGAAAAATTCGGCATCGATATTGTCGCCTGGGTTGAGAGTGTGGAGACAATTAGCGCTGATGCAGTAACTATTGATGAGGCGTTAATCAAAAGAGAAGATGTTGATAAATCTATTGTCCGCTGCCCGGATATGGATACTGCCGCGAAGATGGCAAACCTGCTGAGCTGCCTGAAAAAGGAGGGCGATTCCACCGGAGGGACTATCCGCTGTATAATTCGCAATGTCCCACCGGGAATCGGCGAACCGATATTTGCCAAACTGGAGGCAAAACTGGCGCAGGTGATGCTGGCAATTCCCGCCACCAAAGGGGTTGAGATAGGGTCCGGTTTCGCCGGCACCCGGCTGCGGGGCTCGCAGCATAACGATCCATTTATAAAAGACGGCGGTCAGCTCAGTACCCTCAGCAATAATTCCGGCGGGATTCAGGGAGGAATCACAAACGGGGCACCAATTACCCTGCGTGTTGCCTTCAAACCGCCGGCCACCATCTCCCTGCCACAAAAAACGGTTGATTTTGCCGGAAAAGATATAGTACTTGAAACCACCGGCCGTCATGACCCCTGCGTTGTTCCACGGGCAGTTCCGATTGTCGAATCAATGGCGGCTCTAGTTATCGTTGATATGCTTATGCTGCAAAAGGCGAGAGAAGCGCTCTCGACATCCTGTTAAAAGCATCCGCTATATATCGGCAACAAAAACAGTCGCATTGAGACAGAAAAATTCATAAAATGATGCAGTAACAAATATTTTTAAACTTTACTCCCTTACTGTCCATTGATTTTATATTGACACTCTCCCCCCCACGACAATTATATTTCCACTTATATTAATATCACCTATGAAGATATTATGGTAAAAGTAACAGCCTATCTTGATTCCACAACTGAGAATAAATTGAAAAAAGCTGCTAAATCCAGCCAATTATCAGTTAGTAAATGGGTTGCTAAAATTATCGAAGAAAAAGTAACGACGCAATGGTCTCCAGAGGTAGTTGGCTTGGCTGGCAGCTGGCAGGACGATTTTCCTGCACTTGAGACAATACGAGCGGACATGCAATATGATTCCAGGGGAGAGGAGCTTTAAGATTGTATCTATTAGACACAAATACAGTCATTTACTTCTTCAAAGATCTTGGCAATGTTGCAGAGAAATTGCTGTCAAAATCTCCTCAGGAAATCGCAATACCTTCAATTGCTCTTTACAAACTTGAAATTGGAATAGTAAAATCAAACAATCCTCAAAGAAGGAAACAACAACTCAACTCATTACTTTCACATATTGAAGCCTTTTCCTTTACTTCAAAAGAGGCTAGACTTACAGCTTCAATTCGGGCAGAATTAGAAAGAGCAGGCAGACCCCAATTGGAGTATATGATACTCTTATTGCTGGTATTGCTCTCAGCTCTAATTCAACATTGGTTACACATAACACGAGAGAGTTTAAGAGGATACAAAGTTAAAAAACAGAGAATTGGTTTTAGCGTAACATAACAAGTCGTTTCACCGGAATTTTTTCACTCGCCGGTAAACTCTGCGATACCTGCAACGGTTATAGCAAAGAACCTTGACTCTCTTCCTTGCAGTATGTACAAGGTTAAAAATTTGTTAAACAGAAAATTCTTATCATGGAGAATAAGATGACACTATCAGCAGACAGTTGCAGAGAGATATTAAACAAGGAGCAGCTTAACACCATTTTTCCTCCATCAACAAGCGATCAGTTTTTCGATGCCCTTTTTGGCGACGCCAGCGAGGGTGCCTATGATATTGAACTTGGTTTCCGCACCGTTGAAAACAAAAAGCTGATAATGGAGTTTCGTTTACACCAGCGCCCTGGCTGTTGCCTTGCCTGCAATCTGACCCAGGGGCTGCCGCAAGTGTTCTCCCGTCATCCAGTGATCGACACCGCCGGTATCGTGGCAAAAATAGACACTCTCCTGGCAGGAGAGGCGTCCTGCACAAACTGGTCTCTGGGGGCGACCGAACAGCGGAGCGAGGCGCTGCATATTGTCCCTCTCCTTATCGAACTGGCATAACGCAGCCGGCGGGCCAACAGTCGGCAGCCACGGCACCCTTTTTTTCTTAACATACCGGGGATACAGGAGCAAAACCTGAATTTGTGCAGGCGTCATCAACCGTGAGTGCTGTCAACCAATATCATTGCCCTTTTCCCTGATAACGGCCAAGGAGATCCTTATACGACTGCAAGGCGTGCAGATATGCCTTGCGATCACGGGCCTTCAGCGAAAAGATGGTATAAAAATTCCCTTCCTCGCCATAGAGAAGATGCTCAACTGCCCCCGTTTTTTTATGGATAACAATAAATCCAAGCAATTTTTTACCATCTCCTGTCGTAACTGTTGAGCTCTTGACGAACTCTATCGCTTTATCATCCTCCTCAAGCAGAAGCCTTTTCTGATAAAAGATAAATTCGCCCAGATTAAAACAGAGAGTCAATCTCTTTTCCACCGCCCGCGCGGTTATCAATGCTTCCGCACGGGTCACGTCGGCACCCAATGGCACAAAAACATTGGAGCCAGAAGCGATACTGGCTTCCCTCTCCTGCCGCCACCAGTTAATGGCAGGGAGCTCCGGCCACCAATGAAATAACGTATCCCTTTCCGTCCTCTTTTCTTTCGGTACCGCAATTTTAACAATGCGCGCCTGAACCAGAGTTCCCCAGAAACAGGCTGAAATAAAAATAGTTATAAAGAAAGCGATAAGGCCATGGCACTGTTTGTTTATCTTCATTTTTACTGTTTATTTAAAATCTGTCTTATGCGTCATGGTGTGCGTGCGGTAAATATTTTTTCCAACAATCGGCCCCTGCTTCCTGCCTCTGCCAAACAAATTTCTCTGATATAAGCAACTTCAGCAGCAATAAGTACACAACCATCACCTGGCCTATAAACATACCAATTCCTGTTTGACAGGATAGACCTTCTCTGGTATATCGCTTCCACCAACTAAAGAAGCACACAAATCCAACAGCTTTTAAGGCAGTATGAACTTTATTTTAGTTGCATAGTGAGGAAAAGTTACTAAACTCTACAGACGCGATGTTCGAAAAATAGAGCAGTATAACGCAAATACATTTTGTGCTGCAACGTCGAAAACGGCGGGAAGAAACTCTTCAAGATTCTCTTTATACTCTCAATCATAGAAGGAGACCTTATGGAAAAGACCAAAATGAATCCAATCAAGAAACTCTGCACACAGCAGAGTGGAGAAACAGCAGTTATTCAGGGAAATATTGCCTTTGCTGTTGGTTGCGTCCGTGCCGGAATTCACGCGGCAGACGGTTACCCTGGCACTCCCAGCACTGAGGTTATTGACCGCGGTTTAAGCCAGGTACAGGATATGATCTCCGTTGGCTGGTCAGTCAACGAGGCGGTAGCGGTCTCCATGGGATACGGCCACACCCTTGCCGGCAGTGACTGTGTGGTAACGATGAAAATTCCGGGACTCTACCAGGCAGGTGACCCGGTCGCGAGTTCGGCTTTTTTTAATACCCCCAGAGGGGCGCTGATCTACTATATCGCTTCCGACTTCACTCCCAGTTCAACCCAGCATCTGGTTGACCCCAGGCCGTTTCTGAAAAGCTGTTTTCTGCCGATCTTTGAACCGCGCAACCATCAGGAGATGCACGAAGCGGCAGAACTTGCCGCCGATATAGGCCGGGCACACAATACGCCGGTTGCCATTCTCGCCAGCGGCACACTCTGTCACAGCGAGGGTCTGGTTCATCTCTGCGAGCAGAAAGACCGTGAAAAAGTGGCGGTAGATGAGTCGCTCAAAGGTTTCAGCACACTGCCCAACTTCGCGCGGCTCGACTACAACCAGGTGGTTCGCGAGCGGACCCCGGCACTGCTTGAGATGGTGGAAAATTCACCGCTCAACAAATGGGAGAAAGGTTCCGGCAAGACGGGTATCATCACCTATGGTCCAAGTGATATGATGGTACGGGAGATGCAGCAGTCCCTCGGCACTGATTTTGACGTTCTGTCGCTGGCGTTCACCTTCCCGCTGCCGATGAATCTGATCAAAAAATTCCATGCGTCAATTGACGGCCCGGTATATGTGATTGAGGATGGTTACTGCTACCTGCAGGATGAAATGGAACGCAACCGCCTCAGCGTAATCGGCAAGGCTGCCGATGATATTACCACCGAGTGGACACCTGAACTGATTGCCAATCATCTCAAACAGGAACTGCAGGAAGTGGTAGCGCCGAAGGTACAACCACTCGGCAGGCCGCCGATGATATGCGCCGGCTGCCCATACCGGCTGTTTGGTGAAGAGGTCAAACTGCTTAAGAGAAGAAAGAAAGTGGACGCGGTATTCGGCGATATCGGCTGTAACACCCTGCTCTACTTTATGAACGCCCTTGACACCAACCTCTGTATGGGGGCATCAGAAGCGAAGCGGGCGGGCTATGTTCTGTCTCGACCGGATAAGGCGGGACGGGTTATCAGTCTGCTTGGTGACGGCACCGAGTGCCACAGCGGCATGGACGCTACCAGAAACAGTATCTTCCGCAGTATTCCAGGGGTAAAGGTTATCCTTAACAACCACTGGACAGCGATGACCGGCGGCCAGCCCGGCCCCACCTCGCCGATCAATCTCGCCGGCGACAACAACAGTTTTGACCTTACCGCCAGCCTTGAGGCACACGGTGCCAAGGTTATTACTGTCAGCTCCTATGACCGCAAAGCGATCAAAAAAGCCCTGCCGGAGGCCCTGGCCGCAGGAGAGGCTGGCGAATTTGTGACCCTTGTTATTGAAGGAACCTGTATCCGCAAGATGCCCAAGGTGAAGCCGGGAGTGCGGATGTCGGTGAATGCGGATACCTGCAAACGCTGCGGTCTTTGTCAGATCTGCCCGGGAATCCAGGCAGATAAGGAAGGACTGCCGTTCCATAACAACTTCTGTTCTGTCTGTGTGGGACAGGGCTCAGCCTGTGCCCAGATGTGTCCGGTCGGAGCTCTGGAGATGGTCGATGAATCCGGCAAAAAGACAGAGAACAGAATAGAGCTCCCCGCCGCGCCGGAGACCGTACAGCTGCCGGCAGAACCTCCCGCCTTACCGGAGAGACTGGCGGTTGCCATCCGCGGTGTCGGCGGTCAGGGGAACCTCTTTTTCGGACGGGTTCTCACCCAGCTTGCTTTCCTTGCCGGCTACGGCGACACCAATGTCGTTAAAGGGGAAACCCACGGTATGGCGCAGATGGGAGGGCCGGTTATCTCCACCTTCAGCTGCGGCAAGGTCTCCTCTCCAACGTTGCTGCCGGGAACGGCAGACTGTCTTGTCAGCATGGAGCTCAGTGAGGTATTACGTGACGGCTTTATCAAGATGCTCAAGCCCGGTGGCACCATCCTCCTTGCCCAGACCAGGGTCTATCCTTACGGTATCGACGAAGACAGTTATCCGGCAGAAGCCGATATCATGGCACCGCTGAAAGGCTATAACGCGATACAGATTAATGTCCTCGCAGAAGCAATCAAACTCGGTGATGTGGAGGGTCGCAGTGCCAATGTGGTGATGATCGGCGCGCTAAGTACCCTGCCTCCCTTCTCTGATTTTCCGGCAGAGTACTGGCTGCGGGCACTGAAAAATGTCAGCCCGACACCGGCGATCTGGAACGCGAACCATGCAGCGTTCTCCGCTGGCAGGAAGATGCTTGCAAAATAGTCAACCTCAGTAGTTCGCCGCTGAAACAAAACCCGGTGACAGGTTTTCCTGTCACCGGGTGTCAATAGAATTGATGAAAAAAAATGATATTATAACAGTCTGTTGTATAGCCGCTGTGATTGCGCTTTTCTGCTGCAGCAGCTCCGCGCGGGAGCTCTTCTCGTCAGCAAACAGCCGGCATGGCTATCTGATGAGTTTTGGCAAGTTTGCGATACTGGCAAGTTTTGGTGAGATGCTGGCGCTACGCATTGTCTCCGGACGATATTGGCGGCAGGGCTTTGGTCTCATCGCCCGCATGCTTGTCTGGGGACTTTTGGGAATGCTTATCAAGGCGGCTTTTACCATCTTTGCCACCGGAACGCCGCAGATGCTGGCTTCCCTCGGCCTGCCGGTTGACGTAAAGACCCTCGCCACTGGCAGTCTCTCCATGCGCCTGTTGACGGCCTTTGCCATCAGCTGCACACTCAATACCATCTTTGCGCCGGTCATGATGACGCTGCACAAGATTACCGATACACATATCGCCAGCACAGAAGGGAGACTTACCGCTCTGCTGCCAATCAACTTTGCCGAAATTCTCAAGCAGATCGACTGGGATATCCTGTGGAATTTTGTCTTCAAAAAGACGATCCCCTTTTTCTGGATACCGGCACACACCATCACTTTTCTGCTTCCCGCCGAATTTCGGGTGCTTTTCGCCGCTTTTCTCGGTATCATGCTGGGGCTTATTCTGGCTATCGCCGGCAACAGAAAGACCGCACAGGAGTAAACACTCTACCTGTCAGCTGATACGTAAAAGAATTTCACGAAACGTCTGCTCAAGCAGGGTCATCTTCCGCTTCATCCCTGAGATATGAACGTACATACGCTCATAGGCCAGCCCCTGTTCTCCTGTCTCAAGGGCGGAGAATATCTCCGCGTGCTCCCTGTCATCATGCATATCGGGAGATCTATCGCCAATGGTGACGATAAAAATATAGCTGAATTTCATAAAGTTACGAATAGAGATAGCAAAAAACGGGTTACCACTGACCTTGCCTATGGTGTTATGGAAGGTGATATTTGCCTGGATGCGCTCCTGTAAGCTTTGCGCCTCTTTTTTCCGGCAGAGACAAGCGGAAAGCGCTCGCAACCCATCATCAGTCATCTTGCGCGCCGCCACCTCTGCCGCCTTCGGTTCAACAAGCAGACGTGCTTCCAGCAGCTGACTGACCGTCATCTCCTTCATCAACACCAGATCGGTATACAGCGAATCAATCTCTTTTGACTGAACGATATCCTTGACAAAGGTGCCACCGCCCTTTCCCCTTTTCGACTCCAGATATCCCTGCGCCTTCAGGATGCCAAGAGCCTCACGAATAAGCGCCCTGCTTACCGAATACTGCCGGGCAAGAGTCTCCTCCCTGGGGAACATATCCCCCGGCAGGCTCTGCCGCAGAAGGATCTTTTTCTTCAGCAGCTCGACAACCTCTTCACAGCGACTGACTGTGGAAGTGTAACCATTTGTCATCATATCCACCCTGCTCCTCCTTTCAGACAGACCAGTATAGCCTTCAGCCACAACACATAATGGAACCCGCAACTCTTCGGATACTACCCTCTGTCTGTACACCCGGTTTCAGACAAAGACTGTAGCGCCAGAGAAAGGCCACCAGGCAGGAGGTTGCGTTATCTGCGAACACTCTGCATTGCCTCCTGTATGGTCGTCAGGGAAGGCCTGTATTCCGGGAAGGTTCGGGATATCTTCCGCAGGGCTTTTTCGGCGTCTGCCCTGTTTGAGAACTCCCCGTAAAAGACAACAACATATTCAGGAGAGAGCCCCTTGCTGAACAGATAAAGATCGGTTACCAGCGGGCGGAACCGCTGCGCAGTAAAAATCTCGTCAAGCATCTTTGCTTCCGTCCCTGCCAGTTGGGCAACTTTGATCGTATACAGCGGCCCCTTACTCGGACTGCGCCAGCCCATCCCGGCAACAAAACGGTTCTGCACCAGCCGCTGACGCTCTGTTGCCCGGCCGATTACACGGCCGCTGGCCAGCGATCTTTCGTTGGCTCTGTACTTTGAACTCTTGAGGGGATAGAGCTGAACAATCTTCTCCCCCGGCTGCGCGGCAGATTCTCCCTCGGAGACAAAGGCGCCCTCTTTCTTATCCATTAATCCCTGAAAACGGACCTTTTTCCGCGTTGGAGCGATGACCGGGAGCGATAAGGGTTCCACCACCGCCTCCTGCTCCTCGTTCACCTTTGTCGCTTCATGCTTGCGGGAAACAGCCTGGATAACAAACGGCTCCTGCCCTTCTGCCGGCAACAGTTCATCGTCTTCCTGTTGTATCAATACTTTTTTCTGCCCTTTCTGAGCAGAAAGAAGTGGCGGCGGCACGCTCTGTTCTCTGGCAGCAGCTTCCGCCTGCTCGCCGGCAGCTGCTGCCAGAGAATCGTCTATCGACACGTTCTCTCCGGTATCAGCCGGGATCATCTCTGACGGCTGCTGCTTCTGCCTTTCTGCGGAAACAGGTTCACTGGCAGAATCGACAAACGAGACGACCTCTTTTTCTTCAACGGCAGGTTCATTGCCCGAAGGCAAAAGGAGAGCGATCCCTGAAGCCACCAGCAGGCCGCCGAGAGAGAGAAGAATAACCTTTTTCCGCCCTGGCAGTTGTTCCTGCCACCAACTGCGGTAGAGGTCACGACAGAGCTGCCGCAGCATCAGCAGGCACCAGCGTAATCCCCCCCGCAAACGGGTAAACAGATTATCCTGCTGTCGTCGTCCCTGTTCGCCGCTATCCTGCAGCGTTTCAATAAACGTGTCCGGTTCCTGCGGCTGATTGAGCCATTCACTGATAACGGTATTTATTATACGGTAATTGCCGGATGCGGCCTGCTTGAGGTTCTGGATAAATTCCGGGCGCGAAAAAAGCGCCATTCCCGCCTCCCCGCACCTGCCAGCGGCATATTCAAGATAACGCTCTGTTTCAGCGACAGAGAGTTCCTGCAAAGAGAAAAAATGCTCTGTCGCCTCCGCAAAATTACAGATGCCAAGCTGTTCATAACTGTCAAGAAATTCTGGCCGGCCGACAAAAAGGATAGAAGTGGTAACCTTTGCCTCACAAAGACTGTCATAAAGTCTGCGAATGCGCTCAAGGGTGGCAAGGTAGAGATTTTCTGCCTGGTCAAAAACAAGCAATACCGGCAATCCCCGCTGCTGAAGAGCGTCACAGAGACCATTAATCTGCGCGTCACCTGTAAGCTCTGTATCAAGATTGATGCCAAAAAAGGCGTCCGCTATCCTGGTAATAACCACCTCAAAGGATTCCACCAGCTCAAAAAAGAAGATGGCCGCCGGCAATTCACTCTCTCCGGCAATCTTCCTGCAGAACATGGTCTTGCCAACACCAGCCTCACCGGTGACAATTATCAATGCCGACTCTTCTGTGAAAACATGCCGGAGCTGCTGCCAAAGTTCCTCTGACGGTTTTCCGGCAAAATAGTTCTCCACAGACGCTTCTTCCTGAAAAGGGGTAACAGTGCCGCTCATTGCTCTTCTCTCTACTCCTCACGCGGGTTCTCCCGGCAACGCTCCAGATGCCGCCTTGTCGCAAATCTCACTTAGCATACTACAACTTGTGAAGAATTAAAAATATTTTGCTATAATTTCACCAGATACCCCTCCCGCAAAAAGAGAGAATCATGCCGATCTTCAAACTCATTGATGAAATCATCTTTCCGCCAATTGAGCTGGCCGAACCAGACGGACTGCTTGCCGTCGGCGGAGATCTCAGTACCAACCGTCTGCTCGCGGCGTATCGGGAAGGTATTTTTCCCTGGTATTCCGAAGGAGACCCGCTGTTATGGTGGTTCACAACACCCCGTCTTGTTATTTTCCCGCAGCAGTTCCATATCCCCCGGCGGCTGGCCCGCTCCATGCGTAAAATGCGGCCACAAATTCTTTTTGACAATGATTTTGAGAAAGTTATTACGGAGTGTGCAGCAATCCGTGATGAAGCAGGCGAGCCGACCTGGCTGCAACCGGAGATGAGGGAGGCCTATATCCGCCTGCATAAGCTGGGTTTTGCCCACAGTGTCGAGTGCTGGATTGATGAGGAGCTGGCAGGCGGTCTTTATGGTGTCGCCCTTGACAGGGTATTTTTTGGTGAATCGATGTTTTCCAGAAGATCCGGCGGCTCCCAGTTTGCGCTGATCGCCCTGATCGGCTTTCTTGAAGCAAAAAACTATCTGCTGGTGGATTGTCAGATGACAACACAGCATTTGCTCCGTTTTGGCGCAACAGAGATAGATGGCAACAGTTTTTGCCGCTATCTGCAGTGTGGTATCAGGTCCATCTCCCCCCAAATCTGGGAAAAGCGATGGCGGCAGACGAATACCCGCCGGGACTCAGACAACCGGCAGCAGAAAAGGGAGAGATAACAGGGATATCCGCTCAGCGAAAGATTCAAACGTCAACAATAAACTCGACAGCAAGTTTCTGCTGCCGGAAATGGGTATTGATTTTCTCCAGAGCGTACAGGTGCGGACAGGAAAACACAATCTCCCAGGCGGGATTTGCTGCCGTATGCAAAGAGAGCATCTCCAGACTTTTCACCTCCATCTCCGCAGGCGCGGTGGCAACCGCTGTCATCAACTCCATACGGGACGCGGCGGGAAGATGGTATGTCTGCGGTTTGTTAAGCAGCGTCTTCTTCTTTTTCCAGCGCACGGCAACGATGTCCTCATGCGAAATCTGCAGTTCGGTAAAACGCTGGCAGTTTTCGTTATGTACTGAAATGCCGTTAACGGTCAGCAGCCCCACCAGATTGTCATCGCCGGCGGGTTCAGGCTTGCAGCAGGAGGAGAGTTTTACGGTAACAGGATCAAGAGTGGTCAACTCAATACAGTTGTGGGTGGATTTTCCTTCACTCCGCTTGCCCCACTTCTCCTGGGCAAAAACAGAGAGCTGGCCGATAACCCAGCGTAAATGGTATCTCCCTTCACCAATCCCCCGATAGTAATATGCCGCTTTCTCCGGGGTGAAACTCTCCCACACCCTTGTTGCCAGCTCCTTTTCAAAAAGATCTATTGTCAATCTGTAGCGGGACAACTCCTGCGCCAGAATCCTTTTACCTATTTCAGATGTTACCTTGCCCCGGCGCTTGCGAAAGCTCTGCGCCAGTTCAATACGGGCGCGGGGGGTTTTACACCAGTCGAGCATATTCTGTTCAAAATAAACATCTTCCTGAGCACGAAGTACCCGTACCATATCGCCATCCTTTAACACATAGGAAGGACTAACCTTTTTATTGCGGATCATACCGCCAATACAGCTTAAACCAATCTTGGGATGGACCTTAAAGGCAAAATCAAGCAGGGAAGAGCCCTTCGGCAGATAGATCAGCTTCCCCTTCGGGGTATAGGTGTAAATTTCCTTGATGCCGCTGGCTTCAATAACATCACGATAGGAGAGAGATTCTTCACTGCCAAGAATATCAAACATCTCCTGAATCTCCCTGATAAAACGCCCCGGCTCCTCCTCTTTTGAGTTCCAGTGGCGGAACAACCCTCGCTGCGCCTTGCGCTCCATATCCCTTGTACGAATTTTAAAAAAGAATTTCTGCCCCCCGATAATCGCTCTGGCATGCAGTCCCTGATAGCCTGTCTGCTTTGGATTGGCGATAAAATCACGAATTGTTCTTGGGATAGGCGCAAAACTCCGGTTGAGAATACCAAGAGCGCTATAACAGGCAGCGACATCCGTCACCAGCAGGGTGATCTCCTGGGGAGTATCAATCTGCTCCAGCAGTGCCTTGTTCTTTACGTCATAATAGGCCCATAGCCCTTTGGTACGGATATTGACATCACAGAAAAGTCCGACATCGGCTGTTGCCTCCGCCAGCTTTGCAACAACACTCTTGCCCAACGGTGATTTTTTTAAGCGGGCGATATGGTTTCTCAGATCCTTTGCCTTTTTACGGTAGCGAAAACCAATGGCAAGCTCATACATATCCCGCTTCATATTAAACAGCCCCAAGGCCCCGGCCAAAGGAGCATATATCGCCAGCGTTTCATCGGCAATACGCTGCCTTCTTGATTGAGACAGTGCATCCAATGTGCGCAGATTATGGAGACGGTCAGCGAGTTTGACCAGCATCACCTCCGGCCGCCGCGCTGCCCCTGAAAAGATCTTGCGATGGGTTTTTCTGCTGATAAGCTGCCGGTCACCGGAGACATGTGTCACCTTGGTACATCCCTCGACAATGGCCCGCACATAGCCGCCAAATTTTTCCTCGACCACATCCGGCGTCACCTCCTCCACATCCTCAACGGTATCATGCAGGAGGGCGGCGGCAAGGATTTCGCTATAATCAACATCCATCTCTTCCACCAGAATCTTGGCAACGGAACAGGGGTGGAGGATATAGGCATCTCCCGACTTACGCCATTGATTGGTATGGGCGGCAACGGCAAAATCAAGCGCCCGCCAGAACACATCGCTGTCGGAATTTTTACCAATGAGCCTCTGCATCTCATTGCGATACTGTTCAAGATCGAAGGGGATATTGCGAGCCATCAAAATCACCAGTTTTTTTGCGCAGAATACAACACTTTATTACGATTATTCCCTTGTCCTTTTCGTGGAAACTGACTATTTAGGAATCGTCAATAAAGGTTACAGCATAAAAGAAGGTTCCCTGCCGACAGCAGAGCCCCTATAACTTCACAATTATTCATTCCTTCTCTGAGCAAACAAAATTGACAGAAAAATGGCAAGAAAAAAAAGAGTTATAAAAAACAAAGGGAGACATTCCGGCAAAAACAGTGTCGATGCAGCTGGCAATGCCGCCCAATTCTCTCTGGAAAACCGGATAATTGCCGTTTGTAACGAGCAGATGCGGCAAAAAGAGATACTGGCAGCACTGCAGGCTGAATCTGGAGCAAAACCTGTGCAGAAAGCGCTCTCCTCACTTATCAGTCAGGGCATTATCAAACAACGGGGCGAAAACTGGCAGCTCTCCTCTTCCCCATATCCAAAGCCGCTGACAGCCGGAGTGCTTACCGTTAATCCGCGGGGGTTCGGTTTTGTCACGTTACCCCATCTTCCCGGCAGAAACAGCAGGGAAAAAGAGCCATATATCCCGCAAGAGGCGATGAATGGTGCCATTCATGGTGACCAGGTGCTTGTCCGCCCGTATCCTGCCAGCCTGCAGCGAGGCAAACGCCCGAGCTATGTTGTTATCAGTATAATAAAGCCGGCACCAGACATTCTCTGCGGTATTCTCCGAGAGAAACGGGGCCGTTTTCAAGTTTCGCCAGATGACAGCCGTATACCATTTACCATCGCCGTAGAAAAAACAGGGCTGCTTGGCGCCAAAGCAGGTGACGCGGTGCAGGTGCAGTTCAGCCGACAGCATAGAAGCAGCCGGTCAAAACCCGGCAAAATTCTGGCGGTACTCGG
>PDWI01006290.1_pt1 | contig 15866 bp, 13 predicted proteins | sample 1430891 | NCBI WGS metagenome assembly PDWI01 (sample SAMN01162508, study PRJNA174530) | Oral metagenome, whole genome shotgun sequencing project. | biome: Marine environment; feature: Marine mammal; material: Swab sample of the gingival sulcus; isolation source: swab sample of gingival sulcus...
GTTGCTGTATTCGATGGATTTTTCTTTTTTTTCGAGCAATGTTTTGAGCGTTTCTTTGTACTCGTCTTTGTCGATAAGTTCCAATGCTTGTTGAACTGCTTTTTTATCCACTCTTTTTTGAGCCAATGCTTGTGCTATTTTACGATTGCCCCAACGGTTAAACTTAAATTTCTCTTTCACGTACGTTTCGGCATATCGTTTTTCGTTGATAAAATCGTTGTCAAGAAGTTCGTCAATAATCTTTTGGCAATCGTTACTTGGGCAGTTCCATTGTCTTAACTTCGTATAAACTTCCGAAATGCAATGCTCCGACCTTGCACAATAGGCAGAGGCTTTTTGCTTTAATTCTTGGAGAGTGTATTGTTTTTTTTGCATAGTAAATTTGAAAGAGTATAACGATAGATTTAGATTAAATATCGATTTTTAGACCTCACAGGTTTTTAAAACCTGTGAGGTGTGGTTTATTAATAATTAATCATTTATCAATTTACAATTCTCTTTTATCGTCTTACTGTTATTCCGATGCTTTCAAGAAGTTGGTTGTTCTCAAGAAGTATTTTAGCAAATTCTATCATTTCAGAATAGTGTGGATAGAGTTCGTCAAAAGCGTTGTCGCGAACTTCGGTTGCTTTTTGTGCTTCGCCCATCTCCTTTTTTTGCTCTTCTTTGAGGTGTTCCACTTCTTTGAGTTGCTCATTAATCTCGTTAATTTTCTCTTTTGTAACGCCTACGGGTTGCATTTTTGTTAAAAAATCAGCATTTCCCAGTAGTTGAGCGTAAAAATTACTCACTTGCTTGTACCAACTTCCATAGGCACTTTTGCGAGTACCGTCAAGTTCAAGGGTAACTATGGCTTGTGGGTCTTTTTTGAAGAAAATCCGTGCCAACGCCAAATCTTTTTTGTAGATTTTGTCCACTTCTTCTTTTTTCTTCTCAAACTCGTTTGTTTTTGCATACTGTTCGCCATACTCTTTCTTTTGCTGTTGAGTAAGGGTTTCTATTTCGGTTACTTTTTCCAAATATCCGTTCAGACGTTCTTCGGTGTAACCTACGGTTTGTAAAACACTTAAAATATTATAAAAATGTTAATAATTTCTTGGAATATATGACAAAACGTCGGTAGAATTCATTTGTTCTTGACACTTGTTCATTTTTCTGTGGAATTATCCATTTGTTCGTGGAATTTATCCATTTGTTCGTGGAATTTATCCATTTTTTTATGGAATAATTCATTTTTTCACAGTCATTGTTCATTTTTTTGCCGAATTATTTACTTCTACGTAGAATTTATTCATTTTTCCGTGAAACTTATTTTATTTCCGTTCGCAAGTTACTAACTTTTTTAGAAAAGATAAAGATTTTTATGAAAAAATCTGCCAAAACATCAAAAACAATTAGAACTGTTAGAGGTAATTTATTCTTATTTACAGAATTTCCCAAGAGCCTGTTTTATCACTTCCTACTCGTGTAATTTTTCCATTCTCTTTCAGAACTTTTATTCTTCGTTTCGCTGTACTTAAACTAATATCTAATTTTTTACTTATTTCACTTGCTGTAATTGTGTTTTTCTCTTGTATCAATCTCAATACAGTGTCATTTACAGTGTCATTTTTTGCATTTAGGGTGTCATTTCCTGCGTTTAGGGTGTCATTGTAATGAAAATAGTTTTTTACCGTAAATTTTCGTTCGCAATTTACTCATTTTATTTGAAAAAGATGAGTTTTTTTATGAAAAAATCCCTTCCAATTATTGAAAATGATACGTAAAATTTACTAAATTAAGGTTAGTTTTAATTTTAACATTTATCTTTTCTGTTGAGAACAAAAACAAATTTCAAATGTTAAATTATATACTAACATTTTGAATATCAAAATATTTTATTTTTTGTATATTTTTGTAAATAAAAATAATTATTAACAATTAAAATGATTTGGAAACAAAAATAATCTTTTTCTTTGCATATATTTTGTTAGAATTTGTTTTGTAATATATGAACAAAAGAACTTTTATTATATTGATTTTATTGATGATTTTTACATTTGGAGGGGTAACTTTCTTTCAAGTGAGATATTTGTTGCAGTTGGTAGAAAAAACAGAGCAACTCTTTGATATTAAAGTTCAAAATAGTTTGATGAGCGTTGCGAAAACAATAGAAGAAAAAGAGGCACTAGACTATATTGCTAATACGTTAGACCAAGAGTATAACCATAAGTCATTAACTTCTAATTATCAAATATTAGATTCCATAAATCATAAAAAGAAAGTTATTTTATTACCCAATATTTCATTACAAAATTCCAAAAAACAGACTAATATTATCGCTGTTTCTAATCGTCTTTATGAACTTTTTCAGAAAGAGTTTTCACGTTCTAAAACTATTTTTGATAGAGCAATATTTAGATGGTTAAGTAATGTTGGTAATAGAAGTATTGAAGATAGGGTTGATTTTAATGAGTTAAATCTTTTGTTAGAAAATACTTTTTTAGCCAATCATATTAATCTGCCTTTTAACTATAAAATAATCAATAAAAATCACCGAGTTTTATTTTCTTTCGATAAAAATATCAAAGAAGATGGAGAACTTGGTTCTAAAATATATTCTCAACAGTTGTTCCCACCAGAAAATTCAGATCAAAAGTATTATTTACAAGTTGATTTTCCAACCAAACAAAGTTACAGTCATGATACCATTGAATTACTGTTGCCATCAATCGTAATTTTAATCTTGATGTTATCGATGTTTATCATTTTCTTGATTGTCGTTTTGAGACAAAAACATTTGGAAATAATGAAAAATGACTTTATCAATAATATGACACATGAATTTAAAACACCTATTTCATCTATCTCATTGGGTTCACAGATATTGCAAGAAAACAAAGAAAAACTTCCAAGTAATATTAAATATGTTATAAATATTATAAAAGATGAAACCAATAGATTGAGTTTACTTGTTGAGAAAGTTTTGCAAATGTCTCTTTTTGAGAGTAAAACTTCTAATATGAAATTTACAGAACTTCATATTAATGAGCAAATAAAAGATATTATTGAAATCTTTTCATTGAAAGTTTCTCAAAGGGAAGGAGAAATAAAAATGAATTTAAGAGCCAAAAATGATTTGGTATTGGTTGATGAATTGAATTTTACCAATGTCATTTTCAATCTAATGGACAATGCTCTAAAATATTGTGACAAAATTCCTATTTTAACCATAGAAACTTGGAATAGTGAGAAAGAAGAACTCTGTATTAGTATAGAAGACAATGGAGTAGGATTAAAAAAAGAAGAATTAAAAAGAGTCTTTGATAGATTTTATCGTGTTCCAACAGGGAATAAACATAATGTGAAAGGTTTTGGATTAGGTCTTTCATATGTTAAAAAAATAGTTAAAGAACATAAAGGAAAAATAAATATAGAAAGCGAGTATGAACTCGGAACAAAATTTACAATAAAAATACCAACACTCAAAAATTTTTAAGTTATGGATAATGAAAAAGTGAATATTTTACTTTGCGAAGATGATGAAAATCTTGGCATGTTACTAAGAGAGTATCTACAAACAAAAGGGTACGATTGCGAATTGGCTCCTGATGGAGAAGAAGGGTATAATACATTCAAAAAAGAGAAATTTGATTTATGTGTTTTAGATGTTATGATGCCTAAAAAAGATGGCTTTGAATTGGCACAAGATATACGAAATATGGATAAAGAAGTGCCGATTATATTCTTAACGGCTAAATCAATGAAAGAGGATATTCTTCAAGGATTCAAAATAGGGGCAGATGATTATCTTTCAAAACCTTTTAGTATGGAAGAGTTGCTTTATCGTATAGAGTCAATTTTAAGACGAATAAGAGGGCAAAAGAATAAAGATAAAGTTCAATTCCAAATAGGAAAATTCTTGTTTGATTCACAAAAACAGACATTAGAATTAGATGAGGAGGTAAAGAAATTGACTACCAAAGAGTCCGAGTTACTTAAACTTTTAGCCAATAATGCTAATAATATTTTGGAAAGAAACTTTACGTTAAAAACAATTTGGGTAGATGATAATTACTTTAATGCACGAAGTATGGACGTTTACATTACAAAATTGCGTAAATTACTAAAAGGAGACCCTGATGTGGCAATTATTAATATCCATGGAAAAGGTTATAAATTAATTATGCCAGAGGTAGAAGAGAACAGATAAATTACAAAAATAGAAAAAAAGGGTAGGGTTGTTGTAAGGCAATATCCTACTCTTTTTTTTAAGCAAATAGCCTTGTTATTTCATTTATTCCGATAAGTGAAATAATCGTTTTCCCATCGGGAGCATAGATGTGATTTTTACAACTAAAAAGTTCCTCTATTATTTTTGCCATCTCTTCGTTAGTTAATGTTTTGCCTGTTTCTATCGCACTGTTTTTTGCTAAAATGTGAACGATTTTCTCTTTAAGTATATCTTCTGCTTCTAATTCTATTTCTTCGGTTTCAAGAATAATATCTTTGAGTAAAGGAATAGCAGAACTTACCTCAAATTCAGCAGGAACACCATTTATTGTAAAACTATTTTCTGCTTCTTGTTTTAATTCAAAACCAATGTTTTCCAACTTAGGTAATAGTTCTAATAATCTTTTTGTTTCGTTTGTGTTCAGTTCTACTGTTTCAGGAAAAAGAACCTGTTGTGATGTTTTTTGAGAAGAAGACATCTTTTCTAGCAAACGGTCAAAGAGAATTCTAAAATGGGCTCTATGCTGATGAATTAACATCAACCCTGATTTTACATTGGTTATAATGTATGTTCTTTTTAATTGAAAAAACTCTTTTTTATCTTCTGATAAATCTAAATTGGTTTGAACGTCAATATCTGAATTTGACTCGATGGTCTGAAAATTGGATTTATCCTCTTCTTCTTTATTTTTAGCAGTGAAATCATTGTAAAGTTTGTCCCAATTAAAATCAACTTTTTGAGTTCTGGGAGTTGTGGTAGATTTAAAAGGATTATAACTTGGATTAAAATTTGTTTTAGGTTGTGAGATTTGAGTTCCTTGTTTCAAAACAGGAATATCAGGCATCTCTTCTCTATCAAAGTCAAGAGAAGGAGCGACTTGAAATTTCCCAAGAACTTCTTTTACGGTAGCATGAATAATTGTCCAAATAGCCCGTTCTTCTTCGAATTTAATCTCTGTTTTTGTGGGATGAATATTGACATCAATTAATTCAGGATTAATCTCAAAATAGATAAAATAATTTGGGTTTTCTCCCTGTTTGAGTAGATTATCATATGCTAAGGTAACTGCCTTGTGAAAGTAAGGGTGTCGCATATAGCGATTATTGACAAAGAAATATTGTTGTGCATTTTTCTGTGAAAATTCGGGTCTTCCTACAAAACCTGTTATTTTTAAGAGTTGTGATTCATTTTTAATAGGTAATAACTGTTGCTCAATTTTTCTTTTTGAGAGTCGATTAAATACGTTTTCTATTCGTACTTTAAGATTTGATTCGTTTAATGAGATGGTCTTATTATCATCTTCAAAAAGTTCAAACTGAATTTCGGGATGTACCAATACAATGCGATAAAATTCATTGCGAATATGCATCATTTCTGTGGTATGTGATTTTAAAAATCTTCTTCTTGCAGGAACATTAAAAAATAGATTTTTAACAGCAATATTTGTCCCTATATCCGTTTGGATAGGTTCTTGTTTAAACACACGGCTACCTGCTATTTCAAGAAAAGTTCCGAGTTCATCTTCTTGACGACGAGTTCGCATTTCCACTTGTGCTACAGAAGCAATAGAAGCGAGTGCTTCTCCTCTAAATCCCATTGTATGAAGTGAAAATAAATCTTCCGCATTTTTTATTTTAGAAGTTGCATGTCGTTCAAAAGACATACGAGCATCTGTAATGCTCATTCCTTTCCCATTATCAATAACTTGTATTAACGTATTTCCCGCATCTTTGATAATCAATTTTATTAAAGTAGCACCTGCATCTATTGAATTTTCCATTAATTCTTTTACCACTGATGCAGGACGTTGAATGACTTCTCCTGCTGCTATTTGATTAGCAACTGAATCGGGAAGTAAGTTAATTATATCGCTCATTGTATATTATTCTCTTTTTTTATAAAAAAACAAAGATTTTGGGAGAACCAAAATCTCTGCTTTATGATTTTAATTAATTAAACTAATTGTATTTACCCTCATATTTGATTTTGGCATCTTTTACATATTGACGTATATGTTGTTCATTTTCTTTTTTACAAATCAACAATACATCATCAGATTCAGCCACAATATATCCTTCTAAATTTTCTATTACCGCCAACTTCTCTTTTGAAAGAGCAACGATATTATTTTTACTTTCGTAAAACATGCTTTCACACTTTAATGCTGCATTTTTATTCTCATCTTTTTCTGAAAGTTCATATAACGACCCCCAAGTCCCTAAATCTGACCAACCAAAGTCTCCTGTCATAAGAAATACATTGTCAGCCTTTTCTAAAATTCCATAATCAATAGAGATATTTCTACAAGTAGGGTACATCTCATTGATAAATTCTTGCTCTTTATCGGTATCAAAAATACCTTTACCTTCATTAAATTTATTGGCAACATCTGATAAGTGGACATTAAAGGCTGCATCAATACTTTGTAAATTCCAGAGGAAAATTCCAGAATTCCAATAAAACTCTTCTGTACTCAAAAATACTTTTGCTAATTCAATATCGGGTTTTTCAGTAAATGCTTTTACTTCATATAAATTGTCTTCACCTTTACCACGTTGGATATAACCATATCCAGTTTCAGGACGACTAGGCTCTATGCCTAATGTTAATAAAGCATTGTTGTTTTCAATAAAATCAATTCCTTTGTTGATAATATCGACAAAAACATCTTCTTTAAGAATAAGGTGGTCAGAAGGTGCTACAATAATATTTGCTTTTTTTGTTTTTGCTTTAATACGATTGACAGCATAAGCAATACAAGGGGCTGTGTTTCTTCTACAAGGTTCTAAAAGAACTTGATTCTCTGATATTTCTGGTATCTGCTCAAGTATAAAGTCTTTGTATCTTAAGTTGGATACTATCAAAATATTCTCAACAGGTACCACTTTCTTAAATCTGTCAAATGTCATTTGAAGTAATGAACGTCCTGTGCCAAAAAAGTCTAAAAACTGTTTGGGCTTTTCATTTGTGCTAAAAGGCCAAAATCTGGCTCCCATTCCACCAGCCATTATTACACAATAATTGTCATTTCTCATATCTATATCTTTAAGAGATTCTTATTTTTGGTACTAAATTATAGACTTTACATCAAATACACAAATAAAAGAGATGCTTTTTTTATTATACTTATTTCAATCTTTCCTTATTCTGTGTTATAATTTATTTATTTTTAGACTAATGTGTCAAGAATAAATCCAGTGGATTTTATTCTCATGTGTTTTGGAATATTTCTGATAATTGCTTTTGTTATTACCTCTATTTGTCGCTGTTTGATGTTTTCTTTTGTTGTCACAATACTTATTTCTCTTAATGGGGAGTTGTTACCTAATGGCTTTATTAAAGTTATGAGAAATAATAGTTGATTGTTGGTTTTAAGCCCTCTTTTATCTGATATTAGGATTTTTTAGTAATTGAATTAAATTCTTTGTTCATATCATTAATTTATACAAAATTCTTTGTATTTTTGTCAGTTGAAATTATAGAAAATCAGAAAAATGAATATAAAGACATTACTTCGTAAAAGTTTTCCACATTTCATAGCACTTTTTTTATTTGTAGTGTTGGCCTATGTTTACAATATGCCTGTTGTTGAGGGAAAACGACTAAAAGCACATGATACAGATAGTTGGCGTTGTATGGCAGAGGAGACTTTAGCCTATAATAAAACGCATGAAGATGTGACACTTTGGACAAATTCAATGTTTGGAGGTATGCCAACTTACCAAATTACAATGGCACAACCGAATAACTTTTTGCAATATCCAGAGAAATTGATACACGCTTTTCCTCGTCCTGTATCTAATTTAATTCTTTATCTCTTCTGTTTTTATTTATTACTCATATTTTTTGATTTCAAACCTTGGCTAGCACTTGTTGGAGCGATTGGGTTTACTTTTGCTTCTTATAATTTGATTATTATAGCGGCAGGTCATAATACCAAAGCCATAGCGATAGCATATATTGCTCCTCTTATTGGGGCTGTCTTTTTGGCTTTCAGAAAAAAGCCATTGTTAGGCTCATTGTTAACGGCTCTTTTCCTAGGCTTGGCTATTAGAGCCAATCATATCCAAATTTTATATTATACTTTGATATTATTAATAGGTTTTGCTATTGTAGAATTTATTTATAGCATTAAAGAAAAAACGATAAAGAAATTTCTCAAAACATCTGGTCTGTTGATAATAGCATTGATAGTGGCATTGGGGATTAATGCTACATCTCTTATGACAACAAGCGAATATAGTGAACATACAATGCGTGGTAAATCAAACGGGTTGACAACTGATACACAAAGTTCGCAAGAGGGATTAAATAAAGATTATATAACGCAGTGGAGTTATGGAGTAGATGAAACAATGACTTTGTTAATCCCTAACTTCAAAGGTGGGGCTAGTAGTGGGACATTAAAAGAAGGTAGTGCTACTGGAAAATATCTTAAAAAATTTGGCGTACCCAATGTTTCAAAAATGTTAAAGAGTATGCCTTTACCACTCTATTGGGGAACACAACCTTTTACAAGTGGTCCTGTTTATATTGGGGCTGTCATTATTTTTCTTTTTGTTTTAGGATTATTTGTTGTTGATAATCGCATAAAATGGTGGTTATTACCCATTATTATATTGACAATGATGCTTAGTTGGGGTAAAAATTTTATGCCATTAACAGATTTCTTTATTGATTATATCCCTCTTTATAATAAGTTTCGCACTGTTTCAATGATTTTAGTAATAACAGGTTTTGGTGTTACTTTACTTGCTTTTTTGTCTCTAAAAGAGTTTTTTCAAAGTAATTTTTCTACTGAAAAATTAACAAAAGCACTTTTAAATAGTACTTATATTGTAGGTGGGTTACTTCTATTGTTTGTGATTATTCCGTCGTTAGCAGGAAATTTTGTGTCAGTGCAGGATATTAGATTTCAAGGGGATTACTCTTTTTTAAGAGATACATTGCCTTTGGACAGAAAGGATTTGTTGCGTAGTGATGCTATTCGTTCGTTGGTGTTTGTTTTGCTAACAGCAGGAGTTCTTTGGCTTTTTGTAAAAGATAAATTAAAAAAGAGTTATACGTTATTGATTTTGGGTGGTTTGGTATTATTGGATTTATTTCCCATTGCAAAGAGGTATTTGAATAGTGATAATTTTGAAAACCAGCGTGCAAAACAATTGGTTACTCCAACGGTAGCAGATAATTTTATTCTTAAAGATAAAACTCAATTTAGAGTACTAAACTTGACAAAAAATATTTTTAACGATGCAACTCCCTCTTATTTCCATAAAAATATAGGTGGTTATCATGCTGCAAAATTAAGACGTTATCAAGAGTTGATTAATATGCAGTTGGATATGGAATTGAGAAAAATGACAACAGGAATACAGAAAGCCCAATCGTTAGATGATATTTATGAAACTTTCCAATCTCTTGGTGTTTTGAATATGCTCAATATGAAATATGTAATCGTTAATGAGAAAAAACAACCTATTTCTAATCCGTATGCTAATGGAAATGCATGGTTGGTTCATAAAATAAATATTGTGGAAGATGCCAATGAAGAGATGGAGCATTTGGGTAAGATAGATACTAAAACGGAATTGGTGGTAGATAAAAATGTTGCTGATATTCTACCCAAAGAGATTGTAAAAGATACCACAGCAACTATTTCTCTTCAATCTTATCAGCCTAATCGTCTTGTTTATCATTTTAATTCTCAAACAGATCAAGTGGCTGTTTTCTCTGAAATATTTTACGATAAAGGTTGGGTGGCAACTATTAACGGTGTAGAACAACCTTATACAAGAGTAAATTATTTGTTACGAGGTATGCCACTAAAAGCAGGGAATTATGATATAGAGTTTTGTTTTTCACCAAAGTCATATTTCTTGGGAAATACCATTGCTCTTATTTCATCTATTCTACTTCTATTAGGATTTCTTATGTATGTTTATTTTAATTTTATATATAGAAGAAAAAAGAAAATTTTAAGTCATAATTAGAAAAAAATATTTAAATGTTATTTAATTCCATAGATTTTGCTGTATTTCTTCCGATAGTATTTCTACTTTATTGGTTTGTTTTTAATAGAAATATAAAACTTCAAAACTCTCTTATTCTTGTAGCAAGTTATGTCTTCTACGGTTGGTGGGATTGGCGTTTTTTATCATTAATCTTATTTAGTACTATTGTAGATTATACGATTGGTATTGTTTTGAGTAACCCTAAATTGCAAGAAGATTGGAAACGTAAATCTTGGTTACTTGTTAGTGTCTGCGTAAATCTTGGTTTTCTTGGCTTTTTCAAATATTACAATTTCTTTGTTGAGAATTTTGTTCAAGCCTTTTCGTTTTTTGGAGCAGAGATAAAAGTTGGCTTATTGAATGTCGTTTTGCCCGTTGGAATTAGTTTTTATACATTTCAAACGATGAGTTATACCATTGATGTTTATCGTAGAAAATTAGAATCGACCAGAGATTTTATTGCTTTCGCTTCGTTTGTGAGTTTCTTTCCTCAGTTAGTCGCAGGACCTATTGAAAGGGCAACTCATTTGTTACCACAGTTTTACAATAAACGTCGCTTTGATTATAATAAAGCCACAGATGGAATGCGTCAGATTTTATGGGGGCTTTTCAAAAAAATAGTTATTGCCGATGGATGTGCTAATTTAGCCAATCATATTTTTAATAATTCTGCTGATATGAATGGAAGTGTACTTGTTTTAGGTGCAATATTCTTTACATTTCAGATTTATGGGGATTTTTCTGGTTACTCGGATATTGCCATTGGTACAGCACGACTTTTTGGATTTAATTTGATGCAAAATTTTGCTTTTCCTTATTTTAGTCGTGATATTGCAGAATTTTGGAGACGTTGGCATATATCATTAACAACTTGGTTTAGAGATTATTTGTATATCCCTTTGGGTGGAAGTCGTGGTGGAAACTTAATGAAAATTAGAAATACTTTTATTATCTTTTTAGTGAGTGGATTTTGGCATGGAGCAAATTGGACTTTTATTGTTTGGGGATTGTTGAATGCACTTTATTTTCTCCCTCTGATGCTAACTAATAAAAATAGAAAGAATCTTGATATCGTAGCCAATGGGAAATTTTTACCCTCTATAAAGGAATTTTTGCAAATGGGTATTACGTTTATTTTAACAGTATTTGCGTGGATATTTTTTAGGGCAGAAAATCTAAATCATGCTTTTGATTATATTAGTGGGATATTTTCAAAATCATTATTTTTAGGTATTAATACGCAATTAAATGGATTAGTAAATTTGGTTATTGTTATATTAATTTTTAGTGTAATAGAGTGGGTGGGACGAAAAGATAAATTTGCAATAGAGACAATTTTGAGCAAATGGCATCCTTCTTTAAGATATCTATTTTATTATTCTATTGTTTTTACCATTTTCTGGTTTAGTAGTGATTCAGGGCAACAATTTATTTATTTTCAATTTTAGGGCATGAAGAAGTTTATATTAAAAACTATAATTATTTCTTTTCCAGTGTTTTTAGGGCTTATTGTTTTAGAATTCTTTTATCTGCAAGTTCCTAATAACTATAACTATAAATCTGCCTATTTAGATAAAAATGTGAAAGATATAGAAGTGCTTGTTTTGGGAAGTTCACATGCTTTTTTAGGGGTTAAGTCTATTTGTTTTGATTATAAAACATTTAATTGTGCCGAATATTCACAATCTTTGGATTATGATTATCGTATTTTTAATAAATACAAAAGAGATTATAAGAACCTAAAAGTAGTTGTTATACCTATTTCTTATTTTTCTTTGTGGTCTAAATTGGAACAAAATCAAAATTTTAGATTGTTATATTATGTTCAATCTTATGGCTTTATAAATAAAAAAACATCAATTAAAGATATTTTGTATGGAGAACATAAATTTAAATGGAAAGTAAGACGACTTGTAAAATATTATTTTTCTAAAAAAACAGCAATCGAATGTGATAAATTAGGTTGGATAGATAAAGAAAAAGGTATAGATGAGAAAGAAGAAGGATCAGAATCTTTGGTAGAAATAGGTCGGTATTCCGCCTCTCGTCATGATAAAATAATGTCTGATGAAAACTATAATGATAATGTAAATTACTTAAAATCTATTATAAGTTGGTGTAACAATCATAATGTTAAGGTTTTATTATTTACTCCTCCTGCTTATGTTACTTATCGAAATGCTTTAAGAAAAGAGTATGTTAATAAAATTTTTGAAACAAGTAAAGAGTTAGTTTCTGAATATAATAATTGTCAGTATTTTAATTATCTTTCAGATACAACTTTTCAAATAAGAGACTTTTATGATGTTGATCACCTTAATAGATTCGGTGCTGAAAAATTATCTAGAAAATTAAATAATATTATTATTTCTAATTGATATATCAATAATAACAGTTTTTATAATGGATAAAAAGGAGGTTGTTGGGGCATTTATTTTTTTAATATTTATTCTATTGTTTTTATCATTTTTTGGTTTAGTAGTGATTCAGGACAACAACTTATTTATTTTCAATTTTAGAGTATGAAAAAGTTTATATTAAAAACTATTATTATCTCATTTCCAGTATTTTTATTACTTGTTATTTTAGAACTTTTTTTTCTTCAAGTTCCTAATAACTATAATTATAAATCTGCCTATTTAGGTAAAAATATAAAAGATGTAGAAGTACTTATTTTGGGAAGTTCACATACTTTTTTAGGAGTTAATCCTGCTTATTTTGATTATAAAACATTTAATTGTGCTGAATATTTACAATCTTTGGATTATGATTATCGTATTTTTAATAAATATGAAGAAGAATATAAGAATCTGAAAGTGGTTGTTATACCTATTGCTTATTTCTCTTTGTGGTATAAATTGGAACAACAACAAATAAAATTCAGACTATTATCTTATGTTCAGGCTTATGGATTTATAAATAAGAATATATCAATCAAAGAGATTTTAGAAGAAGAGTCTAAATTTAAATGGAAAGTAAGACGTATTAAAGATTATTTTTTTTTAAAAAAAACAGTAGTAGAATGTGATGAATTGGGTTGGATAGGTAAGGATAAAAGTATTCGAGAAGCACTAGGTGTTACTAGTGAAGATTTGATAGAATTAGGAAAATCTGTTGCCTCTTATCATGATAAAATAATGTTTGATGAAAACTATAATGATAATGTAAATTATCTAAAATCTATTATAAGTTGGTGTGGAAATCGTGGTGTTAAGGTTTTATTATTTACTCCTCCTGCTTATGTGACGTATCGAAATTCTTTAAGAAAAGAGTATGTTAATAAAATGCTTGAAACAACCAAGGACTTAGTTTCTGAATATGATAATTGTCAGTATTTTAATTTTCTTTCGGATACAAGTTTTCAAGAAAAAGATTTTTATGACCTTCATCACCTTAATAGATTTGGTGCTGAGAAATTGTCTAAAAAATTAAATAATATTATTATTTCTAATAATTGAAATTAAATAGTTATGGAAAAAGTTTTTTTATTTTTGGCTGAAGGATTTGAGGAAATTGAAGCAGTATCTCCAATTGATATATTAAGACGTGCTGATATTCCAATAATAACAGTTTCTATAATGGATAAAAAGGAAGTTGTAGGGGCACATGGAATAACTATTGTGGCAGATAAATTGTTTGATGAAACCGATTTTTCTGAAAATAGTTTTCTAATTCTTCCGGGTGGATTAAATGGAATGTTAAATTTAAAATCTCATTGCAAACTAATAGAATTATTGAAGAAACAAAATGAGCAACAAAATAAAGTAGCAGCAATATGTGCAGCACCTTCTATATTGGGAGAATTGGGATTTTTAGAAAAAAGAGAGGCAATTTGTTATCCCGGATTTGAGGAAAATCTTTTAGGAGCCAAAATATCTTCTTACCCTGTTGTTACTGATGGAAATATAACTACTGCCAAAGGAGTGGGAGTTGCTATTGATTTTGCTTTGAAAATAGTAGAAATATTAAAAGGCAGAGAAATGTCTGATAAAATTGCTAATGATATAATTTATAAAAAATAATATGAGAAAGAGAGTAATAATTTATGTTTTATTGTTGTTTGTGACAATATTTACGGCCTGTAATCAATCTAAAGAAATTACCGTAGAGGGTAAAATTGTAAATGCAGAGGGTAAAACTCTTTTTGTTGTTCATCGTGGATTGACAAAAGATGTTCTATTAGATTCTGTTAAAATAGGCTCTGATGCGGAATTTCGTTTTCAGTTGCCAAGTCCTAAGTATCCTGATTTGTATGTTTTGAAAATGGAACAACAACAAATAATATTAGCCGTTGATTCGGCTGAAAAAATATCGTTATCAGCAGTTTATCCTAATTTTCTAAAAACAACATTTGAGCATTCACCAGAGTCAAAAGTTATTCAAGATTATAGAAATACCGCTGTTTTGTTAGCAAAATATTTGCAGAAAGCACAACTTGAAACAAATAGAAGAAAAAAAGAAGTTATAGTAGATTCATTAACTACTCTATTAGAAAGACATAAGAAAAAGGTAAAAACAAATATACTCTCTTCTTCTAATTTACTTTCATCTTATTATGCTCTTTTTCAGCAGGTAAATAATAGTCCCTTGTTTTCTCTTTATGATAAGAATGATTTGCCTTATTTTAGAGCACTGGCTACTTCTTTTGATGCTTATATGCCAGATTATGAGCGTTCTAAAAATCTTTATAATCTTGTTTTAGGTGTAATAAAGGAGAAAAGAGAAACAGAAGAACGAGCAAAAGTTATAAAAGAAAAATTAGTAAATCAAGTCGGTTTTGTAGATATAAAATTAAAAGATAAGAATGGATATTATCAAAAGTTATCTGATTTTTTAGGAAACCCAATTGTGTTAAATTTTACACTTTACGGAGCAAAAGATATGCAAGAAAATATTTTTGATTTGCAAGATTTTTATCAAAAATATAAAAATAAAGGGGTCGTGATTTATCAAGTTGGGTTAGATGATAATCGTCTTTTTTGGGAACAATCTGTTTCTAATAAACCTTGGGTTTCTGTACATGACATGAAAGGCTATTATTCTCGTCTTTATAATGTACAACAAATTCCAACTTACTTTTTATTGGATAAAAAAGGAAATATTAGAGCAAGATATAATAGTTTGGATAAATTAGAAAAAGACTTTAAAAGATTATTGAGATAAGATTACTTTTTTATTTTATTTCTATAAACTCTTCTTTTGTTTGACGAACTTTGGGAACTTTTGCTAAATGGTCTTCTTTTGAATTTCTGTAACCAAGCGTAAGCATTAGTGTCGTAGATTCTTTTTCTGTATCTAGTTCCAAAATCTTGTTTAAAGCGTCTGGGTCAAACCCTTCAATAGGGGTTGCATCAACTTGTAATTGTGCTGCTACGTAAAGTGTAAATCCGAGTGTCAGATAGGTTTGGTGGGTTGCCCAATTAAAATTATTTGTGGAACTGCTTAATAATGAACTGCTTATTTTGTTTCGGTAATTCTCAATATATTCATTATCAACGTCTAACTGATAGTTACTTTCCTTTTCGGGTACGGTATAACCTTTTCTGCAAGTTTGGGTACACGTACCTCGGTTTGCTGATTTGCTACGCTCGTGCAAACTCAAATAGCACTTGCCCGACACCGCCATACATAAAGCTCCGTGA
>PDWI01005743.1_pt1 | contig 15865 bp, 14 predicted proteins | sample 1430891 | NCBI WGS metagenome assembly PDWI01 (sample SAMN01162508, study PRJNA174530) | Oral metagenome, whole genome shotgun sequencing project. | biome: Marine environment; feature: Marine mammal; material: Swab sample of the gingival sulcus; isolation source: swab sample of gingival sulcus...
TCCGGAGACCTTGCTACAGAGGGAGAACAAGTAATACAATCAACTATTGACGGAATGAAAAGAATAGAAGAAGTTGTAACAAATTCTTCTAAAATAATTCTTGAACTTGGTGAAAGCAGTAAACAAATAAGCGAAATAGTTCAAGTAATTAACGATATTGCAGATCAAACAAACTTATTAGCACTTAATGCAGCAATAGAAGCAGCAAGAGCCGGAGAACAAGGAAGAGGTTTTGCGGTAGTAGCAGATGAAGTTAAAAAATTAGCAGAACGCACAACAAAAGCAACAAACGAAATTGAAGAAATGATATCTAAGATACAAGTAGATAGTCAAAATGCAGTAACTGCTATTAACAAAGGAGACGAAGAAGTTAATAAAGGAGTAGAAAAAGCAAGACAAGCCGGAGAATCTATGGCTAGCATAGTTAATTCCTCTAAACAAGTGTTAGAAATTTCTACTCAAGTTGTTTCTGCAAGTGAAGAACAAGCAACAACGGCTACTCAAATTGGTCAAAGTGTTGAAAGCATGAATACTGTATCACAAGAAGCAGCAATGGGAATTCAACAAGTGGCTGGTGCTGCAACCGACTTAAGTGAACTTGCAGAAAATCTGCAAGGTTTAGTTGGACAATTTAGAATAAAAAAACATAATGTTTCTTCAAAAAATGAAGTGAAATATAGAAACAAACAACTTGTAAATATTTAAGACTATTTTATATAACCCCATTTTTTGGGGTTATATTTTTATAATTAAATACTGTAATTGGATTTACTCTTTTATTGAACCATTGAACTGTCCAATGCAAATGAGGACCGGTTGATCTTCCCGTTGTTCCTACTTTACCAATCACCTCCCCTTTTTTAACAAATTGCCCTTCCTCTACCAAACTTTCAACAAGATGAAGATACATCGAGTTTAACCCTAAACCATGATCAATAATTATGTAATTGCCTGCATAGAAAAAATTATCTGCAGAAAGCAGCACTTTCCCATCAGCCATTGCTTTTATTGGTGTTCCTGTTGGAACTGCAATATCAAGTCCATTATGAACATTTTTAGGAATTCCATTTAATATTCTTTGACTTCCGAAAATTCCTGTAACTATTCCGCCTTTTATAGGTCTAATAAATCCTTCTTTAAAAAGAGCTTCTTTAACTTCACCAATTTTATTTTTTGCAGCTTTAGAAATTTTTCTTTCTCGTTTAATTCTTTCTTCAATTTCTTTTGGCGGAGAAACATATTTTTGTTTCAATCTGTTTATTCTTTGGATATTAAATTTTCCCTTAACCGGAATTATTTTTTTTATAAAAGTTTTTTCTTTCATTTCTACAATTAATGTATACAAAGAAGTATCATTTCTATCAAATCCAATTACAAAATGTCCTTCTTTATCAAATGGAATTTTATTCGAATTAAGTCTTATATTTTTAATATTTTCGGCAAAACCAAATAATAATCCACCTTGTTCAGCTTTTCCGTAAAATTCTACAGATTGAGCAATTATGTTTATTGATAAAACTATACTTAAAAATAATATTTTATTCATAGTAAATATTTTTATGAAACTAACGACATTAAAATTGCACAAAGCCAAGCTCCGTATGTTCCGGCAGCATATCCAACAACGGCAAGTAAAACTCCAACAGTTGCTAAAGCCGGATGAATTGCAGCGGCTACAATTGGAGCAGAAGCCGCTCCCCCAATATTTGCCTGACTACCAACAGCAATAAAAAAGAATGGTGCTTTAATTAAACGCCCAACAATAATTAATAATACAGCATGAAATGTAATCCAAATTGAAGTTATAAGTAATAAATCAAAATTTTGAAAGAAGCCAAGAATTTCCATTTTCATTCCTATTGTAGCAATTAAAATGTACAAAAATAAACTCCCTATTTTAGATGCACCTTTTGCTTCCAAAGATCTATATTTTGTAAAACTAAGAATTAATCCTCCTGTTGTAGCAATAATAACCATCCAGAAAAAATTAGATGTTAAACTAAATTTTGCTGTCTCAGGAAAATTGTTCTGAAAAAATGGAGCAATTATATCTGCAAAAAAATGAGCTAATGCAGTAACTCCAAATCCAACTGCAAGCAATTTCATTAAATCATTTTTATTAGATAAATCTAATTTATTGGAAACATTGTTATCCAAAGTTTTTTGTACTTCTTCTAGCGAAGTTGTATCTGCTTTTAAAAATTTATTAAGCTTATCATTAATTCCCGCACCGTAAAGCAAAATTGCAAACCATACACTATAGGTTAAAACATCAATTGCAATTATTGCAGAAAAAATAGAATCGGACACATTGAAAACTTCTTTCATTGCGGTTTGGTTTGCTCCGCCGCCAATCCAACTTCCGGCAATTGTTGCAAGTCCACGCCAAGTTGCATCAGCCCCCGTACTAATAATTATATCAGGGGAAATTGCAGAAACTATTAAAATAGCTAGTGGTCCGCCAATTATTATTCCCAATGTTCCTGTAACTGTCATTGTAATAGCTTTAGGTCCTAATTTTAGAATTGATTTAAAATCAACTCCAATAGTAAAAAGGACTAAACTTGCAGGTAATAAAAAACGAGAAGCAACATAATATAGTTGGGAATTTTCTACATTAATAATCCCAATTGAATTAACAATACCCGGTACAAAGTAACATAAAAGTAAAGCCGGAATAAATTTATAAAACTTTTGCCAACCTGTTTTTTTACTACTTGAAGTTTGAAAAATAACAGTAAGTATCAATAATAAAATTCCAAAAATAACAGCATCGTTGGTTATGGGAAACATATTCTATCTCTTTGTTAACGGTTAATAAAAATTAAATAATTTCAATCACAATTTCATTCAAATAGGTATAAGAATTTCTTAAAAACTTTAGTAAGCAAATATTTTACTTATTTTTTTCACTTTAGTTTGCTTACTTTTTTTAGAATAAATTTATAAGCTCTTTTTTAAGAGATTTTTTAATTTCTACAATATGTTCTTTAAAACGAAATGAGATAATTAACAAACAATATTTGGCTTATTGTTGGGAAATAAAAAAAGACTATTCGCTATCGTGTTATTATTTTGGTTCAATCAAATAAAAATATAGGCTTACCTGAAAGGTTTTTACTTTCTATGGTGGGTTACATTATCTAAAAAACCTTTATAACGAAAGTGATGAAACAATAGTAGTGAATAGAGCCAATAAGATGTGAAAAAACCAAAAGTACATTTGAACATTAAAAATATCAATAATTTTTACTAAAATTCTTTTAAATGGTTGTAGCTTAATTTCTTAACTCAATTCCATGCGCATGGAATGATTCTGAACTAGATAAATGCCCTGTAATTACCAGAGATTTTGAATCATCCATTCCCGGCGGAATATTTTTTAATCCGGTTATTAGCATTTCTTTTGCATCTTTATCTAAAACATAAAAACTATACGAACCATCAGACTGGCGTTGTACTCCTTTATTTTTCACATATTTTACAATTATTGGCAGTGAAGCACTACTGTTAACATCAAAGGTTGAAAAACTTCCCAACTCATCACTTGGAGCAAAATAGAAAAAGTAAAGTATTCCAAGTATAAAAATAATAAGAGAGGGTAATATCAATTTTTCAATATTTTTCATAATAGTTTCACTTTATATTTATAAGTTGAGTTTATTTTTACAAACTAACATATTTTTATTTTAATTTCAGACTACTCAGACTTCCCTATCAAACTTAAAAATCTTTTTAGAATTGGATTTGTATTATTTACATTCCATACAATTTTAAGAGTTGTACGCTGTGTAATATTTTTTAACTCAATAAATTTAATTTTCATGTTATAACCAAACTTTAATGATGTAGGAACAATAGAAACTCCGAAATTATTTTCTACTAATCTATAAATAGAACTTGCGTTTACCGTTGTGTGAGAAACTAAAGGAGTAAATCCCGCATCATCAAAAATATTCATTACCTTTTCGTAATAAGATTCACTATACGAAGAATCGAATAAAATAAAATGTTCATTTTTTAATTGAGATAAATCTTTAAAATTTGATTCATTAATCTTATGGTTTTGAGATAGAACTAACGAAAATGTTTCTTCTAAAGAAGGCATTAATTTTAATCCTCTGGGCACCCTTTCCATTCTAACAAACCCAATATCTATTTCATTATTTAACAGAGCTTCAATTTGTTTTTTATTTTCTATTTCCGTTAAATTAATAAGAACATTAGGGTGTGTTTCTCTAAACCTTAAAAGTAAGTTAGGTATTACCTTTTGTATTGCAGACCCAACATATCCCAGCTTTAAATTTCCCTCTACTCCGTTATTTAATAGTTTTGTACGATTTATTACATCATCAAGGTTATGAAAAATACCTTTAATTTCTTTCTTAAAATATTCTCCGGCTTTAGTTAATTTCACCTTTCTATTGCAGCGTTCAAATAATTTAACATTTAATTCGTCTTCCATTTGTTTTATTTGTCTGCTTAATCCAGGTTGAGAAATAAAAAGTTTATCAGCAGCTTTTTTAAAATGCAATTCTTCTGCTACAGATAAAAAGTACTTTAAGTGCCTTAATTCAATTTGATAACTCATAGTTATTATATATTGACAAAAATAATATTGTTAGTTATTAAATCTAATAATAAATTTGTATTAAACTTAACTTAAAAACAAAAAATTAAAGACTATGTTTAAATATGGAATAGATAAACTAACAGTTGAAAAAACAATAGCCATAAGCAAAGGCGAATTAAAAGCAGAACTAACAGAAGAAGCAATTCATAAGATTAACACCAGCAGAAAGAATGTGGAAAAAATGGCAATTTCAAACAAAGCTGTGTATGGAATTAACACAGGCTTTGGTCCACTTTGCGATACTCAAATAACCCCCGAAGAAACTAGTAAATTACAAGAAAATCTTTTAATTACTCATGCTGTTGGAGTAGGAAATCCAATTGATAAACAATTATCTAAAATTATGATGATTTGCAAAGTTCACGCTTTGTGTCAAGGATTTTCGGGAATAAGATTAGAAATTATTGAACGAATATTATTTTTTATAAATAATGATTTATTACCGGTTGTTCCGGAACAGGGCTCCGTAGGTGCATCGGGTGATTTAGCTCCGCTTTCTCATTTATTTTTACCATTGCTAGGCGAAGGGGAATTTTGGGTTAAAGATAAAATAGTAAGCGCAATTGAAATATTACAAAAATATAATATTAAGCCAATACCACTTAAGGCGAAAGAAGGATTAGCATTAATTAACGGTACGCAATTTATTTTGGCTCATGCAATTTGGGGCTTAAATAAAATGGAATATCTTTTAGATTTAGCCGATGTAGCCGGAGCTTTAAGTCTTGAGGGTTTTCAAGGAAGTGCTGCTCCATTCAAAATGTCCTTACACACTATTCGTCCTTTTAAGGGAAACTTAAAAGTTGCTGAGCGTATGCGAATGTTACTTTCTGATTCAGAAAATATTAAATCACATCAAGACTGTAACAGAGTTCAAGATCCTTACTCAATCCGTTGTATTCCTCAAGTTCATGGTGCATCAAGAAATGCTTATTATCATTTAAAAGAATTAGCAGAAATTGAGATGAACTCAGTTACCGATAACCCAATAATTCTTACAGATGATGAAGCAATATCTGGTGGAAATTTTCATGGTCAACCTTTAGCTATGGCTTTGGATTATGCTTCTGTTGCTGCTTCTGAGTTAGGAAATATTTCCGATAGAAGATGTTACTTATTACTGGATGGTAAATTTGGTTTACCAAAATTGTTAACTGTTTCAGGCGGATTAAATTCAGGTTTTATGATTCCACAATATACAACGGCAGCTTTGGTTACCGAAAATAAATCATTATGTTTTCCTGCTTCGGCAGATAGCATTCCTACTTCTATGGGACAAGAAGATCACGTTTCTATGGGAAGTATATCGGGAAGAAAATTTAACATGGTGCTAAACAACCTTGAAAAGATTTTTGCAATTGAATTGATGTATGCTGTTCAAGCTGCTGAATTTAGAAGACCAAATAAATATTCCAAAATACTTGAAGAAAATTACAATACTGTAAGAAGCAAAGTAAAAAAACTTGAAGATGATAGAATTTTAAAAGATGATATAAATGCTATTATTGAATTAATTAACAACAGAGAAATAAAAGTAAATTAAATATAGAGAAGAAGATGAATTTTAAAGAAGCAATTTTACAAGGAATTCCAAATATTTTACCCCAAAAGAAAGAATATCCCAAAGATGCAAATAGAGCACCAAAAAGAAAAGATATTCTAACAAAAGAAGAAAAGAAACTTGCTCTTCAAAATGCATTAAGATATTTTCCTAAAGAATGGCATAAAGAATTAGCTGTAGAATTTGCACAAGAGTTAAATGAATTTGGCAGAATTTATATGTATAGATTTATACCTGAATACAAAATGTATGCCCGTCCTATTGAAGAATACCCTGCAAAATCAAAACAAGCTGCAGCAATTATGCTAATGATTCAAAATAATTTGAATCCTGCTGTTGCCCAACATCCAAATGAATTAATTACTTATGGCGGAAATGGTGCTGTATTTCAAAATTGGGCACAATATTTATTAACTATGAAATACTTGGCAACAATGACAGATGAACAAACTCTAAATATGTATTCAGGTCATCCAATGGGATTATTTCCTTCATCTAAAGATTCTCCTAGAGTTGTTGTTACAAATGGTATGATGATTCCAAATTACTCTAAACCGGATGATTGGGAAAAGTTTAATGCATTAGGTGTTACTCAATATGGACAAATGACAGCAGGCTCCTATATGTATATTGGTCCACAAGGAATTGTACATGGAACAACAATTACAGTAATGAATGCATTTAGAAAAATTTTAGATTCTTCAGAAACTACTGCCGGAAAAGTATTTCTTACTGCGGGTTTGGGAGGAATGAGTGGAGCTCAACCAAAAGCCGGAAATATTGCAGGATGTATTACTGTTTGTGCAGAAATTAATCCAAAAGCAGCACGTAAAAGATACGAACAAGGCTGGGTAGATGTTTTAATAGAAGATATAGACGAACTTGTAAGTAGAGTAAAAAGTGGACAAAAAAACAAAGAAATTATTTCTATTGCATTTATCGGAAACATTGTAAATGTATGGGAAAAGTTTGATAAAGAAAATATTTATGTTCATGTTGGTTCAGATCAAACATCACTTCATAATCCATGGTCAGGCGGTTATTATCCAGTAGATGTTTCATTTGAAGAATCAAATAGAATGATAAAAGAAGCACCTGATGAATTCAAAAAGAAAGTACAGGAATCTTTAAGAAGACATGCAGCTTCAATAAATAATCATACAGCAAAAGGAACCTATTTCTTTGATTATGGAAATGCCTTTTTGCTAGAAGCTTCAAGAGCCGGTGCCGATATTATGGCAGAAAATGGAATTGATTTTAGGTATTCTTCCTATGTTCAAGATATTTTGGGACCAATGTGTTTCGATTATGGATTCGGACCATTCCGATGGGTTTGTACTTCAGGAAAGCCTGAAGATCTTGATATTACTGATAACATTGCAATGACTGTTCTCCAAGAAATAATGGAAAACTCTCCAGAAGAAATTCAGCTACAAATGAATGATAATATTACTTGGATAAGAGAAGCTAAAACAAATAAACTGGTAGTCGGTTCTCAAGCAAGAATATTGTACGCCGATGCAGAAGGCAGAGCAAAAATAGCTAAAGCTTTTAATGATGCCGTGGCCGAAGGAAAAATTGGACCAGTTGTTCTGGGACGAGATCACCATGATGTAAGTGGTACCGATTCGCCTTATCGAGAAACTTCGAACATTTACGATGGTAGTAAATTTACTGCCGATATGGCAATCCAAAATGTTATTGGTGATAGTTTTAGAGGAGCAACTTGGGTTTCAATCCACAACGGTGGCGGAGTTGGTTGGGGCGAAGTAACAAATGGTGGTTTTGGAATGCTCTTAGATGGAACACCAGAAGCCGAAGCACGATTAAAAAATATGCTTTTCTATGATGTTAATAATGGTATTGCTCGTAGAAGCTGGGCAAGAAATAAAGAGGCTCTCTTTGCAATAAAAAGAGAAATGGAAAGATCGCCTAATTTGAAAGTTACTTTACCAAACTTAGTAAATGAAAAACTATTGGAAGATCTTTATTAAAAATATTATAGAATAATTTTAATAATTATTTCCCTATAGCACGCTTTTCTGTTTTCTGCACGAAAAACATTTTTTTCGTGCAGAATTAATTGAAGAAAATAAAACTGACCTATGATAAATTTAGAAGTTTGTATAAATGCAGATAGTGATCAAACAATTTTAGAATCTGTTAAAGCTGCTTATAACGGTGGTGCTTCACGAATTGAGCTTTGCAGTTCCATGCACGTTGATGGTTTAACTCCAACTAATAAACAAATAATAAAAGCAAGAGAAGCATTTAAAAACAGAAAAGGATTGATGGTAATGATTAGACCTCGCAAAGGAGATTTTCATTATTCATCTTCTGAAATAGATTTAATGATTGACCAAATAAAAATTGCAGCAGATAACGGTGCAGATGGTGTAGTTTTCGGTTGTCTAAATTATAAGAATAGTTTAATTGATACAACCACATTAGATAAATTAACAAATGAAGCAAAAAATTATAATTTGCTAACAACATTTCATAGAGCTTTTGATGCAACTTCCGATTATTTAAAATCCCTAAAAACACTTATTGAATATGGTGTTGATAAGGTTCTAACAAGCGGAACTATTTGGGGTTCAGGGCATTCAGCTTTGAATGGAATTGAAAATATTCAAAAAATTATTAACGCATCTCAAAACAAAATAGAAATAATTGTTAGCGGAGGAATAACTTTTTTTAATGTAAAAAATATTTTAGATTCATTTTATTTTGGTGAAAACAATATTTCCGTTCATTCTTATTCAGGGGTTCAAACAAATGGATTTACAACCATTGAAAAAGTTAAATCTATCATAAATATTCTCAATAAATTCTAATATCTTTTAAACAATAATAAATACTCTTTAATAAATCTTTGGACTTATCATGAAGCAAATCATCATATTATTATTTCTCATTTTTTCTATTTTTACAACAGGTTGTAACACTTCAAAAAAAGAAAATTCAAAATTACCAAGAATTGCAATAGCAGGACTTGCAATAGAATCAAGCACATTTTCTCCTGCTCAAACTCATAAAGAAGCATTTCATGCAAAAAGAGGAGAAGAAGTGTTCTCCTACTATCCTTTTTTATCAAAAGACTCTGCAACAACAAAAAGAGCAAAATGGTTTCCTGCATTAAGAGGACACGCTCTTCCGGGCGGTATTGTAACAAGAGAAGCTTATGAATCTTTAGTAACAGAATTGTTAGAACGTCTTAAAAAAAATCTTCCGTACGATGGATTATTTTTTGACATACATGGAGCAATGAGCGTTGTTGGTTTAGATGATCCTGAGGGTGATTTAATTTTAAGAGTAAGAAAAGTTTTGGGAAATGAAACCATAATTTCAACCAGTATGGACTTACACGGAAATGTATCCAAAACATTAGCAGAAAATACAGATTTAATTACTTGTTATAGATTAGCTCCTCACGAAGATGCAATTGAAACAAAGAAAAGAACATTAGTTAATTTATTAGATAGAATTGAAAGCGGAAAAGGAAAACCAAAATATAAAGCGTGGATTCCTGTTCCAATTTTATTGCCCGGTGAAAAAACAAGCACAAGAGTTGAACCTGCTAAAAGTTTGTATGCAAAAGTTGCACCTATTACAAAACAAGAAGGAATTATTGATGCTGGAATTTGGATTGGTTATGCTTGGGCTGATGAACCGAGAAATCATGCTGTTGTTATGGTTGTTGGCGATAACAAAGAAAAAGTTATTTCTTCAAGCGAAGAACTTGCACATAGTTTTTGGAATGTAAGAAACGAATTTGATTTTATTGCTCCAACCACTACTTTTAAAAAAGCACTTAACAAAGCAATTAAAAGTAAGGTTAAGCCCTTTATTATAAGTGATATGGGCGATAACCCAACCGCAGGAGGAGCCGGTGATGTTACTTGGACAATTCAAAAAATTCTTGAGCAATCTGAATTTAAAAATAACAATGGACCTAAATTAATTTATGCATCTATTCCCGGACCTAAATTAGTTGAACAAGCTGTAAAAGTTGGTATTGGCGGAAAAGTTTCTGAGTTTATCGGGGCAAAAGTTGATAACCGTTATGCGCCTCCTATTAAACTTACAGGAAAAGTTATTGCTATTAAACATGGAGATAAACACGCAGAAACCGAAGTTGTTGTTGAGGTTGGAAGTGTAAATGTAATTGTTACAAAAAAACGAAAACCATATCACTATGAAAAAGACTTTACTGAATTAGGCTTAAATCCTAGAGAAGCTGATATTCTTGTTGTAAAAATAGGTTACTTAGTTCCAGAACTTTATAACATGAGAGCAGATTGGCTTATGGCACTTACTCCAGGAGGTGTTGATCAAGATCTTGAACGTTTAGATTACAAACGAATTAATAGACCAATGTTTCCATTAGATAAGAAAATGGAAGATCCCGATTTATCTGCAAGATTAATTAAACTTTCGGATGAACTTTAATTGTAAATAAATAATATTTTTCTATAAAGCGAATAACAAAAAAGTAATTGAATTGGTATGAAACACTGCAAAATAATTGCAGTGTTTCATAATAAAAATTTGAGTCATATTAATCTAACAATTGAAGTTCAAACTCTTTTTTATATTGTGTAGAAATATATTTATCTATCCAATTATAAAAATCTAAAACCATATTTTTAGAAAAACCATTTTCTCTCCAATTATCAAGATTCGTTTTTGTTTTAGTTAAAACTTTATTTTCTATTTTTTTTACTTTTTGATAAATACCTGTTCCATCTTTATTTACAAGAGAAGTAAGATTTAAATACGAATTTCCATTTCCACGAGTAATTGGATAAGCTTTCTTTTTAAGAATTAAAGCAGCATCGCAAATTGGAGATACCTTTTTTTTATTGGCAACAACAATTTTAGGAAGATCCGGTCCTGAAGATACCCAAGTAGGAATTGCCACAGAACAAAACTGATAACCTAAAATTGTCCACATTGTTGTTAATTCTGCCGGTTCACCATTCTTAACTCCTTCACATAAAAATGTTGAGGCTGATGAATATCTAGGAATATAATCTTGAGTTACAATATAGAAAGGAGCATTTGAGTCTTTAGGAAATTCTTTATGCCAATCTTTATTTAATAATGGGTGCTTTAAACTTCTACTAACATCTTGAAGAAAAAATCTATGATCTATATTTTTTGTTCCTTCGGCTGTATACAATAATTCTTCAGCTGTTAAATATCTTATATATCCGTATCCATCATCCCTTGTTCCGGTAAAAGAATAGTTAGTTCTAATCACATATCCAAATGGTGCATTTTTAGGATCATTAACATCTATTTTAGTAAAGCCACAATTATCTGTTTCATAAAAAGCAGCTCCACCAAATGCATCTATTACACCAAAATTAGCTTCAACTCCAATTGGTTTTGGATGTTCATTTAGTAATTTTTCAAAATCTTCAATCGTTTCGCATTCTTGAAGAGCTTTTTTCATTATAAAACCTTCTCTGTCCATTATTTTTGTTGTATCTGTATCCGGTTTAAGATTGTACGAAGCAGAATTCATAATGCAAAATCCGGCAGAATTTGTTCCCATCCAAACTTCTTTTCCTTCTTCATCTATAGAATTAACAACCCCTATGTAATCATATTTTCCATCATCAAAAAACATAATTTTATTTTGTAATTTTCCGGTATCACGATGTTTAAAAATTAAAGGTCGTCCGTCCTTTGTATATTTACCCGAAACAATAGCTGTTGTACATGCTTCTGTTCGATTAACAAGCGTGCAAAATAAAACGGTTAATATGACGAATACTTTTTTCATTTTACTTCCATAAAGTTTATAAATTATAATTAAACATATTAAATGTTATTGTGCTAAACAATTAAAAACAAGAACAATATAAACGAATATTTTAGAATAAAATTATTCCAATATCTTTTAGTTATATCATTATTCATTCTTTATTTTTTATATTAAGCCATCAATTTTTATATTTTATTAGTAAACGATGATAACTTTTTAAAAGGACTTTTATGAAAACTTACAAAATGCTTTCTTGGAATGTAAATGGAATTAGAGCTATTGCTAAAAAAGGATTTCATGAGTGGTTAAAAAAAGAATCGCCTGATATTCTTTGTCTGCAAGAAACAAAAGCTTGGGAAGAACAACTAGATGAATCATTAACCAAAATAGAAGGATATCATTCATATTTTTCTCAGGCATATAAAAAAGGTTATAGCGGAACTGTAATTTATACAAAAGAAAAACCTATTAATGTTAAACACGGAATTGGAATTGAAGAATTTGATAGAGAAGGAAGATTTGTAATTGCTGAATATAAAAATTTTATTTTATTTAATATTTATTACCCAAATGGAAAAGCAAGAGCAGAAAGATTAAAATATAAATTAGATTTTTACGAAGCATTTCAAAAATATGCCGTTGATCTTTTTAAAGAGGGTAAAAAAGTTATTATCTGCGGTGATGTAAATACAGCCCATAAAGAAATAGATTTGGCAAGACCAAAACCAAATTCAAAAGTTTCGGGATTTTTACCTGAAGAACGTGAGTGGATGGATAGATTTTTTGCAGATGGTTTTATAGATACATTACGAATTTTTAATGACAAACCGGAAATTTATACTTGGTGGGATATGATTTCTCGTGCACGTGATAGGAATGTGGGCTGGAGAATTGATTATTTCTTTATAAGTGAAAACTTAAAAGATAATATAAAAGATGCTTTTACAATGCCGGATGTTATGGGCTCAGATCATTGTCCGGTAGGAATAGAAATAAAAATTTAATTTTTTATTATCCTCAATTTGTAAAATAAAATAGTATTTCAAAACCTTTACAGTTGAAAAATATTTGAGAACTGTTTTAAATTGTTTTTTATATCCTCATTTACAAATTCTAATAAACTATTATATTTATTACCTTTATAAGTTTAAATTATTAATTTAATTATAGAAAGCAAAATATGAAATACAAAAACATAGAAGTAATGGCACCGGTTGGTTCTTGGGAATCATTAAGTGCTGCAATTAAGGCTGGATGCAATTCTGTTTATTTTGGAATTGAGCAATTAAATATGCGTGCTCGTTCATCAATTAATTTTACAACAGATGATCTTACTAAAATTGCTGAAATATGTAGAGAAAATAATATTAAATCATATATAACATTAAATACTGTTTTATACGATCACGATATTAATTTGATGAAAAATATAATGAAAACTGCAAAAGAAAGCAGAATTGATGCAGTAATTGTTTCTGACCATGCAGCAATGAATTATGCAAAAAAAATAGGATATCCGGTTCATATATCTACTCAAGCCAATATAAGTAATATTGAAACTGTTGAGTTTTATGCTGATTATGCAGATGTAATGGTTATGGCTCGTGAACTTAGTCTTCAACAAGTTGCTTCAATTGTAAAAGAAATAGAAGAACAAAATATAACAGGACCTTCTGGAAATTTGATTGAAATAGAAGTTTTTGCTCATGGTGCTTTGTGTATGGCTGTTTCCGGAAAATGTTATTTAAGTCTGCACTCTCACAATTCATCAGCAAATAGAGGTGCTTGTATACAAAATTGTAGAAGAGAATATACTGTTATTGATAAAGAAGAAGGTATTGAATTTAATATTGATAATGAATATATAATGAGTGCTAAAGATTTGGCAACTATTGATTTTCTTGATAAAGTTTTAGATGCAGGAGTAAAAGTCCTTAAAATTGAAGGAAGAGGCAGATCGGCAGATTATGTTTATACTACAGTAAAATGCTATCGAGAAGCTGTCGATTCAATTGAAGATGGCTCCTATTCGAAAAAAAAAATAGAAGATTGGAAAACACAATTAGCAACTGTTTATAATAGAGGATTTTGGGATGGTTATTATTTAGGTAGAAAAATGGGCGAATGGAGTAACACCTATGGCTCAAAAGCAACTACAAGAAAAATATTATTAGGAAAAGGAATAAAATATTATAATAAAATTAAAGTAGGTGAATTTCTAATAGAATCTCATTCTTTAAAAAAGGGAGATAGGGTTTTAATTACCGGACCAACCACAGGTGTTATTGAAACAACGATTGACGAAGTTAGAGTTGATGAAAATTCTGTTGAGGAAGTAAACAAAGGAGAACATTTCTCTATAAGAATTGATGAGCCAATTAGAGCTTCTGATAAAATTTATAAAATAATTGAGAATGTATAAAAAGTATTACTCTTGGTAATTTAACTAAATTAAAACAATGATAAGAAGAAAGATCACAATTGATTTCAATAACATATTTTAGAAAAAAATGCATTGGCTGTAATGGTTGTGTAGAAGCAGATCCAAACCGTTGGGAAATTTCTGAAAAAGATGGAAAAAGCAATTTAATAGAAGGAAAAGAAAAAAAGGAAATTTTTACAACAACAGTTGGTAATGAAGAATTAGAAACTATTCAACAAGCATCTGTAAATTGTCCGGCAAAAATTATTAAGTTTACAGTAAAATAATTAATAAAACTATTTTTTTCATTTAGAATTGATTACAAATTAGTATAAAAAAAACGGACAAAAAATGAAGCATAAAATAATAAACAAACAAAACAACTCTAAATTTTGTTTCGTATGTGGAATCGAAAACAATTCTGGACTAAAAGCATCGTTTTATGATTTGAAAGACGATCAACTTATTGCCACTTTTACTCCATGTAAAATACACCAAGGTTACCCGGGAAGATTGCACGGAGGAATTGCATCAACAATTTTAGATGAAGCTATTGGAAGAACTATTTCAATTAATGATGAAACTATTTGGGGTGTAACAATTGAATTAAATGTAAAATTTAGAAAACCCATTCCTTTGGAAAAAGAAGTAAAAGTTATTTGTTCGCTAACCAAAGACAGTTCCAGAATTTTTGAAGGTAAAGGCAGTATTGTTTTAGAAAATGGAGAAGAAGCAGTTACCGCAACAGGTAAATACATGAAATTACCAATAGATAAAATTACGAAAAGTGATCTTGCCGGTGATGAGTGGTTTAAGATTGAATATGAAAATGATCCAAAAGAAATAGAATTATAATACTATTAATTCTATTAAACAATTAAACAAAAGATTTTTAAAACAATCTGAGATAAATTATGACTTTCGGAACAGCCATTAATTGCATGGACGGACGAACTCAAAAACCCATTATAGAATATTTGACAAAAAAATTTAATGTTAATTATATTGATATAATATCGGAACCAGGTCCAAATTTAATTTTATCTGAACAAAACAATAAAGAACTTTTAAAATCTATTTTCGCAAAAATTAATATTTCCATTGAAAGACATGGTTCAGAAAATATTGCAATTATTGGTCATTACGATTGTGCAGGAAATCCATCTCCAAAAGTAAATCAATTACTTCATATAAAAGAAGCTGTAAAATTTATTCAGTTACAATACCCTAATATTAATGTAATAGGCTTATGGGTAAATAAAAATTGGATGGTTGAAGAAGTTTAATAAAAAATCTTGAAATCTGTCGTTAAAATAAATAGAAAAATGGGATAAAACAATAGCCCAATTTCTAATTGGCTTTGTCCATTTTTTAGATAAATCTCTGTAAGCCAAAAATAACATTTTCTTTAGTGCATCGTCATTTGGAAAAAGAGAGCGATTTTTTGTTACTTTTCTAAACTGACGATGCACT
>PDWI01005744.1_pt1 | contig 15863 bp, 11 predicted proteins | sample 1430891 | NCBI WGS metagenome assembly PDWI01 (sample SAMN01162508, study PRJNA174530) | Oral metagenome, whole genome shotgun sequencing project. | biome: Marine environment; feature: Marine mammal; material: Swab sample of the gingival sulcus; isolation source: swab sample of gingival sulcus...
TTTTTGGCTATTTTGCCGATTTTCGGGGTTTATTTATGGTAAATATACAAAATATTTTATTGAATTACAACAGTTTAGATGTTTTGTGAATGTGCCTAAAAAAATAAGATAGATTAATAAAAAAAGAGATTATCTCTTAGACAATCTCTTTTAGTTGTGGGCGCGAAGGGATTCGAACCCCTGACCCCTTGGGTGTAAACCAAGTGCTCTGAACCAACTGAGCTACGCGCCCTTTTTGGGCTATGTTAAGTTTTAGTTGTGGGCGCGAAGGGATTCGAACCCCTGACCCCTTGGGTGTAAACCAAGTGCTCTGAACCAACTGAGCTACGCGCCCTAAAACTTGTGCTAATCATTAGCGGTTGCAAATATAAAACTTTTTTTAAAACAAGCAATAATTTTTTTAAATTATTTCAGCAACTACAAAAGTACTACCTCCAACATAAATTAAATCTTCTTCATTAGCAACACTTAATGCAACTTTATATGCCTGTGAAACTGTTTTAAAAACCTCCACTTTTAGATTTTGTTGCAATACTTTTTTATATAAAATTTCTTCTGAAAGTCCCCTAGGAATTGATGGTTTACAGACATAATACATTGCATCTTTAGGAAACATTGGTAAAATTTCATCAATATTTTTATCTGAAACCATTCCTAAAACAATATGTAATTTATCATATTTTTCGGTTTTCAATTGGTTTAAAACATAAGTTAATCCCTCTTTATTATGAGCCGTATCACAAACTACCTTAGGATTTTTACTCAAAATTTGCCATCGACCTTTGAGATTTGTATTCTTGACGACATTCAATAAGCCTTTTTTGATATCATCATCTGAAATATTAAAATTATTAAGGTTTTTTATTGCTGTTACGGCTGTTTTAGTATTATTTCGCTGATAATCTCCTAATAAATCCGTTTTATAAGTATAGTTTTGTGTTGATGCAAAAGTGATTTTTGAATTCATTTCATGAGCTTTTTTCAAAAAAATATGTTCTACCTCTTTTTGATATTCGCCTATGACCACAGGAACATTTTTTTTTATAATTCCTGCTTTTTCGAAAGCCACCTTTGGTAAAGTATCTCCTAAAAATTGCGTATGATCTAAACCAATATTTGTAATTACAGAAATCTCTGGTTTTATGATATTTGTAGAGTCTAAACGCCCACCTAATCCTACCTCAACAATAGCAATATCAACCTTTTCTTTTTCAAAATAATCAAACGCCATTCCTACGGTCATTTCAAAAAAAGACAAGCCTTGTTTTTCTAAAAATTCTTTGTTTTGTTCAATAAATTCAACAACCCTATTTTCAGAAATTTCAACGCCATTAATACGAATTCGTTCCGTGAAATTTTTAAGATGTGGCGAGGTATAAAGTCCTACTTTGTAACCTGCTTCTTGTAAAATTGAAGCAATCATATGACTTGTAGAGCCCTTTCCATTAGTTCCACCAACATGAATTGATTTGAATTTCTGTTGCGGATTTCCTAAATGCGTAGTAAACGCAATAATGTTCGTTAAATCTTTTTTAAAAGCCGTTTTCCCTTGACGTTGATACATTGGAAGTTGTGAAAACATCCAATCCAAAGTTTCCTGATAAGTCATTAATTAAGTGTAAATCTATATATTATTTTACCTTTTTGATTTTTAGGAGCTTTCGAATCTGCATTCCATTTTGTTTTTTTTGCAGCACTTTCAGCCGCTTTTTTCAAACATGAAATTCCAATTCCTCGCGCCTGAACAACTTTTCCTTGATTGTTTACAACAATATTCACAACAACAACGCCTTCTTTTTCACAATTAGGTTTAATTTTTGCTTTATACAATGCTTTTCTTCCCGACAATTGATAATCTCCACCGGCACCTTTACTGGTATATTTTGAGTTTCCACCTTGATTAGTAGCTTCACTTTTTTTAGCCCCACTTGATTTATCTGTTCCTTGATTTATTTCTGATTTCGAATTTGAATTTTCACTCGAATTAGAAGAATTTAACAGGCCTTTTAAAGCCTTATTTGCCTCTGTTAAATTTCGTGGTTTAGGTTTTTGCACTGCTTTTTTTGGTGTTTTAACAGGCTCTTTTTCAGGTTTTTTATTTTCAACCTCTTTTGGTTTTTGGCTTTTATTTTCAGGTTTTTTAAGTTCCTTAGGCTCTTGTTTTTTTTCAGTTTTCTTGATGTCAGCCACCTCTTTTGAAGTTTTATCTTCTGTATAATTTTCAGAAACTTCTTGCTGATTAGGCGATTTTTTTTGAACCGTTTTAGTTTCAGAAATCTGCTCTTTTACTTGCTCTTCTGTTATTTCAGTTTTCTGAACATTTTGACTATTTTGAGTAGTAATCGGTTCACCTTCGCCAAAATCACCATTAGCAATAGCAACGCCGTATTCAATAGGCGGATCGTAATATTTCATTCCCAAACCAAATAATAACAGTAATAATAAAATCAAAATTACTGCTGTTATTGTGGCTGATTTTCGTTTATGTTTTGTATCAAAAAATTTCATATTATTTGCCTTTTACTGCTAAAATCATTTTAAATTTATTCCTTGATGCGATATCAATTATTTTCATGACTTTATCATATTGAACATTTTTATCTCCTCTAATGACTAATGTTTTTTTTCTGTCTGTTCCTAATTTAGAAACTAATATTTGCTCTACTTCTTCACTTGCAACAGCTTTTTTATCAACATAATATGCTCCTGAATCTGTAATACTAACCGCCACCGATTTATTATTTTCTGTCTTACCACTCGCTTTTGGCAACAAAACATCTATAGCATTTACCGTTACCAAAGTTGATGTCAGCATAAAAAATATCAATAACAAAAAAACAATATCTGTCATTGAAGACATGTTAAAACTAGGATCAACTTTATTTCTTCCTTTTATATTCATCACGCAGGCTCATTCAATAAATCCAAAAACTCAACAGACTTTGCTTCCATCTGATAGACGACTTTATTTGTTTTCACAACCAAGTGATTATAAGTTACATACGCCACAATTCCGACTATTAAACCTGCCACGGTTGTTGTCATTGCCGTGTATAAACCATCAGATAACATTTTGATATCAATTGCCCCACCTGAATTTGCAATTTCATGAATTGCAACAATCATTCCGATAACTGTTCCCAAAAATCCAATCATTGGAGCCGCACCCGCTATGGTTGCAATAACTGAAACATTTTTTTCTAATTTATAAACCTCCAAACGCCCTGCATTTTCTATGGCTGTATTGATATCTTCCAAAGGTTTACCTATCCTTGAAATTCCTTTTTCGATAAGCCTTGCCGACGGATTATTTTTTGTTCCACATAATATTTTAGCCTCTTCCAATTTTCCTTTAAGAATATAGGCTTTTATTTTTTCCATAAAACTTTTATCCTCTTTTGTGGCCTCTTTAATAGCGAAAAAACGCTCAAAATAGATGTATAAAGCCACAGCCAAAAGCACAAATAAAATCCCTATAATAATCTGACCTCCAAGCCCTCCATCTTGTATCAACTTAATAATTGACAAGGTTTTTTGTTCTGCAACCTCTGAATTTTCTAACATGTTTTAAATTTTTCTAATTTTTTATCCTTATCAGACAAAGTTAATTCATTTTCGTTTAATTGCCAATTAATATTCAAATCTTTATCATTCCATATTATTCCACTTTCATAATTTGGTGCGTAATCATTATCGACTTTATAAGCAATCGTCGCTTTTTCGGACAAAACCACAAAACCATGAGCAAAACCTCTTGGAATAAAAAGTTGGCGTTTGTTTTCGCCTGATAATTCAACCGAAACATGTTGTCCAAAGGTTTTAGAATTTTCACGAATATCAACAGCAACATCTAATACTTTCCCTTTGATACAACGAACTAATTTAGCCTGTTCAAATGGTGGTTTTTGGAAATGCAACCCACGTAAAACTCCTCTAAACGACTCGGATTCATTATCTTGAATAAAATTTATTTTTCCGATATTTTCCTCAAATTCTTTTTGATTAAACGACTCAAAAAAATATCCTCTTTCATCTCCAAATACTTTTGGCTCTATAATGATAACACCTCTTATTTTTGTTTTTATGAATTTCATTTTTAATTTTTATTTTCGTTTGCATCGAACCAACTTAATGCAATAACTTTGTATTCAATCACTATTTTATACTTTAATTTTTCTGAAATATTTTTTTCAGTATAAGGCTTTAAACCTGAAATATTATTTAGTGATTCTATGGTTTTAATTTTAAATTCTTTTCTTGGCGCTCTTACTTCTAATTTTTTTAAACTTCCTTCTTCACCTATTTCAAACGAAACATATATTCTTGCTACTTCATCACAATGTAAACCATTATATTCTGCAAAATGAACATTTAATTTTTTTTTAATTTCTCTATTTATAGTATTCAATAGATAATTTTCATAATTGTTGTTTTCGTGAATATTTATAAATTTTGTTTCAATACTTATTTTCTTTTTACATTGATACCTAGGACAATAGATTTCTTTCGATTGAAATCTTTGAACATTTTTTCTTGCACAATTTAAAAATATAAAAGAAAGGACTATCAATATATATCTTTTCATAATTAGTGAAATATGTGGTTTTAAATTTTACAAATAACCCATCACACCAAATTTAACAAATATTGTCCATAATTACTTTTTTTCAATGGCTCGGCAAGTTTTTTTACTTGATTTTTATCAATATACCCCATGTATAGTGCGATTTCCTCCAAACACGCCACTTTCAAGCCTTGGCGTTTTTCTATGGTTTCAATAAATTGTCCTGCTTTCATTAACGAATCATGAGTTCCTGTATCAAGCCACGCAAAACCACGTCCCATTAGCTCAACTTTTAATGATTTTTGCTGTAAATATTCTTGCTGAATTGATGTTATTTCTAACTCTCCTCGCGCTGACGGTTTTACTTTTTTAGCAATTTCAACTACTGAATTTGGGTAAAAATACAAGCCCGTTACAGCATAATTTGATTTCGGATTTTTAGGTTTTTCTTCAACAGAAATAACATTTCCTTGCGTATCAAACTCTGCAACTCCATAACGTTCTGGATCTTTTACATAATATCCAAAAACCGTTGCTTTATCGCCATTTTCTGCATTTTCTTTTGCTGATTTCAACATTTCAGGTAATCCGTGTCCGTAAAAAATATTATCTCCCAAAACTAAACATACACTATCATTTCCAATAAATTTTTCACCAATAATAAAGGCTTGTGCTAATCCATCTGGTGAGGGTTGTTCGGCATAAGTTAAAGTAATTCCTAAATCAGAGCCATTACCTAATAATTTTTTAAAATTCGGCAAATCTTCTGGGGTTGAAATAATTAAAATTTCGGTAATTCCTGATAACATTAACACCGATAACGGATAATAAATCATTGGTTTATCATATATCGGCAATAACTGTTTTGATATGCCTTTTGTTATTGGGTAAAGCCTTGTTCCTGAACCACCTGCTAAAATTATTCCTTTCATTTTATTTTATTTAAAATCTCTTTTAATTTCTTAAATTCTCCTTTTGTTCCGAAATTATCTGTATCTAATTTAGTTCCTATAAACTGAACTTGACCACATTCAAAACATATTTTGACAATCCCTACTTTTTTATTTTGTTTTTTTAAAATTAACAAATCTCGATAAATAGGTGCACAATCTATCGAAAGTTGTCTTTCCTTATGATTCTCTCTAAAAATCTCCTTTATTTGTTTATTAAATTTTTGACTAACATCTATTTTTTTAAAATCTTCTTTTTCGATATTTTCTAAAATTAATGTATCTTGAATTGTTCTTGGAAAATCATCAAATACTATTTGAGACTCTCTTTCTTGAATTTTATTTAATTTGTGTGGATTATCTAATGTATTTAACAATCTAACTTCATCAATTTTTAATTTATAATATACAATTTCATCAAAATCATATAAATACTTACCCTTTTCTTCTTTACAAGAAACACTAATAATTATAAAAATCAATAGTATGATTGTCTTTATTCCTTTCATTTTACAAATTTTTCTATGTTCTTTTTTACATATTTCAATAAAAATTCTTTCAAACTTTTCTTTTCTTCTATTTTGTAATATTTTTCATCAAGTTTACTTAACTTTTCTTCCAAATCATATAACAAATCGTTATTTTTTGACGGAATATCTTCTTCCAATTCCTCATCCTCATCATCCAACACTTTGTATTTTTGATAAATAGGTTTGGCTTGTTTGACTATCTCTAAATATTTTTTGGCTCCGATTATTTCCAAATGGAGTTCTATATCTTCAATAAGTTTTTCAGAACGAGAATTAAAATAATCCAAAAATCCCCAAGACATGTCTAAATCTAAACAGTTAACTGAATAAAATACATATTCTTGCTCGTTAAGTATTTTTATTTTTTCGGCTATTTCCTCAATATTTTCTGTTTTGTTGTCTATATTTTTTTCTATAAAATCAAGCCAATCATCTTCATTTTGTTCTTTTAAAAATTCTAATGTCAAACCCTCTTCGGGAAGTTCAATACTATAATCTTCAAGCATATCAAGTTTTGAAGAATATAAAATCCCGCCATTTTCTTTTAAGTCTTTCTCTATTTCTATTTCAGTAATCTCTGAAAAACTATACGAACAAGGATTTGTTATAGCATTTTTTTTATCCTTTAATTCAGACCATAATTCTACATACTTCTCTTCCCATAGTTTATCTGTTTCATACCATATGTCTTCATCAATATTCAAAATATCATATACTTTTTGCGGAGTTAAACCTCTAAGCAATAATTCTTTTGCACAAACCCAATCTTCAAAACTGATATTATTTATTTTTTCCATTGTTCTAAAATAATATTGCAATATACATTTTTATTACAAAAAAGACGTAATTTTTGAAATTACGCCTTCCTAAAAATATTTTTTATTTCCTTATTCCAAAATATAAAAATATGAGCGCCTGTTCATTTGATGTTGAGCTTCTGTACATTTGTTGATATTTCTATCATCGCAATTATTCAATAATTGGTCTTCACCATACCCTCTTGCATCAGGAAGGCGTTCAGGAGCTATTCCTCTCGATATCAAATAGTTTCTTGTACTTCTTGCTCTTGCATTCGACAACCTACGATTATACATTTTAGTTCCTCGTGCATCGGTATGCGATTCAATACGAATTCTCATATTAGGATTATCTCTCATTACTGCAACAACATTTTCCAGTTCATATTGCGAATCTGGTCGTATGTTAGATTTATCAAAATCAAAATAAATAGGACGTATTGCTAATCTTCTGTACTTTCCTGTTCCCTTTCCTTCAATTAAAGACAACAACGGAACGTTATGCAAATTACTGTGTCTGTTAATATTAGGCGTACTCAATACATTCAAATATTTTCTATAATTTGGCTTTGATGCAACAATTCTATAACTCTCCGAACAAGCCACATTGAAAAGGTAAATTCCTTCTTTATCAGAAGTTGTTGTCGCTACAACTTTACCTTCATAATTTATCAAATTAAGTGAGGCATTTGGTATTATTCTATTTGTCGCAGAATCTGTTACCAATCCTGTCAAAATTTGATTACAAGACCCATCTACAAATTTATTATGATGCGTTGGGTCGGTACAATTTGGCAACGAACATTTTCCTTGTTCATCTAAAACACAAACCAAAGAAGATTTATTAAATGCCTTCGGATTTTTCAACATAAAACTATAAATATCATCATCTCCTTTTCCACCTTCTCTATTTGAAGAAAATACCCCTTTTACATTATTTTTATCAATAAAAAATGCAAAATCATCCAAAGGGGAATTAAATGGTTTTTCCAAATTCTTAACCGTTCCAAACCCTTCTTGAAGTATCGGCACTTCAAAAATATCCAAATTCCCTAAACCTAAATGTCCATCAGATGAAAAATACAAAGTATTATCAATACCTACATACGGAAACATTTCTCGACCTTCTGTGTTAATCTGATTTCCTAAATTTTGAGGTTCAGAATAATGATTATTACCTAAAATATCAACCTTATAAATATCCGTCGCACCATATGTTCCTGGCATATTTGATACAAAATATAATGTTTTTTCATCAGGACTCAATGCTGGATGACCAACAGAATATTCATCACTATTGAAAGGTAATTCAACAATATCAGTCCACTTTCCACCAACGTTCGAAGCTTTATATAACTTCAACAAAATCTGATAATCTTTACTCATTTTTGTCTTACCATCGTGGTGGTTATCTCTTGTGAAATACATTGTTTTTCCATCTTTTGTAATCACTGCATTTGCCTCGTGAAACTTTGTATTTAAAGTTTTATTCATCAAATTTCCTTCTTTAAGTTGCAGTCCTTTTTGTTGATTATACGACAAATTCCCTTCATACAAATTCAAAAACGGTTGTTCGTTCCATTTATATAATTTCTTTCCTATTTTTGTTGGTTTTGCAGAAGCAAAATACAACTTCCCTTTATACATAAACCCACCAAAATCAGAATATTCTGTATTGACTTCCAAATTATTCAAACTAATAACCTCTACACGAGAATCTGTATAATCTTTAAGGTAATTAGGCTTTTTATTTAATTCTTCTGACCTTGTATCGAAACTATCAATTTGCCCAATCGACTTCATTAATTCATCTGCTTTCTTATAATTTCCGACACCTTTTAAGGATTGAGCATACCTAAACAGGTGCTCCGTTTCCATTGATTCTGGATATTTTTCATATAATTTGGCATACCACTCCTGTGCTTGTTCCACTTCGGTATTAAAATAATACGAATCCGCTACTCTGGAAATAACCTCATACGAATCATCTCCTCGATTATAAATATTTGTATATGCCTCTGCTGATTCTTTATATGCAAATTCTCCAAAATATTGATTAGCGACATATTTACTTTGAGCTGATAAACCCAAGGTTATAAGCATCAAAACTATTGTTATTTTATATGTGTATTTCATAATTCAGTATTTAGAAAAATCTTGGTGATGCTACATTTTTAGCTTTAATAAATCGATATTGTAATAAAATTTCATGAGTTCCTGAATTTGTAATTTCATAATTAGAACTCGTCAAATCATATCCATACCCTATCAAAAATCTGTTTGTTACATAGCAACCTGCCATTGCACTATAAGCATCGTCCCATCGCCACGCCAAACCTACATAAAACCTGTTGTAAAACAATACATTTGCCGACACATCTACGGAAATCGGTGCCCCCTCAACGACCTTAACAAGTCCTGTTGGTTTTAATTTTACTTGCTCTGACAAATCAAACACAAAACCTATTATCCCAAATAAATGCAATCGTTCTATGGCAACATCTGATTTTTCATAATGATTTTGTTTCAAGAAATTAGGAACAGATGCTCCTAAATAAAAATGGTCTGTATAGTAATATAACCCTGCTCCCAAAGTAGGCAAATATTTATTTACATTTATAGCATTTTCATCGCCTTGATCCATTTGGTCAACCTTTCCCCAATCAACATTGATATTTCGAATACCGAATTTCATTCCTAATGCTAAATTCCCTTTTTCACTAACTCTAATTTTATACGATAAATTTCCATCTAAATACAATTCACGAGTTGGTCCAATTTGGTCATTTAACAAGTTAAACCCTAAACCTAAATTTCTCCAATTAAGCCCAGTATCATAGGATAAAACCTGCGTATCAGGAGCACCTTCGACCCCAACCCATTGCGTTCTTGCCAAAAATGTCAACGAAGCAAATTTTTGAGAACCCGTATAAGCAGGGTTAAAACTCATCGTATTATGCATATATTGCGTATAATGCGGGTCTTGCTGAGAAAAAGTATTGATACTAAACATCAATACAATTACTATTATTTTATATAAATTATTCATTTTCAATATTTTTAACACTACTTAGTTCTAATATACAACCAACCTTTCTTTATGATTTCCTCATCATTTTTATCAATTACTTTAACAACGTAGAAATAAGTTCCTGTTGGCAATGCATCTCCTTTTTTGATAGTTCCTCTACCTGTAGAATATCCTCTAAACGCATTTTCATCATTTTTATATCCCTTTCTTGAATACACGATATTACCCCATCTGTTGTAAATATCTACCTGACTATCTTTGAATTTCTCAATTCCTTCAATATGAAAATATGCATTTTTACCATCTCCATCAACGGTCAATCCATTATAAATTTTTAATGGCTCCGTACTTTGAGGATTCCCCGGTTCTGTACCTCCATCTAATTCTTCGCCGTTGGTTAATCCATCTCCATCACAATCCGTATCTAACCATTTTTGCGTAGGTTTTTCTGATTGCAGTTTAAAATTAGTAGGGAAATCACACAAGTCAGCAGGATTTGTTCCCTCTTCTTTCTCTGTTCCATTTGTGAATCCATCTCCATCACAATCTTCTTCTAACCATTCATCAGATGGATTTTTCTGTAATGATAAATCCTCTAGGAAACTACAAATTCCTCTTGCATCAGTTCCTGCGACTAACTCTTCTCCGTTAGTAAATCCATCGCCATCACAATCCTTAGTTTTCCAGTTATCCGTAACTGTTTGAATATCTTGATTTGCTACTTCATAATCACAAGGATTATTAATATCCGTTCCATCTTTAATTTCCTGTGAATCCAAAACTCCATCTCCATCAGTATCACAATCAGTAAGTGTCATTTTAAAGACTGCTACTGCTTTATCATAACACGAACGATTTCCTGTTACGATATATTTTATTTCTACAACTCCCATAGAAACACCTCTAACAAAACCAGAACCATTAACTGTTGCGATAGAATTATCCGTAGAAACCCACGTTCCTCCAACATCTCCATCTGTTGTTAATGTTGTTGTTTTAGTAAAACATAAATCGGTTTCTCCTGTTATTGTTCCAGCGTTTGGTGCTGGTTCTACTTTTACAATTTTAATACTTACAGCATCTTTTGTACAAGGCGATTCTGATTTTACCGTATATTTAATAATCACATCTCCTTTTGCATCATCGCTTGGTTTATAAACTCCATTCGCATCAATTGTTCCATCTTTTGCATCTACACTCCATTCTCCTTTATCTGCTGTCGGATTTGTTAAAACCATTGTATCATTTGTACAAACATTTGTTCCGCCTATTATTTCTCCTGCATTTGGTTTTGAAACCACATCAACAGTTACACTTGCAACAGAATCCGCATTACAAGGACCACAAGAGGTACAACAAGTTTTCTCTGCTTTTGATGTAGTAACTTTATAACTTATAACCACTTTACCAGTTCCTACCCCTGTTACTAAACCTGAAACAGCATCTACTTTTGCCACTGCCTCATTACTTGAAATCCATTTTCCACCAGTATCACCATCACTACTTGCTTGAACTGTTGTTCCTTCACAAATTTTATTATTTGCAATGCTTACTTTTCCTGCATCTGGGGATTTAATAACTTTAATTATTTTAGTTACTTTTACTTCTTCTGTACAAGGTGTTTTCGCAGGAACAGTATAGGTAATTGTTACATTTCCATTAAAATCCTTACTTGGTGGATTATAAACCCCATCTTGATTAATTGTTCCTTCTGATGCTGACCAAGTACCTTCATCTGCTGTCGGATTAGTAAATACCGTATCTGAATCGCTACACACTCCTCCTTGTCCTTCTATTTTTCCTGCATTGGCATCTTCTATAATTTTGACTTTAACTGGCGTTCTAACTCCTTCACAACCATTCAAGGTTTCTCCTACATAGTAGATATTTCCATCTTTCAAAATTGTACTTGGACTTAATACTTCTGCACTTGCTTCATTAGACAAATACCATTTTAATTCTCCTCCGACTTTTGCTGTTGCTTTTAAGTCTGCAACTCGTGCATTTTGTCCACTACAAAATTCTTGTGTTGCATTTGCTATCGTTGGAGCATCTGGTTTTGGTGTAATTTGTACATCTAACTCCACTCGCTCACTCTCACAACCATCATAATACTCAACTGCATAATATTTTTTACTTTCTAACAACTGTGTGCTTTCCAATGGAACAGTCGCTGTTTTACTATCATACCATCTAACAACTCCCCTATTTACTTTTGCTATCAAATTTCCAACCATTGCTTTTTGTTCTGCACAGAATCCTTGTGGCGTTCTCACTATTGGCTTTTCTAATTCAGGCTTTACAACAACCTCTACTTTTACCCTACCACTCTCACAAGTCCCATTCGACTCTGATACATAATACGCACCTGTCGCTAACTCCGTTGTTTTTGCTAATTCCGTAGTAGCAGTTTCTGTTGCATACCATTTTATTGTAGCACTTGGTGCTGGAACTAAATCCTCAACCTTATGAGCATCTGAATAACAGAAACTTTGATTTGGATTTGTAACATTTGGTAAACTTGGCGTCGCCTCAACTGTTACTGTATAAGTAGTTGCACATCCATTTGCATTCGTGTAAGTAATATCTACACTCCCTGCACTTTTACCTGTTATTACTCCATTATTATCTATCGTAGCAATTGCATTATCACTTGATGTCCACGCTCCACTTGTCGCTGGTTGTGGTGTTCCCGTTAATGTAATACTACTATCAACACATACAGAAGTTAATCCTGAAACAACTGGTTTTGCATAAACTGTAATTTCTTTCTCTTTCTTAACCGTTTGTGTCTGACATTCTCCTTTTCCTGTTAATGTGTAAATTACTTTTACAACTCCATCTTTTACTGGTGTTAATTCTCCGCTTGTCGCATCTATTGTTGCTATTGCTGTATCTGAAACACTCCATTCTCCACCTGATGTCGTATGTGTGAAACTTATTTTATCTCCATTTACACAAACTCCATCAGCTCCTGAAATTTCTCCATTCAATTCTGGGGCTGGGGTAATTGTTACCGTTACTTTTGTTCGTTCGCTCTCACAACCATTCAAAGTCTCCCCTACATAATACACATTGTTATTAACTAACGCTGTATTGGCATCTAATGCTATTCCTCCTGTTTCAGTAGTGTACCATTTTATAGTAGCACTTGCCGTAGGAACTAAATTATTAACTTTTGCATTCTCAGTACTACAAAATTCTTGGTCTGCTGCAGTTGGCTTTGCAGGAGCATCTGTTATTGTTACAGCCACTTCTAATGGTGCTGTCTTACATCCATCAACCGTTTCTACTAACCAATATGATTTTGTAGTTAATTCCTCTGTACTATTTAATGGGGCTACTGTAACATCATTCGTTCCATACCACGATAATATTCCTCCATTTTTAGCCGTAGCCTCTAAATCTCCAACTGTTTTATTCAAACTTTTACAAAACTCTTGTGCTTTAGAAATTGGTTTTTCTAATTCAGGTTTTACAATAACCTCTACTTTTACCCTTTCACTCTCACAAGTCCCATTCGACTCTGATACATAATATGCACCTGTCGCTAATTCAGTCGTAGCAGTTAATGCTGTGGTAGCAGTTTCTGTTGCATACCATTTTATGGTAGCACTTGGTGCTGGAACTAAATTCTCAACCTTATGAGCATCTGAATAACAGAAACTTTGATTTGGTTTTGTAACATTTGGTAAACTTGGCGTAGCCTCAACTGTTACTGTGTAAGTTGTTCTACATCCATTTGCATTCGTGTAAGTAATATCTACACTCCCTGCACTTTTACCTGTTACTACTCCATTAGTATCTATCGTAGCAACTGCATTATCACTTGATGTCCACGCTCCGCTTGTTGCTGGTTGTGGTGTTCCCGTTAATGTAATACTACTATCAACACATACAGAAGTTAATCCTGAAACAACTGGTTTTGCATATACTGTAATTTCTTTTTCTTTCTTAACTGTTTGTGCTTGACACTCTCCTTTTCCTGTTAAAGTGTAAATTACCTTTACAACTCCATCTTTTACTGGTGTTAATTCTCCACTTGTTGCATCTATTGTTGCGATTGCTGTATCTGAAACACTCCATTCCCCACCTGTTGTAGTGTGCGTGAAACTTATTTTATCTCCATTTACACAAACTCCATCAGCTCCTGAAATTTCTCCATTCAATTCTGGGGCAGGGGTAATTGTTACTGTTACTTTTGTTCGTTCACTTTCACAACCATTCAAAGATTCTCCTACATAATACACATTGTTATTAACTAATGCTGTATTTGCATCTAATGCTGTTCCACCCGTTTCCGTAGTGTACCATTTTATAGTAGCACTTGCCGTAGGAACTAAATTATTAACTTTCGCATCCTCAGTACTACAAAATTCTTGATCGGTCGCTGTTGGCTTGGCAGGGGCATCTGTTATTGTTACTTTTACCTCTACTTTTTCACTTTCACAACCATTCAATTTCTCTGATAACCAATACGATTTTGTTTCTAAAAGTGTTGTTCCTGCTAATACAGTCGTTTTATCAGTATCGTACCATATCAATTCGCCTCCATTTCTTTTATGTGCCTCTAAATCTTCTATTTTCTTTTGCTCTAAACCACAGAATGTCTGCGACATAGTAGCTGGTTTTAATAACTTGTCTTTTATAATAACCTCAACTGGTACTCGCTCACTTTCACAAGTTCCATTTGTTTGAGAAACATAATAAGTCGCCGATTTTAATTCTCTGGCAGAATCTGTTATCACTTCTGCATCTAAATCCGTTGATGTGTACCATTTGACTGTAGCACTTGGTGCTGGAACTAAATTCTTAACCTTATGTTCATCAGCAAAACAGAATTCTTGTTTTATATCAACTGCTGGTGCTTTTGGTGTTTCTTTTATTGTAATATCTTTGGTTGCTGTACAACCATTTTCATTCGTATAAGTAATAGTTGCCGTTCCTTCTTTATTTCCCGTTACAACACCATTATTATCTACACTTGCGATTGCATTATCACTTGACTTCCACGCACCATTTAAAGCAGGATTACTTGTTCCTGTCAAGGCGATTGTCTTACCAATACATACCGTTCCTTCACCTGTGATTTCTTGCGTACCAATTATTGTAAGTTCTTTGGTAGCCTCCACATTATCTGTACAAGGACTAATTGCCTCTACCATATATTTAATGGTAACTTTCCCTGATGCATCTGCCTTTGGTGTAAATTCGCCTAATGTTTCGTCAATAGTTCCTTTTGCTGTATCATCAACTGACCATTTTCCACCTTTATCTCCATTAGAAGTAAATGTAATAACATCGGTATTACAAATAACCTCTTTTCCTGAAATTGCTCCTGCGTTGGCATTTGGTTTAATTTCAACCGTTACTTTCAAACGCACATCACTCTTACAACCTGTATCCGAAAAACCTTCCGCATAATAAATTGAACCATCTTCTAATTTGGTATTACCATCAACTTCTGTACCTCCTTGTGGCTGTGCGTACCATAATATCATTCCATCAGATGTTGCTGTCAAATCACTAACTCGTGCATTGACATCAGCACAGAATTTTTGTACCACATCACCTTGTGGATTTGTAGGACTTGGTGCAACATCAACCAAAACTTCTATTCGCTCTGATTTACAATCATCAAATTCTTCTTCCAACCAATATGATTTACTTTGTAATAAGTCGGTAGCTCCTAATTCTTGTGTAGCATTTTCCTCGCCATACCAATGTAACGTACCACCATTTTTAGCTGTCCCTACCAAATTACCAATAGTTGCTTTTTCTGATGCACAGAATTGTTGTTGTTTCGCCTCTGGTTTCAGTAATTTTGGTTTTATAGTTACTACAACAGGTTTTCGCTCGCTTTCACAACCACTTGCGTTGGTTTGTGTTACGTAGTAAGTTTGCGTAGTTAATTCTGTTTCTTCATCTAATTCCGTTTCATTTGGATTATTTGATGCATACCACTTAATCTTATTTGTTCCATTTGGAGTA
>PDWI01005745.1_pt1 | contig 15862 bp, 13 predicted proteins | sample 1430891 | NCBI WGS metagenome assembly PDWI01 (sample SAMN01162508, study PRJNA174530) | Oral metagenome, whole genome shotgun sequencing project. | biome: Marine environment; feature: Marine mammal; material: Swab sample of the gingival sulcus; isolation source: swab sample of gingival sulcus...
CTCGTCGCTTCCGCTTTGATTGGTACCATAGCTCAGTTGGTAGAGCATCGGACTGAAAATCCGTGTGTCCCTGGTTCGAATCCAGGTGGTACCACAAAAAAAGGTTCTTTCTAACGAAAGAACCTTTTTTTAGTCCTAAAAGAAATACAATTCAACAGCTATAACATTCTTAACTAATGGATTAAACTTATTAAGTTTATACTTTAAGCTAAACAAACAATCCAAAGAAATAAAATACTTATAAGCAAAGCGGTCTCGGTGCTATAGCACCGAGACCGCTTATTCTTACCTAGAATTATTCTATAGCTCTAGGAACACTCTAGAATTGATAACCAAATGTTAAGTACATCAAAGCGTTGCGAGGAGTCCCTTCTTTAGTACGAATATCTGAAAGTCCATTAAGACCTAGCTCCATCCCCCCCTTTACATAGTATGTATTATCGTATGTATAGCGAAGGTTTCCTGCCCAACCAAACTCAAAAACGTTGAAAAAAGCGTCCTTAGTTGTTAGGTTAAAGCCAAGATATGGACCTGTACCAACACTCACTTTGTGCTTAGAAATGATTTCATACGAGTAAGCGACTTCCACAGGTACTTGAAGATACATAAAAGCTGTACTAGACAAAGAACCAACCATTTGGCTGTAATCTTTATCTTTATAGGCTTTGAAGCTTTCACCCTTGTTAGTAAGAGTCAAACCTGAAGCTACTTCCAACCCATAGCATTCAAAAGGTAAAACAGCTTGACCTGAAAGGCGACCACCAACGAGGACAGAGCCAGGGACAAGCTTCATAATCTTTGAAAGTGTCAAGCCTGCTTCAGCTCGATACTTAAGATCTTTTAAGCTAAATGTCTGAGCATTTAGGTTCATTAATCCTAAAGCAACAACAGCTAATACTGTGAAGAATTTTCTTTTTAAGTTCATGATTATTCTTTTTTTGTTAAAACTCGCTCAAAGATAGTTATTTTTCGTAAAAATCAACACATGCACGTGATTTGAGATAAGGCTTAACCAAATCTTTTGCGAGGGAAACATGTTCTGGATGCTGAGCATAACAGGACAATTTATCAACTGAAGGCAAAACAGCTTCTAACATAAAATGAAACTCTTCATCGGGATTCTCATTGAAAACCACTCGCAAAGAGGTTAAACAATCAATCTTAGAAGGTAAAAGTTCCAATGCTGACTTTAGCTCATTTAGATGCTTATCTAGTTCCTTTTTTGAAGCAAATTTCGATTCGTCTAATGCGAATAAGACAATATGTTTGAACATATTCTTTAGAATTTAATATCTAACAATGAATCCTTGTAACCAAGGAAATACATGATTCCATCCAAGCCCACAGTACTAATGTTCTGTTTTGCTCCTTCTTTAACCTTAGGTTTCGCATGAAAGGCTATACCAAGTCCCGCAATCGAAAGCATAGGTAAGTCATTTGCTCCATCACCTACGGCAACTGTTTGCTGAACATCTACACCCTCAACCTGAGCAATCAAACGGAGCAACTCAGCTTTTCGCTGTCCGTCCACGACATTTCCAAGATAACGTCCCGTCAATTTGCCATCTTTAATCTCAAGATCATTAGCATAGACATAGTCAATTCCTAATTTCTCTTTCAAATAATTAGCAAAAAACGTGAAACCACCCGAAAGGATTGCAACCTTGAAACCGACTAACTTTAGGGTTTTCATCAAGCGTTCTGCCCCTTCAGTAATAGGCAAGTTCTCGGCAATATCCTGCATAACTGAGACATCAAGTCCTTCAAGTAAAGCAACACGCTGACGAAAACTCTCGGTAAAGTCTATCTCACCTCTCATTGCACTCTCAGTAATTGCTCGCACCTGTTCACCAACTCCTGCCCGATCAGCCAGTTCATCGATCACTTCAGTCTGAATAAGTGTAGAGTCCATATCAAAACAGATTACCCTACGAGTTCGTCGATACATACTATCTCTTTGGAAAGAGACGTCCATGTCTTGTGTCGAAGCAATGGCAAGCAATTCTTTCTTTAGAGCATCTTTATCTTTTGGTGTTCCCCTCATTGAGAACTCAACACTAGCAAGGGGAGCATGCTCTTCTGGGTTCAAAGAGACACGACCTGTGAGACGTTTGATATTATCGATGTTCAAGCCTTGCTCAGCACTTACCCTCGCCACACAAGCAATCATCTTAGAAGTCAATTTCCTCGCAACAATAGTTATGATAAATTTATTCTTACCCTGAAGAGCAACCCAGCTCATATAATCTTCTTCGGAGATAGGACGGAAACGAATCTTCACATTAAGTTCATAACTTCTAAAGAGCAATTCTTTCAGAATATTCCCAGATTCCTGTTCAGATGTCTGAAACAAGATCCCAAGATTTAGGTTATCATGAATATCTGATTGCCCAATATCTAAAATCATCGCACCATGATCTGCAAGAATACGAGTAAGAGAAGCCGTAAGTCCAGGCTTATCCTCTCCTTGTATCATGGCTAAAAATATTTTGTTTTCCATATTAGTTTATTTTAATCAATTCTTCAAAAGAACAAAGAAGGAGCAAAGTTTTCCAATTAACCCTGCTCCTCTCCAATCTCTTTTAACCTTTAATTAGGTTGAACGTTTTGCTTACAATAGTTCGTCTATTGCAGCTTTCAAAGCATCCTTAGACTGAGCTCCAACAAGTTTCTTCACAACTTCACCATTCTTAAAGAATAGAATTGTTGGGATGTTACGGACACCAAATTGTCCCGGAAGCTCAGCATTTGCATCAACGTCGCATTTACCAATATTGACACGACCTTCGTATTCACTGGCTAGTTCGTCAACAATTGGAGCGATCATCTGACAAGGACCACACCATGTAGCCCAGAAGTCAAGAACTAAAGGCTTAGAGTCAGCCTTGTACTCTTCAAAATTTTGATCTGTAATCTGTAATGCCATAATTTTTTCTCTTTATTTTATATTAAACATTTTCTACGACCTCATCGACAATTTCCATCCAAACGATGAAGTATCAAAAGGAAGTGAGCTAGTACTTGAAGCAAATTCATCTTGTTCATCTGAAGAATAATCGTAGTCGTCGGATACGATTTCCTCTTCCTTTGGAGCAAAGTCAATCTTTTTCTCCACAAACTGAACAAATTCTAAGCTAGGATTTACCCCACTCTTCTTGTATTCATAATTCACCGAATAGCCTTGCCTTGTGTCTGCTATCTCTATATTTAACACAGCAAAGCCTTTATTGTTCTCCAACACATCCGAAAGTTCCGCTACTAATTCAGGATTAAGATCTTCAACAGGTATGCTCAAATTAATCGAATTGATAAGAGAATCTTTCACAGAACTCAGGAGTTCCAAACGGTTGATGACCAGATCCTGCATCTCTCCATTCCGACCTCTATATCTTCTTTGAGCAATCACTCCGTGAATTATTACGAATAAACCAATCTCAAGCATGGGCTTAAAATCAAGATATGCTTTTCCAAAAAGAATATGATCGTAAGCACCAGAATAATCTTCTATCGTAAAGCGACCATAAGGGTCTCCCTTTGCTGTCGTACCATGGTAAGTTTTAGTTATTCGTCCTGCAACGATAACTCCAGTAGACACTGGGATATTTTCTAAGTTTTCTTGCAACAAAAGGCAAGAGAAGTTACAATAATAATCTAAAATCACTTGGTAATCACTCAACGGATTCCCCGATAGATAGAGACCATTAACCTCTTTCTCTGCTTCTAGGCGAGCAAACATATTAATCTCTCCTTCCAAATGAGGAGGCTCAGGCTTGGCAATCTGCATGGCTTCATCATCTGAGAAAAGAGCAAAGCTATCCGAAGCATCTTCCTGAACATTCAAACCATAGGTTGTCAGCTCAGCAAGAAAACTATTATTATTTGCCTGAGGCATAGTCATTAGATAGACTTCTCTCTCTAGACCAAAGCTATCAAAAGCACCAGCATGTACCAAGGCTTCTAGCGTTTTCTTGTTACAAGACTTCAAGTTTACGCGTTCGAAGAAATCATAGACATCACGGAATGCTCCATTTGTCTTTCGTTCTAGGATAATGTCTTCAACCGCCTTACTCCCCACTCCCTTAATACCTGCCAATCCGAAGCGAATATCATTATTACTATTCACACTGAACTTATAACGTGATTCGTTCACATCTGGCACAAGCACGCGTACATTCATTCGTTTGGCTTCTCCCATGAGCTTGGTTAGTTCCTTAATATCATTGAGGTTACGGCTCAAGTTTCCAGCCATGTACTCACTAGGATAATTGGCTTTTAGCCAAGCAGTCTGATAAGCAACCCAACTGTAGCAGGTTGCGTGGCTCTTATTGAAAGCATAACTCGCAAAGTCTTCCCAATCCGCCCAAATCTTTTCAAGAGTTGATACCTTATGACCTTTTGCCTTTCCCCCTTCAAGGAATTTAACCTTCAGAGCAGGTAGTTTAGACTTAATCTTCTTTCCCATGACTTTTCGGAGGTTATCTGACTCCCCACGGGTAAAGCCTGCCAACTCTCTTGAGAGTAACATGACTTGCTCCTGATAAACCGTTACACCGTAAGTATCCTTTAGATAACGTTCCATCTCAGGAAGATCATAAGTAATGGCTTCTTCTCCGTGCTTACGTTTGATGAAGTTAGGAATATATTTCATCGGACCAGGACGATAGAGGGCATTCATTGCAATTAAGTCCTCAAAGCATGTAGGCTTCAAATCCCTCAAATGTTTCTGCATTCCTGCAGACTCGAACTGAAATGTCCCAATAGTATCCCCAGCTTGATAGAGAGCAAAAGTCTTTTCATCGTCAAGAGCTATTTTCTCAATGTCAATATCTAAGTTATGTCGTTCCTTGATATTAGCAAGAGCTTCCTTAATAATGGACAAAGTCTTGAGACCAAGGAAATCCATTTTGATAAGACCTGTCTCTTCGATCACACTACCTTCATACTGCGTTGTGATAACCTTTTCACCTAGAGCCTTATCTTCGGACATCATTACAGGGACAATATTACTTATAGGCTCACGACCAATAATCACACCACAAGCATGCACCCCCACATTGCGGACAGTTCCTTCTAATTGTTGGGCATATTTGAGCGTATCTGCCAAGACAGGATTGGTGCTGAGGGACGCTTCTTTGAGTTTAGGCACTCCATTTATAAAGTCTTTCAGCTTGGGCTTATCCACTCCTGCCAATTTATCTGGGATAAGCTTGGTCAGACGATTACTTTCGTCTAGGGGCAAATTCTGAACGCGTGCCACATCCTTTACCGAACCCTTAGCTGCCATCGTACCATAAGTTATGATACGAGCAACGCAGTCTGCCCCATACTTTTCCGTAACCCAACGGATAACGTCAGCCCTTCCATCGTCATCAAAATCAATATCTACGTCAGGCATAGAGATACGATCAGGATTCAAGAAACGCTCGAACAGGAGGTCGTACTTGATTGGATCCAAATTTGTAATCCCAAGACAGTAAGCAACGGCAGAACCCGCAGCTGATCCACGACCAGGTCCTACCAAGACCCCCATCTGTCGACCCGCAGCAATGAAATCTTGCACAATAAGGAAGTAACCGGGGAATCCCATACGCGAGATTGTCTCTAGCTCAAAGTCTATTCGCTCGCGAACCTCCTTATTGAGATCTGGATAGCGTTCTTCAGCTCCCTTATAGGTCAAATATCTTAAATATTCATCTGCAGATTCAAATCCTTCTGGGATTGGGAAGTTCGGCATCAAGGGAGCAGAGTCTATACTATAGAACTCAACTTTATTCGCAATCTCCACAGTATTTCTTAAGGTCTCAGGCAGGTCAGAAAAGACTTCATTCATCTCTTCTGTTGTTTTGAACCATTCTTCTTTACTGTACAACATCTTGCGATCGGGATCATCTAGGGTACGTCCCGTACTAAGGCAGATCAAACGTTCGTGAGCCTCAGCATCCTCCCGATTCAAGAAATGGCTATCATTCGTAGCAATGACCTTAACACCGTGTTTCTTGGCAAGCTCAAGAATAATGGCATTTACCCTCTGTTGATATTCATACGTCTGAGCATTCCCCGTAGGATTCGAAGCCTTATGACGCTGTAGTTCCAAGTAATAATCATCTCCGAAGAGATTTTTGAACCAAATGATGCTTTCTTCAGCCCCTTCTATGTCTCCAGCAAGAATACGCTGAGGGATTTCCCCTCCAAGACAAGCCGAAGTAATAATTAGACCTTCATGATACTTTTCCAAAAGCTCCTTATCAATACGCGGACGATGATAGAAACCTTCAGACCATGATAGAGAAACAATTTTAATGAGGTTCTTATAGCCTTGTTGATTCTTGGCTAAAAGGATAATGTGCCAACCACTGGCATCTATCTTACGCGTAGGACGAAGTGGGTCAGGCTCAGTACTCGATTTATCATGTCTACTCCTTCTGGCACAATAGCCTTCGCAACCAATAATCGGCTTGAAACGTTGAGAGCAAAGTCGCTCCACCTCTTTCTCTAAGCTTTTCAGCTCTTCGGTCTGCTCATCGCTTAGATCTCCAGACTCTCTGAGAGCCTTGATTTCCTTTTCTTTATCCTTAATCTCTGCATTAAGCCCTGCATTCTTCTTATTAACTAGATTATAAAAAGACTTAATCCCATACATAGCACCATGGTCTGTCAAGGCTACAGCAGGCATACCATCATCGATAGCCTTATTAACAATACCCTCAACAGATGCATAACCGTCCAGTATAGAGTAATATGAGTGTACATGCAAGTGAACGAATGGTTGCTTTTGATCCATAAAAGGGGGCTTGTATTTGGTGATAAAGAAGCGTAAAACTTATATAATTAATTCATCACAAAGATACATTTTTTCAAAGGACTGGACAATAAAAAAAGTAGAACAAAACAGAGTTAAAGGTTATAAAAGACTGACAAACAGAGTAAAAAAAATAAATTTCAAAGCTAAAAGATCCAGAGGTCAAGCTGAGCAAATTTTCTCCTATTGGAACAGATTTTCACAAGCAAACCTAAAAGATATACAAGTTCTTCCAGACTCTTGAAGAAAGGCTTACAAAGGCAAAAAAAAATCCTACGGAACATTTTTTCACTTCTTCCGCAACATTCAAAAAAGTCTTCCCAACGCTTACTAAAAATATTCCCAAAGAATTTTCTACGCTTATCCAAGCCTTATTTTACGGAGTAGAAACGAACATATCTGAGCTAGGCTTTTTTCCCTTTAGACTTGCAAAGAACTAAAAAAGGTCTTAACTTTAAGCCAAGTTATTCAAACACTAATTTTTTATCAAAGAACTAAAATGAAAAAGAAACTTCTCCTACTGGCTCTAACGAGCCTCGTTTCGCTTCCATCATTTGCTCAAGACAAAGATGGAGGTCTCAGCTCAAAGGATCTCCAAACAATCCAAAAAGGCTACGAGCATTCAGCAAGCACACGAGCATTGCGTAACGCTATTCAAAAAAATGGTATGGTATTTACCAACGCAGAGTTGCGTGAGCGACCAAATGGTGAATTCTCACATCAGGTCAAGAGTCAGGGTATAGCTGACCAAGAGCAGAGTGGACGTTGCTGGCTTTTCACAGGATTGAATGTCCTTCGTACTGAGATGATGACCAAACATAAGACAGGGACTTTTTTCTTCTCTCAAAACTTCTCATTCTTTTGGGATCAATTAGAAAAGTCGAACCTCTTCCTTCAAGGTATTATCGACACGAGAGAAAAATCTATTGACGACCAAACAGTTCGCTGGTTCTTCCGCAATCCTATTGGCGATGGAGGTCAGTTCACAGGTATTTCAGACAACCTAGTTAAATATGGTGTAGTACCTACTGAAGTGATGCCAGAAACAGTAAATAGTAACAACACAAGGAAGCTCTCTTCTACGATAAAAAAAGTGCTTCGTCAGTCAGGAATCCGACTAAGAGAAGCATCAAGCCATGGAGCTACGCTCAAAGAATTACATGAACAAAAACTAAAAGCTCTACAAGTTATCTATCGTTTACTCGCTCTTAACCTTGGCGAACCACCAACTAAATTCACATATTCACTCAAGGATAGCAAAGGGAAGATCATCAGTACGAAAGAATATACTCCAAAGTCTTTTTACAAAGAATTTATTGGTCGTGATCTTCGAGATCAATATGTCATGATAATGAATGATCCTAGCCGACCATATTATCAAACGTACCAGATCCAATACGACCGTCATCTCTACGACGGAAAGAACTGGACGTATATAAATGTGCCTATTGAGGATCTAAAAGAAGTAGCGATCCGCTCAATCAAAGGTGATGTAGCCATGTACTACAGCTGTGACGTGGGTAAAGAGCTTGACCGCAAGCGTGGAATTCTAAGCTTAGACAACAACGATTACGAAGCTGTCTTGGGAATCAAGCTAGACATGGACAAGAGAGAACGCATTGAGTCAGGTGACAGTGGATCAACTCATGCCATGACCCTCGTTGCCGTTGACCTAGACAAGGACGGAAAGCCAACTAAGTGGATGGTACAAAATAGCTGGGGTGCAACAAATGGTTACAAGGGACACCTCATCATGACCGATGAATGGTTTGAAGCTTACACCTTCCGAGTAGTCGTTGAAAGGCAATTCCTAACAGAAAAGCTTAAACCTCTCTTGAAACGTAGCCCTAAAATGCTTCCACCTTGGGATCCAATGTTCCAAGCTGAGCAATAAGACGATTAAAGATTTCGACGCAAAGTAAAGGCTGTATCCCTCAAAAGGATACAGCCTTTACTTTAGATAGAATCGTTGGATTGAAGCACTAAGGCTTACAGTAGTAAGTAATCAAACGATCCAATGCTAATTGACAAGCAGGACAAAACTTAGGATATTCATTTGTACGCATACGACAATCGTAACTACAGCGATAAATACCTTTTTTACTATAAGCCCCTCCTTCAAATAGTCCAATCGGATATTTCTTCTGGTAGCGAACCGTTGCTGAGAGCTGACCTCGAACAAGTATATCTTTAGCTGACGAAGGAATAAGCTTACTCCATTTATTCCCCTTGAAATTCACAAGCGTTGTGATATTTTGTTCCCAAGGCTCTTTCTCTAGATCGTAAGTATTCGTCATAACGTCCTCATCATAGAAATACTCATCTGCTAGACCTCCAAAACTATGACCGAACTCATGCACAACGACTGGCTCAAACCAACGATGTGTAGAGGTCAAGGTAAAACTATTGTAAACACCACCGCCTCCATAGACAGGATCATTAGCTATAATGATGATATGCTCATAGGGAACTCCTAGCAAGGCATCGTGAATCGCTTTCAAAGAACGAGATGTAAGGTAGCGATCACTATAAAAAGTATCAAAGTGCGATGAAAAAGCTGTACGCTTCCAATCCTTTCTTCTTGGGACAGAGACTCCACTATCTTGTGAAATAGATTCTACCATATAGAAGTTAAAATCTTGAGCATGTGCCTTAAAAGGTTCGTGTTTGAGGATTTCATTTACCGCAGTCTGAGCATAGCGTTCAAAAACAGGAAGCTCATCCTTCGTGAAACCTTCAGCTAGAATTGCCACATCTATCGCCTTGCGACTATCACCTCCACGGTGCAAACATTTGAAATTGTTACTCTTTCGAGACCCCTCTTTGCGAATAAGGATATCTTTTGGATCAAGGCGTGTCGTAGATGTAGCGATCTTATTACGCTTTACATCGAAAAGTTCCAAAGTAATCAAGACAGGATTCTTCGGATAAGGAGCTAAGAAGACATTCTCATAAGCCACCGAACGACGCGTTGCTTCCTCTGTAGCCAACCACTCTTGGAATAAAGTCGAGAAAGAGCTACAATAGATTAGCCTCTTCGTAGCCTCATCATGAATCAAGACCTTGCCTGTTCCCTCCAGATGCAAGCTATCTAAATGATGACGGCGTCCATACCAATGATCCAGTTGATGGAAGTTTTCAGGTACTAGAGCCACATGTTCTTTCGATCCTGAGAAGATATAATCCATTCTCAAGCTTGAATCTTCAAAATAATCCTCAAACTGTACAGCCTCTTGCCCTAGAAGAAGCGAAGTCATCACTAGGGACGAAAGCATGCAAGCCAAGAATAAAAATATTCCTTTCCTCATAGTCTATTACTTATTTTAATGTTTATTATAGGATATTAGCTGGGCGATATTTACCTTCATCCTTATCTTCAAGAATACTCAAGTAAGAAATGAAGCGAGATGGTGCAATAAGTCCATCGTCTATTGCCTGACGAACGGCACAATTTGGCTCATGAGTATGCGTGCAATTCCCAAAGCGACAAGATGCTCCATACTCAAAAATCTCGGGGAAGTAGTGAGAAGCTTCCTCAATCTCTACATCAAGTAAACCAAATCCTTTGATACCGGGTGTATCAATCAAGTAACCATCGCCTTCAGGCAAAGGGATCATTTCTGAGAATGTAGTCGTATGCATCCCCGATTGATGCACTTGAGATATTAGACCTGTTCGGAGATCTGCATTAGGAATCAAGGCATTAATCAGCGTACTCTTCCCTACGCCCGAATGACCACTGAACAAGGTTATTTTTCCTTTCATGCGTTCACGGACTGCATCTAAGCCCTCTCCCGTCTCAGCTGATACGCAATAACAACGATAACCAATACTCGTATATAGTTCTACCAAGCTATTGAGCGTTTTCATTCCCTCGTCAGATCCAAGGACTTCTTCCTTAAGCAAATCACATTTATTGAAAATCAGTTCTGTAGGCACAGCATAAGCTTCGGCATTTGCAAGGAAGCGATCAATAAAAGTAGTACTCGTATCTGGAGAAGTAATGGTACAAATCAAAAAAGAGGCATCAACATTTGAAGCAAGGATATGTGACTCTTTAGATAGATTCGTAGAACGACGGATGATGTAGTTCCTACGAGGTAAAATAGTTTTGATGAAATGAGCATCATCTTCTTGCTCTGACTTGATGATGACTTCGACACGATCGCCTACAACAATAGGGTTTGTCGAGCGAAACCCTTTCAAACGAAGATTACCTTTAGCCCAACAAGTCCGTTCAATCCCATCATCGCACAAAACCAAATAATGGCTACCTGTATTACGACGAACCAAACCAAGGATTAGCTCCTCAGTTTGGTTCTTGTTAACTTGTCTTTTGTTTTTATTAGACATTCTAGACAGTCATGATTTCTTTTTCTTTCGCTGCAAAAACTTCATCTATTTGCTTGATAAACTTATCATGCAACTTCTGCACATCTGCTTCGATATTTTTCCCCATATCTTCGGGTACACCATCATTCTTCACAGCTTTCTTAATTTGGTCATTAGCCTCACGACGACAATTACGGATGCTAATCTTTGCTTCTTCCGCTTCTGCCTTTACTTGCTTTACGAGTTCACGTCTTCTATCCTCTGTGAGAGGAGGAATCCCAAGTCTCACGACCTCTCCATTATTTTCTGGGGTAATACCTAGAGGAGAGTTGATAATACCTCGTTCGATGTTAGGGATCATACTTTTCTCCCATGGGGTAATAACAATGCTTCTTGCATCAGGGATTGTAACGTTTGCTACCTGACTTAGCGGAACGACTGAGCCATAATACTCTACCATTACAGCATCAAGGATTTTAGGATTAGCCTTACCTGCACGGACACGAGCCAACTGCTCGTCAAGGTATTCCACAGCCTTGGTCATTTTCTCCGATGCTACATTTATAAATTCTGTCAATTCTGTCATAATCTTATGGATATATATTGTCTATTTCTAGTACAAAAATACACAAATTCTTCCACATCTCTAAAGAATTAGAGCCTAATAAGTAAAAAAAAGAAAGCTAATCATTGTTATTTACATCTTTAGTACTATATTTGCTCTTAGCTAAAAATATATTTTATAACAGGGAGCTTTTGCTCCATTAAACAGAAAGAAAAATGGAAACATTCATGTCCCTTCCCTTGTGGCAATGCTGGATTATACTTGGTTTAATCCTACTGATTCTGGAACTCTTCATTTCAGGATTTATGATTGCATGCTTTGGGCTAAGTGCCTTATGCACAGCAATCGTTGTAATCTTTGGGGCAGATATCAGCATTCAACTCCTCACTTTTGGAGTGTTGAACATTGTATTCCTTTGGTTACTCAGACCAATGGTCAATAAACATCTGCAGAAAAAGGAGGTTAAGAGCTGTGTAGATGCCTTAATTGATAAAGAGATTGTCTTGGATCAAAGCCTAGATGTGTCCAAAGCTTACTGCGAACAGAAAATTTCTGGCGACGTATGGCGTATACGTAGCAATCAAGGTAATAGCATTGAGGCTGGATCTCTTGTTAAGGTGGTCAAACGTGATGGACTTGTCCTCTACGTAGAGCTAGTTCAGAGCAACAAGGCTTTTGCTTCTGAAGAAGGAGAATAACTATTCAAAAGGATAGAACGATGAAAATAAGCATTATTACCCCAATTATAGTCACTTTGATTATAATATTCCTTATGAAAAAGAATAACAAATTAAATAATAAATAACTATGACTTCAACTATCATTATTGCAGTAGTCTTCGCACTTCTTGCAATCTTCATCGTTGCAAACGGTCTAAAGATCGTACAACAATCTCAAGTCGTCATTGTCGAACGACTCGGGCGTTACTACCGTACACTCAATTCTGGGGTGAATATCATCATTCCTTTTATTGACAGTCCAAGACCTATGCGTTGGCGTATCGTACAGCACGCTTCAAATGGCAGACTCATCATTCGTAGTACAACGGTTTCTACCATTGACCTACGTGAAACAGTCTACGATTTCCCAAGCCAAAGCGTAATTACACGTGATAACGTAGTAACAGAGATTAATGCTGTCCTATACTTCCAAATCGTTGATCCGATCCGTGCAACATATGAAATCCAAGATTTACCTGATGCAATGGAGAAACTCACACAAACGAGCCTACGTAACGTCATTGGTGAGATGGATCTTGACCAAACGCTTACAAGCCGAGATGTAATCAACAGTAAGCTTCGCTCAATCCTAGACGATGCGACAGACAAATGGGGGGTAAAAGTTAACCGTATCGAGCTACAAGACATCAATCCTCCACGAGATATTCGCGATGCCATGGAGAAACAAATGCGCGCTGAACGCGACAAGCGTGCTCAGATCTTGAATGCAGAAGGTCAAAAGGCAGCTCTAATTAGAGAATCTGAAGGGCGAATGCAGGAGTCAATCAACCATGCAGAAGGTCAACGTCAAGCTAAGGTCCTTAAAGCTAAAGCCGAAGCTGAAGCAAAAATCTTAAAAGCAGAGGCAGAAGCTCAAGCTATCAACAAGATCACCGAAGCCGTACAAGCATCTGGAGCTAACCCTACACAATATCTAGTGGCTATGCGTTATCTCGAAACGCTCAAAGAAATGACATCAGGTCAAGACAACAAAACCGTTTACTTGCCCTATGAAGCTAGTGGAGTGCTTAGTTCTCTTGGCGGAATCAAAGACTTACTTAAGCAATAAGTTCACATTAACTTATTCAAAGCAAAGGGCAAGACTAATATGGTCTTGCCCTTTAGTTTATAAGAAGAGAAGCTTAATGCTTAGTCTTCCTTGTTTAGACGAATAAATCGACGAGCATATTTACTTTCCTCTTTAAGCACGCTGTCTTGACGATATAAGCAATCAGCGAGCTCAAGGCTCTTACGAATAGCATCCATCGTACGATGACCAATCCTTGACTGACGAATAACCTTATCATCTCGAAGAAACTCCAAAGTCAAAGACTTGGGATTATGATTCTTGACAAAGCGACTAAAAAGTTCATTATCTAGCGAACGATAATTAACAATCTCCCAATAAGTACCAGAAATACAATAACGATAGTTCAAAGCCTTATCAAAAGGCACAGGGCTCATCTTAAAAGATTCTTGACCATGACGCAAGCAAACAGCATCATGCTTCAAAGGACGTGATCCAACGTAGACTGAACTAATCTGAACATGCCCAAGCGTATCCAGACGGAATCGCAAGTGTGACAAGCGTCTTCGCTCCAAAAACTCAAAACGTGGGTGTTGGAAGTAAGGTTCATTCTCATAATAAGTACTATACACATAGGAGAAGTTCTTTTTCAACTTCACAGCTTCCTCCTGAAGATTGTTAAAAATCTCTTGAGAAGATATGAGCTTTTTACGAGCTTCATCGATCTGAACGGCCCTCCTTAAGTTAAGTTCCTCTCGAAGGATAAGAGTATCTGTCGGAGCGATCAGCAAGGCACTATCTAAACAAGCCAAAGCCTCTGTAAAGGCTTCCTTACTTTGATAATCTCTTGCCTGATCTAATAAATTCATAGCCTCTTGACGCTCTGGAGATGTCCTATCTCCACAAGAAGACAAGCTGAGAAGAAAGAGGCTTATTAGGAATATTTTTCTCATTAATACTGACTATTTGAGTATAAAAATAGTCATTTTTCCTAAACTATAGGCTACATGCACTCCATTCGTCTAAAAAGCTATTCATCTGAAAGCGGAAAATAGGGAATAGTTCCCCTTGAGGAAAATGCTCTCTATCCAACAAGAAATCAATACTTTAAAAAGAATAGATAAAAATAATTGAAGACTTCAAAACATTCAGCCTAATCTCTTAAAAATTCCTTGGGAAGATTTTTTCAATTCGTTGGGAAGAATAAAATAAATGTTGCGGAACGTTTAAAAATTTCTTCTCAACATTTTATTAAAAGTTAATGAAAGGATTCTTAATCTACGAGTAAAGAGCTAAAAAATTACAGGACTCAAATCCATCAGTTTAGTGGAAACCCCTAAATGAACAAAGGCTCCTGTCTCCCGACAGAAGCCTTTGTTATTAACCTTAAAATCTAATACCATGAAAAACACGCAGCAAAGATATAGATATTTTTTTATCCAAACAAATAAATTTGTTGGAAATAAATAAAAAATACAAGTTTATAAGCTTGTAAACAGTGTCTAAAAATCAAGTAATCATCAAAAAACAAAAATATGGCATATAGGAGAATCTTACTTAACTTTGTAAAATGCAGTACGATTACGACGTATTTAATGGATTAAATTATGGCTACACATTAATTTATAAAGACTAAAAGCAATGAATATCTTAGATCAAAAAACTAAAAAAATAAGACTAACAGCTCTGTTCATCAGCTTAAACATACTACAGACTAGCCCAACGTATGCTCAAGATCAGCATAATTCACAAGTAACGAAGCAAGAAATTAGCACAAAAGAAGCAAGACTCTCCGAGTGTTTAGCTAAAATAGAAGAGAAGATTCACGACGCCTACATTATAGATAAACAAAAAGGTAAATGCTCTGAGCTTACAGCTTTGCTCCTCCAACTAAACAGTCAAAACAATCTTGCGAACAATAGGCATATTCTCTACTGGAAGGCATACATTTACTACCACAAAACACTCGTTCTTAATGACAAAGATGAAGATCTTGCTGAGGAGGAAAATGAAAAAGGTATTCAACTCCTAGAAGAGATGAAGGATAAAGGTGTCGAAGAATACGCACTACTGAGCTATCTTTTAGCTCAGAACATTCCCTTTCAATCATGGAGTCGGCTGTCTGTTGCAAAAAAGATGAAAAAATATGGCTTAAAAGCTCTCGAACTTAGCCCAAACAATCTGAGGGCAAACCTCGTAAATGGAATTAATGACTTTAAGCGTCCACGGATATTCGGTGGAGGGAAGAAAGTTGAAGCCTTACTCCTCAAAGCTATTCACATCAAAGATGACCTTTCTCGCCCAAAGTACCTACCCTCTTGGGTAGAGCTTTGCACAATTCGGTTTCTCAATTTTTGGCAGATTTAGGCTTATGTATTTAAGCTTTTAGCCAAAACTCTAAAGAGCGTATAACTCCCCCT
>PDWI01011190.1_pt1 | contig 15861 bp, 12 predicted proteins | sample 1430891 | NCBI WGS metagenome assembly PDWI01 (sample SAMN01162508, study PRJNA174530) | Oral metagenome, whole genome shotgun sequencing project. | biome: Marine environment; feature: Marine mammal; material: Swab sample of the gingival sulcus; isolation source: swab sample of gingival sulcus...
CTTAAAAGACTGGGGTTTTGGCAATATAATCGACAAAATTAAAGAAAATCATCAGCTGATGCATATCTTGAGAGTTCCCTTATTTTTAACTAGATTTGTCGCGATTTCAGATAAGTCTAGGCTACCTAATATTACGACGCGCGGTGAACTACTGTATTTATTTTATAATGAAATAACTGACAGTTTTTATAGTCAATTGGTGCGGGTTAAAGAAACAAATGGCATCGATACAATTTCTTCTAAACGCGCAGCGGTTATTTTAAATATACTGGCGCCAGAGATATTTTATAAGATGAAAAAACTGCAATCTTTTGGTTTAAACAAATATTTGGTAGATCAGATAATTAACGGCGCTTTTAAAAAATATACAACTGAACTAGATGCATTAACTGTCAATCAAACATTTGATAAAGTAATTAAAGCAAAAACCAAAAGAACAACTACTATTATTGATAAAATGCATGACGACGTTGGCGTAGATGCTATTCGAACCTTTGTTATTGAAAACCTTTGTCTATTAAATATTGATGGTGACAATTTAACCGTTACACACCACTACTATAGAGATTATTTTGCCAGTGTTTACTATATTAACACAATGCGCTTGGCATTTACCTTGTTTAAAAATAATGAGCAAGCTATCGCTATAGATTTATTAACTGACAGTTTTGATAAGTTAATTAGTGATAATCTTTTGACTTTAATTATTGAAATCTTGGGTGAAGCTCAGAATAAGCCAATATTTGATGAACAATTGCAAAAGGTTGTTTACAATGTACCGCAAAATGGCAAAACTGTTGAGAATGAATACAGGCAACTATTGACTAATCTGTTAGATGTTTTTCGGGGGAAGCGATATAGTGAAGATGATAGTATTACGCACTATCCATTTGTTAACGTATTTGAAATGTTAAAAAAGGGAAGAATCGATTTATCAGGTGAAGACTTTAGCGATATCGATTTTAAGGGTTGTAAATTTTATGGTGCCTATTATGGCACAGGTTTTTTAGAGCGGGTTGATAGCAATGGCAATATAGTAAGCGGTGCCAATTTTAATGAAAGTAAATTATATAATAGTAATTTTTATAGTGGGCATCAAGGGAACGTTACTTCAGCAGTATATAGTACAGATGGCAAGAAAATACTCAGTGCATCCAACGATGGTACAATAAAAGAATGGAGTGTAAAAAGTGGTGAAATCATACAGAGCATTGTTATGCATAGAGGGTGGATAAATACAGCTGTCTATAGTCAAGATGGAAAGAAAATACTAAGCGCATCTAACGATGGTGCAATAAAAGAATGGGATGTAAAAAGTGGCAACATTATACAAAGCTATGCTGGTGATAAAAAAGGTGTGATTTCAGCTGTCTATAGCGAAGATGGTAATAAAATACTGAGTACGTCTCGTGATGGTACAATCAAAGAATGGGATGTCACAAATGGTGAAATTATACGCAGTTATGATGGTCATCGAGAGCGCGTAATATCAGCTATATATAGTCCAGATGGAAAAAAGGTGCTAAGTGCATCGTTTTCCGATGGAAATATCAAAGAATGGGATGTCACAAATGGCACTGTTATAAGTAGTTATTATGAGCATAACTACGGGGTAGTGTCAGCAGTATATAGTCCAGATGGTCAGAAAATACTAAGTGTATCTGTCTATGGCGTAATAAAGGAACGGGAAATAGCAAGTGGTGAAATTTTATTTTGCTATACTAGACATCAAAATGGGGTCGACGTGAGTGGCTACAACTCAGCAATTTATAGCGAAGATGGTAAGAAGATACTTAGTGTATTTTATGACGGTGTAATAATAGAATGGGATGTAAAAAGCGGCAATATTATACGAAAATATACTGGGCATCAAAATTTGGCGAAGTTAGCTGTATACAGTCCAGATGGTAATAAAATACTTGTCATATTTGAAGATGATACTATAACAGAAATGAATGTAGAAAGTGGAGAGATAATACGTAACTATATTAGATACTCAACTGATGTATGTTCAGCGGTATATAGTGAAGATGGTAAAAAAATACTAAGTGCATCTTGGGATCGTACAATAAAAGAATGGGATTTAGAAAGTGGAGGTTTATTGCATATTTTTGTTGGGCATCAAGATGCTGTAACTTCAGCTGTGTATAGTGCAGACGGCAAGAAATTATTAAGTGCATCTGATGATGGCACCATAAAAGAGTGGGATGTTAAAAGCGGTGAGGTTATATGTGATTATATTGGGCATCAAGATGATGTAATTTCGGCGTTATATAGTGAAGATGGTAAGAAAATACTTAGTGTATCACGAGATAGATCAATAAAAGAATGGGATGTTTCAAATGGCAAAATACTACAAAGTTATGTTGATGATAAAAAAAGTGTAAAGTCAGCTGTATATAGTCCAGACAGTAAAAAGATACTGAGTACATATTTTGATAGTAGAGTAGTTGAACGCGATGTAGAAAGTGGAAAGATAATACGTCAATATACTAGTAATGCTAATTGGTTTATCTCTGCTGTGTATAGTCATGATGGCAAGAAGATACTGAGCACAAATATTGATGGCTGGATAATTGAATGGGGTGTAGAAAGTGGTGATATTATACGCGAATATCCTGGAGACACGGTTTGGGTTAGATCGGTCATGTATAGTCAAAATGGTAAGAAGATGTTGAGCGCATATATTGATGGGACATTAAAAGAATGGGATGTTGAAAAGGGTAAAGCGATAAGAAGTTGTTCTGGATACAAATCTGGTTTAACTTCAGCCGTATATAGCAAAGATAGTTATAAGATACTTAGTTCACATTTTGACGGCACAATAAATGAATGGGATGCTAAGAGTGGGGAAAATACTGCCACAATGACAAATACGCCCTTTAATTTAGTAAAATGTAATTTTACAAATATTAATAGCGATGATTTAACTAAACACACATTAGATTTAATAAAGCAAAGCGGTGGCATTCTTTAAAATAATTACTTTTTAGCTAGGCTGTATTATGGCAGATTTTTCTATGTATTAAACCCGAGATTTCTCCATTTCGCAGCTATGCTGCTTCGGTCGAAATGACAAAGCGGTGTGTTGGTCGAGATAACGGCTAAAGCACTTCGTTTCAATTGCCATTAAACACAAAAACTGAGATTTCTCGACTATGCTCGAAATGACATAAAAGTAGTGGCATGTGGAAAGTTGAAAGCGGAAATAAATACCTAAAAAACAAATGCGTAAAGTCAAAAACTGAGATTTCTCCATTTCGCAGCTATGCTGCTACAGTCGAAATGACAAGCCGTTGTGTTGGTCGAGATGACAAGCAAGGGAAAATTTCTCAACAGTCGAAATGACAAGGCCAGTCTAGTTTTGTCAAAATGATATCTTTCTGCTTTTCCTTCCAATTTCCACTTTCAACATTCAACTAAATTTCCATCTTTTTTAATCTTACCCTTTAATTACCACCACCAAATATAGTATAATAGATATCATCAATTAAAAACGAATTGGAGTGTTTATGTATAGTATGACCGGCTTCGGCAGAGCAGTTGTCGAAAACGAAAAATATCGTATTAGTTTAGAAATAAAAAGCCTAAATCATCGCTATTGTGATATTAATATTCGCATGCCGTATCAGCTAAATGCCTTTGAAGACGTGGTGCGTCAGGCAATTAAAAGCCGCTGCGAACGCGGCCGCTTTGAGGTGTATTTACAGTTTGACAACTTGGCAGATGGCAATTATATGATAACGCCAAATTTTGCCGTTATTGACCAATATGTCAATGCGCACGAGGCAATCTGTCAGCGCTATCAGTTGACCGATCAGCCGCGCGCAATGAATTTACTGAGTTTAAAAGATGCCTTGACAATTGAAACGGCAGAACTCGACGAAAGCCTGTTGCGCAAGACATTAGATAAAGCTTTGGCAACGGCCTTAGATCAGCTAGTCGCAATGCGCCTTACTGAAGGCAAAAAATTGCTCGCTGACATTGCCAGCCAGCTTGCCAAAATGGAAGCGGTGGCGGCACAATTAGCTGAACGTGCCCCTGCCATCAGCGAAAACTATCACAGCGGTTTGAAACAGCGCCTGTCTGACATGCTGTCGACAAGTGATATCGACGAAGCGCGCATATTAACAGAAGCGGCTATCTTTGCCGATAAAACTAATATATCAGAGGAATTGGTGCGTTTGACTGCGCATTTTGAACAGTTCAAGACCATGATGGCTGAACAGCAAGCCAAGGGCAGGCGAGCGGACTTTTTAATTCAGGAGCTAAACCGCGAAGTCAATACCATTGGCTCAAAGTCGCCCGATATTGATATTTCAGAATACGTTGTCGTGTTGAAGAGTCAATTAGAAAAGATTAGAGAGCAAGTTCAGAACATAGAATAGGGGAGATGGAATGAAAAAAAGAGGGCTACTGCTAGTTGTATCAGGACCTTCTGGTGCCGGCAAGGGTACAATCTGTCGCGCATTTGTAGAGGCAAACCCTGATATAAATATTTCGGTTTCAGCAACAACGCGCCCGCCGCGCGCCGGTGAAATTGATGGCGTCAATTACTTTTTTTTAACGCATAGTCAGTTTGAACACCGCATTGCCAGCGGTCAGTTTTACGAATACGCCGAAAACTACGGCAATTACTATGGCACGCCAAAGGAATTTGTCGAAAACAAGCTGGCCCAAGGTGAAGATGTCATACTCGAAATTGACATCAAAGGCGCTTTACAAGTCAAGGCGCAGCAGCCAGATGCAGTCTATATTTTTATTCTACCACCTGATATGACTGAACTTAAAAATAGAATTATTAAGCGCGGTTCTGAAACCGATTCTAGCCTGAAAACGCGCATGGCAAGCGCCTATCAAGAAATTGATTTCATCGATCGCTACGACTATTACATTGTCAACCGCGATGTCGAACGAGCAGTCAAGGTAATGGAAAGCATTCTATTGGCAGAACAACACCGCGTTGGCAAAAATGCAGCGCGCATTATAGACTCGATTAAACAGTTATAAATTAGTAAAAACAAGACGTACGATAAGGAGCATACTATGTTAAAACCATCGATAGACGAACTGGTACAAATCGCCGGCAGCCGCTATTCATTAGTTATTATGACATCAAAACGGGCCCGCCGCATTATAGAGGGCGAAGCGCCAATGATTGAAACCAGCTATACCAAACCGGTATCAATTGCCGTGCGTGAAATGTACAATGGCAAATTTGGCCCAGCTGCCAACAACAGCATTACAGAGTAGCTCACCCGAAGATTCACGCCATATGAGGATAACCATGTGCTATGCCAATGTCATTATTAATGTTAAGACGCGTCAACTTGACAAACTCTTTACATATGCGATTCCCCCTGAATTAAGGGGGAATATTTTGGCTGGGCACAGAGTGGTGGTACCATTTGGCAAAGGTCAATTTGCCGATGGCTTGGTCTGGTCGCTCACCACAGAAAAACCCAGTTTTAATGTTAAGCCGATTGTCGAAAAGCTGCCCGATGATTATATGCTCGGGCCAACCCAGCTTTACATTATGCAGATTCTGCGCAAGCGCTATGCGGCGACCTATCAAGAAGCTTATTTGGCAGTTTTGCCATCTGTTCAAAAATTAGACAAAAATTTGTTGTATACTGTTGTTAGGCCATTTGATGACTATACCATTGACCACATTATAACTAACAGAGAACTGACAGAACTATATAGTCAAGCTGAGATCAAGGCAAAGCTAAAAGCCGGTTACCTCAGCAAACAGACAAAATTTGATTTTAAACATAAAAATAAAACAGTTGAATGGGTTAAACCGCTCTATCAAGATGTTACAGAGGCGCTTGCTACAATTGCACCGCGCGCCGTCAAAAAGCGCCGCATTATTAAGCATATGGCGCATTTGCAGCGCTTGCCCATGCGCGATTTAACGGCTGCCACGCGGGCGACGCGGCGCGATATTTTAGCCTTAGTCGACGGTGGCTTTTTGGCCGTTGAAGAGCAGATTGAAAACTATGCAATTAGCAATTACACTGCGGCAGACTCGACAACGCAACACAAGCCATTAAGCGCTGAGCAACAGCGCGTTGTCGAACAGTATGCAGCACTAAACACACCGCGCGCCGCACTGTTGATTGGCGTCACCGGCAGCGGCAAGACGCGGGTTTACATTGAACTGGCCAAACAGGCTTTGCAGTCGGGCAAACAAGTGTTGGTATTGGTGCCAGAAATATCGCTGACGCCACAGTTAGTGGCGCGTTTTAGCGAGCAATTGACTACTGATATTGGCGTGATTCACACCTATATTCGACCGGCCGATAAGGTCAATATTTATCAGCGCATTAAAACAGGTGACATTAAAGTGGTCATCGGTGCGCGCTCGGCGATTTTTGCACCGTTTAAGCAACTGGGCTTGATTGTAATAGACGAAGAACACGAATACTCGTATAAATCAGAAACGATACCGCGCTATCAGGCGGTTGAGCTGGCTTTACAGCTGGCGAAAAAACTATCGATTGACATACTACTGGGCTCGGCGACGCCGTCAATTCAAACGCATCATTTAGTCGATACTGGCAGTTTAAAAGCACTCTATTTAAAAAATGCCTTTGGGCCGGCCCAACTGAGCGATATTAAAATTGTCGATATGACGGCGCTGCCAAAAGATACTTTGTTGTCATCACTTTTAATTGATGCGATAACTGCATGCTTTGCACGGCGTGAACAGGTTATTTTATTTCACAACAGAAAGGGCTACGCCCGTTCTAAACAGTGCCATAGCTGTGGTTATGTGCACATGTGCCAAAATTGCGCAGTGCCCCTGACGGTTTATGAGGGTGGCAACCAATTTGTCTGTCACTATTGCGGCTATCGCGAGCCGCAGCTTATAAAGTGCCCCAGTTGCGGCAATCAGCTAGTTGAAATTGGCTTTGGTATCGAGCAAATTCAGCAACAGTTAAGCGTACTTTTTCCGACTAAGACCTTTGCTGTGGTTGATTCTGACTTAACGCATAATCAGGCCAAGTACATAGATACGCTAACAGCCTTTAAAGCCGGTCAAATAGACGGTTTAATCGGTACGCAAATTTTGGCAAAGGGGTTGGATTTTGCCAATGTTACGCTGGTCGGCGTTATTTTGGCAGATCAGTTAATCCATATGCCCGACTATCTCAGTTCAGAAAATGCCTATCAGTTGCTCACCCAAGTGGCCGGGCGAGCCGGGCGCGGCGACAAGCCTGGCGTGGCGTTGATCCAGACGTATCAGCCGGAACACCCGCTGTTTGATTACGTCATCAAACGCGATTTTGACAGTTTTATCAAAGAGGAAAAACAACTGCGCGACATTGTCGGGTATCCGCCGTATGTAACGCTTTTTACAGTAAAAATACAATCTGAAAATAAAATAGCTGCCCATCAACAGGCGCAGCGCTTATATGCTTTTTACGATAAGAATTTTAAGCGAAATGATATTGACGCTCAAGTTTTTCAACCGATTCAGCCCTATTATGCCCGCATTCGACATCGCTATCGGGCGCAGCTATTGTTTAAGGTTAAAAAAGAGAGTCGTTCAGCTGTTTTGACAATGCTCTACTACGGCATAGTGCAAAATAAATATAATTTAGTCGATTCCAAATGTTGGGTTGATATTGACTTTGATGGTTAGAGGAGATTTTATGGCACTGAGAACAATTAGAACAGATGATGATCCGGTCTTGCGCAAAGTGGCGCGCAAGGTCGAAAAGTTTGACGATCGACTGAAAGACTTGGTCGATGATATGATTGAAACCATGTACGATGCCGATGGCATTGGCCTGGCAGCACCGCAGGTTGGTATTTTGCGGCGCGTAATTGTAATTGATCTATACGATAACAATGGCGCTGGCGTCTATATTAACCCAGAAATTATTGCGCAGAGCGGCGAACAATTTGAAATTGAAGGCTGCCTCAGCTTGCCGGGCTTAAATGGCCGTGTGCATCGGCCGCAGCACGTGACTGTGCGCTACCAAACCCTAGACGGCTCAGTTGTTGAAAAAGACGGCGAAGACTTATTGGCGCGTGCCTTTTGCCACGAAATAGACCACTTAAACGGCGTATTGTTTACTGACAAAGCCGAAATTTTAAGTGATGAAGAACTGGCAGAGCTGGCAAGACAAGAAGAAAGTGAACAGACAGCATGAGAATTGCCTTTATGGGAACGCCGCCATTTGCCGTGCCAACGCTTGAAGCCTTAATGTCAGAGCATCAAGTCGTTGCGGTGTTTACGCAGCCTGACAAACCAGCTGGGCGCGGTAAAAAGTTGCGCCCTTCGGCCGTTAAAACAGCTGCGCTAAACGGTGGCTTAACAGTTTTTCAGCCGGAAGACATCAATTCAGACGACAGTTATCGGCAATTGGCGGCATTGAATGTCGACATTGTCGTTGTGGTTGCCTATGGGCAAATACTGAAAGCGCGCTTGTTGCAATTGGCACCGTTTGGCTGCCTTAATGTGCATGCATCGCTACTGCCGCGCTGGCGCGGCGCCTCGCCGATTCAGTCGGCAATTGTGGCCGGCGACAGACAAAGCGGCGTTACCATTATGCAAATGGATACCAGCCTAGACAGCGGCGATATACTCAATGTTGCCCCGGTTGAAATTACAGCCGATATGACAGCGGGGCAGCTGCACGACGCGCTTATGGTGGTCGGCGCAAAAGCTTTAATCGAAACGCTTGAAAACATTGCAAGTGGTTCAGTAAAGCCAATAAAACAAGATGAGGCGTTGGTTACATATGCGCCACTGATTCATAAGAGAGATGCGGCAATTGATTGGCAAGCTGATGCAACGGCAATTGCCAATTTAGTGCGCGGTTATAATCCTTGGCCAACGGCGTACACGACCTTGGCCGGGGTCAATCTAAAAGTTCATCGTGCAACGGCACTGACAGATAGCCCCCAAGCGGCACCCGGTGTTGTTGAGCGGGTTGACGATCAGTATATCTACATCAGTTGTCACGATGGCGTAATTCGCTTAGAAGAAATACAACCGCAGAATAAAAAGAAAATGGCTGTGTCAGCTTACTTGCGCGGCAATCGCATTGAAGTTGGCGCGTCTGCACAGTCAGACAGGAGGTAAATATGGGTGGGTTAGCATTTTTTGGCTTAAGTAATCCAATCATTTTAGTACTTATTTTCGGCAGTTTTATTTGGTCGATGATAGCCCAAGTGCGCGTTAAATCGGCCTATCGTAAGTATTCACAAATTAGAAATATGCGCGGGTTAACCGGCCATGAAGTGGCCCGTTATATACTCGATAAAAACGGTTTGAGCAATGTGACAATCGCCCGAGCACAGGGCATGTTGTCAGACCATTACGACCCTAGGGCCAATCAAGTTAGGCTGTCTAGTGGCGTTTACGACGGCAACAGTATTGCCTCGGCGTCGATTGCTGCGCACGAAGTTGGCCACGCCATTCAGTATGCACAAAATTACGGTTTTATTGGCATACGCAATATTTTACTGCCGACGGTTGTTGCCAGTTCGCGCTTTGTTGGCTTTATCTTTATTGCCGGTATTCTGTTGACCAGTCTTTCAGGTGTGGGGGCGTTTTTAATGGATATTGCCATTTTACTATACTTGGCAGTCGTAATTTTTCAGACGCTCACCTTGCCGATCGAATTTGATGCCAGTCATCGCGCTAAAATACAACTCGACGAGTTGGGCCTTATCTTAGATGGCGAAAAAGAGGGCGTTCAAAAAGTGCTCGGTGCGGCGGCAATGACCTATGTGGCGGCTTTGGCAGTTACAGTTACCCAGTTGATTCGCATGATATTGATTAGAAATAGTTACCGTGATTAGCAATGTATAATTCAGATATTAAATATATTGTCAAGAGTATCGAACAAATTATGATGAAAAATGGTTATTCGACCAGTTGGGCGTGGTTGAAAACTGGCTTTATTTAGAGTATTTATTGAGCCTTTACGTCAATAAAAAAGTGCGTGGTGCGCTCAAGTGCTTTTTAATGGCAGGGCTATACGAACTGCACTTTGCGGCTGGTCGACAGCCGCATGCCGTCGTCAATCGCTATGTCGATACGGCGAAGCTCGATTTTCCCAAAAACGAAAAATTTGTCAATGCCATATTGCGGCGCTCACTGCGCGAAGTGCCCAGCTTGGCGTCATTGCCATTAAAACAGCAATTATCTTTAAAGTATTCATTTCCCGAGTGGTTAATTGACCTGTGGCAAAAACAGTATGGTTTAGAAACCTGCCGTGCGATTATGTCAAGCAGTCTTGAACAGCGCGGCGTTTTTTTGCGCGTCAATACAAATGAAATAGCGCGTGCTGCACTAGTTGAACAATTGCGGGCGCTCGGCATAGTCGCCGAACCGGCCATTTTGCCTAACGCCATTGCAATTAGCAGCTTTGGCGATAATCGACTAACCGAGTTGGCGGCATTTAAATCGGGCCAGTTTACCGTGCAAGATTTAAGCGCCATGTTAGTTGGTCACTTAGCTGGCGCCAAAGCGGGCAATCGCGTGCTCGACTTATGCAGTGCGCCGGGCGGCAAAGCATTTGACTTAGCTGAGCGGGTAGGTCAAACTGGCGAATTAATTGCCTGTGACATTCACCCTCACAAACTAAAACTGATTAGCGACGCTGCCATGCGCTTAAAACTTAATAATATCAAAACAGAAATATCAGATGCCATGCAATTTCGCGCTGATTTTGTAAAAGGTTTCGATATTGTCTTATTAGATGCGCCCTGTTCCGGCTTGGGCACAATTGGCAAAAAACCAGAGATAAAGTATCGTAAATCATTAGATGACATTAAGAAATTACAAAATATTCAGCAAAAAATGCTAGAACAGGCCGCTAAGTATGTAAAAGTTGGCGGAAATTTGGTATACTCTACATGTACCTTAAATCAATTCGAGAATGATATGCAAATTGTCGATTTCTTAAAAAGCCATCCACAGTTTAATTTAGTGCCGGCAGCGCAACTGACAACTGTTGACTTGCCGACACGTGATGGCATGGTAGAAATTATACCGGGTAACGACTGGTCAGACGGCTTTTTTATAGCCGTGTTAAAAAGGATAAATTAGGTGATATATGAATTTTGCAATCTATTCGGTTGAATCTGAAAAACACACCGTAAATGAAGATTTTGTGATCGCTGATGAACAAAGTGGCATTTATATCGTCTGTGACGGTATGGGCGGCCACGCGGCCGGCGAATATGCCTCTTCGCAAACCGGTAAGTTTTTATTGGGATTCTTAAAAGAATACTTAACTGAGGGGCTTGAACAATCAGAAGTTGTTGAAGTTTTAGCTGAAGCAGTTGAACGCGTTAATCAGTATATTTACGACTTATCGCGTCAAGATGCCGCCTATTATGGCATGGGTACAACGGCCTTGGTCGCCTTTATCAGAGGCGAACGATTGTTTATTTGTCACGTTGGCGATTCACGCGCCTACGCGGTAGATAATGCAGCGGCAACACTGTTGACGCACGATCAAAGTTATGTTCAAAAATTGGTAGACGAAGGGCAAATCACCATAGAACAGGCGCGCGTTCACCCCAAGAAAAACATCGTATTACAAGCAGTTGGCGGTGACGAAATGCTGCGGCCAGAACTGTTAGTTTTAGAATATAAAAAAGATCAAGTGTTGCTATTGTGCTCAGATGGCATTAGCGATGTACTGCTCGAAGAAGATATTTACGATACCGTTAGCGTAGCTACAAGTTGTCAAGCAGCGGCAAAACAATTGGTTGAAAAGGCCTTATTAAAAGGTAGCCAAGACGATTCAAGTGCCGTTATAATAGGCGAATTACCCCTGAAAAATAGCAAGGTGAACGTATGATTGGTAGGAAGTTAGCAGGGCGCTATGAAATAATCGAACGGATTGGCGAAGGCGGCATGAGCATTGTCTATCGCGGACATTGCCATGTGCTAAATCGTTCGGTCGCCATTAAGATATTAAAAAGTGAATTTGTCAACGACGCCGTCTTTGTCAAACGCTTTGACCAAGAGGCCAAGGCGGCTGCCAGTATTCAACATGCCAATATTGTCAATGTGTACGATGTTGGCGTCGAAGACGATGTACATTACATCGTTATGGAATTGGTCAGCCCGCGTACTTTAAAAGACTATATTAAAGAACAAAAGGTGTATCTCAACACCGAAACAATTGTTCGGATTGGTTTGCAAATTGCCGAAGCGCTACAAGTGGCGCATGATAAGGGCATTGTGCACCGCGATATTAAACCGCAGAACATTTTAATGACAGAAGACGGCAATATTAAAGTGGCCGATTTTGGCATTGCGCGGGCGGTTACCAGTTCAACAATGGTCAATACCAAAGAGGCAATTGGTTCGGTGCATTATTCGTCGCCCGAGCAGTCGCGTGCCGGCTATGTCGACAAGCGCTCTGATATCTATTCGTTGGGTATACTACTTTACGAATTGGCGACAGGGCGCGTGCCATTTAGTGGTGATACGCCGATTGCCGTTGCCTTAAAGCATCTGAAAGAACAGCCAATTCCGCCGCATTTAATTAATATACATCTCAACCCTGCGCTGGAAACGCTGATATTAAAGTGTATTACAAAAGACCCGATTAATCGCTATCAAAATATCTACGAAATTATCGAACGTTTTGAAACATTGGCACGCAACCCCAATGAAGAAGTTGTGTTCAATGATGTTGTCGCAGAAGAGAAGTATAATACACAGGTTTTACCTGATATTACATCTGAACAGTACCTAGCCGAACCAACTGCCAACGGCGCGTCAAAAGGCAATTTGGAAATCAATGGCGAAGATGAAGCCAGCAAGAAGATTGCCATTAAACCGATTTTTGTCGGTGCAGCTGCACTCGGTGTCATCATTGCAGTTATAATACTTTTTGCCACGTTTAGCGGGCGTTCTACCGCCAATAGCGGCAACAAAGATAATCAATCGTTTGAACTGATAAACATAGAGCGTATGAATTACGACGAAGCGCTGCAAAAAATGGAACAACAGGGGCTGTCGCTAGAAATAACTGAACAGCGCTACAGCGACACAATTGCCGCCAATACAATTATTTCGCAGCGGCCCAAGGCGGGCACAATGGTCAAGGCGGGCCAAAATATAGTTGTCATCGTCAGTCGTGGCACCAAGACCAGAGAGTTGCCAAATTTACAGGGTAGAACGCTGGAAGAATCGCGTGTTCTGCTCAGCAATGTCGATGCCAAGCTGGGCGCCGTCGAAGAAGAAAACAGCAGTTTTGAAAAGGGCCAAATTATTTTGCAAATGCCGGCGTCTGGTACAGTTGTTAAGCCTGGAACAGTTGTCAATGTCGTGGTCAGCTTGGGCCCAGAAATCAAAAAAGTGACAATGCCCGATATAAAGGGTAAAACCAAAGACGAGGCACTGCAAATATTGACTGATGCCAATTTGATGTACGGCGCAATTGATTCTGAATACAGTGATACGGTAGAGCTAGACAAAGTCATTTCGCAGTCGGTCGTTGCCGGTACCGAAATAGACGAAGAGACAATTGTCAATTTTGTGATTTCGTTGGGGGTTGACCCGGCGACGGTTTCAACCGAAATCAATATTGATGACGGCCAGGTTACGAAGACCTTTCGCGTACCTTTAAGTAATGACAAAGCAGCGCAAGCAGTTGAAATAAAAGAAGTTGTCGATGGTGGTGAAACGTCGTTATACGGTAAAATTCACCGCAAAGAAGAGGGCGTTGTGGTCATTAATATAACCGGAAAGGGCACTAAGACACTGCGCTTTTATGTCGATGGCACAATGATAGACGAGCGCGTCGTCGAATTTTCAGGAGAGTGATACAATTAAAGGCATTATCTATAAGTTACTAGGGGGCACTTATTTTGTTAGCACAAAGCAGGGCAATTTTGCCTGTAAGGCGCGCGGCCTATTTCGCTTAAACGGCATTAAGCCTTTAGTGGGGGATCGCGTGCTGATAGAACCCGATCAGTACAGTGATGATGAGGGTTTTATCGTTGAGTTGTTAGAGCGTCAAAATCAACTTGTGCGACCTCCGGTTGCCAATATTGATCAGGCGGTTATCGTTGTGGCAACTGAAAACCCCAAGCCCAATATACATCTATTAGATAAAATGCTGATATCATGTGAAATTGCTGGTGTCGAACCGGTGATTGTCATTAATAAATCTGACCTCAGCACAGGTGTTAATCCGCTGTTTGATATTTATGCGCATACTGGTTATCAGGTCGTTTTGACAAGCGCGCTATTAGCGCGCCAAATTGAACAGGTAAGTGCGTTGTTAAAAGACCGCGTTTCGGTTTTTGCCGGCGCTTCGGGCGTGGGCAAGTCATCGCTGTTAAATGCCATTATTCCCGATTTGGCACTTAAAACAGGTGTCGTCAGCCAAAAAATTAAGCGCGGTAAGCACACCACGCGCCACACTGAACTGATAAAGTTGCCACAGGGCGGTTATGTGCTCGATACGCCGGGCTTTACATCGCTTGATATCAGCGACATTAGCAAGTATCAATTGGCGCATTATTTTCCCGAAATAGAACAACACGCCGCCGATTGTCGCTTTCAAGATTGCCTACATTTAAAAGAACCAGATTGTGCGGTGCGTGCAGCAATTAAAGCCAATAAAATACATCAAAGTCGCTATCAATCATACCAAATGATACTAGAACAATTAGAGAAGGAAAGAGGATAAACGTGAAGATACTATCACCGTCAATATTATCTGCCAATTTTGCTGATTTGTTAAGCGATGTCAAAAAAGTTGAACAAGGTGGTGCGCCATGGTTACACATAGATGTTATGGATGGCCACTTTGTACCCAATATCAGCTTTGGCCCGGTTGTCATCAAGGCAATTCGAGCGCATAGTGCACTGCTTTTTGATGTTCATTTAATGATCGAACAGCCCGAAAAGTACATTGACGCCTTTGTTGAGGCCGGCGCCGATATGATTGTCGTGCACCAAGAGGCTTGCCGCCATTTACATCGCGTTATACAGGCGATAAAGGCGCATGGCGTACAAGCAGGGGTCTCGCTTAACCCGGCGACGCCAGTGGCAAGCCTACGCGATATACTGCCCGAGCTCGACATGGTGCTTTTGATGTCAGTAAACCCCGGCTTTGGCGGCCAAAAATTTATTGAAAGAACCTATCAAAAAATAACTGAATTAAAGGCAATGATTAATGCTGAATCATTAAACACCAAAATAGAAATCGACGGCGGTGTCAACCTAGACAATGCCAGAAAATTAGTCGACTGTGGTGCTGATGTGTTAGTGGCCGGTTCAGCAGTCTTTGGTGCCGAAGACGTGCCGCGGCGCATTAAAGACTTTTACGAGAGGATATCATAAATGATTGCTGCCATCGTGGTCAATGGCGACCCAATCGATAAAGTGTTTTTAAAAGCAGAACTGGCCAAAGTCGATTATATTATTGCGGTTGATGGCGGCATGTACCATTTAGATGCTATTGCCGTATTGCCTAATCTTTTAGTGGGCGATTTAGATTCGTATAATGTGGCGCAAAGTAGACATTTGGCGGGGTTAGAAATTATAAAATTGCCCTTTGAAAAAGATTTATCAGACCTAGAATTTGCCATTCAAACGGCAAAGCAAAGGGGCGCCACAGCAGTGCGCCTTTTTAATGCACTAGGCAACCGCATTGACCATACACTGACCAATTTTAATGTTTTAATGCAGGCCAAAAGGCTTGGTTTAACAGCCGAACTGCTAGACGAACGCCAACGCTTAATTGTGGCAGGCAGCAGTCAAACCCTCAATAATATTAAAGATAAGACATTCTCAATTGTACCACTTACTGACCTTGTTGGCGTCACCATTAAGGGCGCTAAATATCCACTTGAAAAGCGAAC
>PDWI01023285.1_pt1 | contig 15861 bp, 15 predicted proteins | sample 1430891 | NCBI WGS metagenome assembly PDWI01 (sample SAMN01162508, study PRJNA174530) | Oral metagenome, whole genome shotgun sequencing project. | biome: Marine environment; feature: Marine mammal; material: Swab sample of the gingival sulcus; isolation source: swab sample of gingival sulcus...
GGCCAAGAAATTCAAGTACCGCCCCCGCGTCGTCAACGGCGCCGCCATCGAGGTGCAGGGCGTGCGCAACCTCTTCATATTCAAGCTGGAGAAGTGACCCGGATGGCGCGCAGGTTCGCTCATATCCTCATCGTTGCGGTGCTGATGCTGATGCTGATGCTGACGACCGGCACCGCCCTGGCCGGCGGCCCCACCATACGCCAGAAGGTCTACGAAAAGCTGAGCCGGGCCCAAGAGGCCGTCGAGGCCCAGGAATACGACAAGGCCAACCGTCTGCTGGAAGATGTGGCCAAGTACAAGGACCTGAGCCCCAACGAGACCGCCCAGCTGTACAACGCCTTCGGCTACACCTACTTCAATCAGGAACGCTACGCCGACGCCGCCCAGGCCTACGAGAAGGTGCTGCAGCAAGAGGATCTGGCGCCCGTCATGCGCACCGGCACCCTCTACACCCTGGGCCAGTTGCACTTCCATCTGGAGAACTACGACAAGGCCCTGAGCTTCCTGCAGGACTGGCTGGCGGTGGCCGAGAACCCCAGCCCCGAGGCCTACATCCTGGTGGGACAGGCCCACTACCAGCTGGGCCAGCTTGCCGAGGCCGCCGCCCCCGTGCACAAGGCCATCGCCGTGGCCCGGGAGCGCGGCCGCGAGCCCCAGGAGAACTGGTACGCCCTGTTGCGGGTCATCTACTTCGATACCAAGGAATATGATAAGCTGCTGGATGTGCTGGAGACCCTGGTGACCCACTGGCCCGCCAAGGAGTACTGGTTGCACCTGAGCGGCGCCTACGGCGAGATGGGCGACACCGACAAGCAACTGGCCGCCTACGAGATGGCCCATCAGCAGGGCTACCTGCAGCGCAGCAGCGAACTGGTCCTGCTGGCCCAGCTCCTGCTACAGGCGGAGGTGCCCTACCGCGCGGGCGTCATCCTGCAGGAAGGGCTGGACAGCGGCGCCATCGACAGCACGGCCACCAACTGGCGCCTGCTGAGCCAGGCCTGGATCCTGGCCCAGGAGCATGAAGCCGCCATCGCCAGCCTGCGGAAGGCCGCCCAGATGGGGGACGATAGCGAATTGTACGCCCGTATCGCCCAGAGCCACGCCAACCTCGGGCAGTGGGAGCAAGCCGCCGAAGTGGCCGCCACCGCCATCGCCAAGGGTGTGGATGATTCGCAGAATATGCACATGCTGCGTGGCATGGCCTTCTACGAATTGAACCGCTTCGACCAGGCCAAGCTGGCCTTTGCCGAGGCCGCCAAGGCGGATGCCACGCGCAACACAGCCACCAAGTGGCTGAGCTACGTGGAGCGCGAAGAGGCGCGTCTGAAGGATCTGGGAGCCCGGTAGCGAGAATTTTTTCCTGTCCTGCCGGGTAGGTATCTCAGACCCCAACCCCGGGAGGCGATCATGCGGGACAACTTCACCATCATCGAGACCTTCACATCCTCCATCGAGGCCGAGATGGCCGAGAAACTTCTCCGGTCCGCGGACATCGACGCGTGCATCGAGACGGAAAACCCCAGCGGCGTGATTCCGCCGCTGGATCTGACCGGAGGGGTACGCCTGCTGGTTCCCTCCGAGGCGCTGGAAAAAGCCCGGACCATGCTGGCGGGCGCGGAGCGACGCAACACGGCCTCCCCCTGGACCTGTCCCGACTGCGGGGAGGCCATCGAGGCGGGGTTCGACACGTGCTGGCAGTGCGGGGCCGCCATGCCCGCGGCCCGCTAGCGGTCTATTCGCCGGACACGATCTCCAGAGCCACTTCCGCCATGCGCGGGAAACCGGTTTGGCGCTGCTCGGCCGTGGCCGCGGCGCCCGTCACCAGGCTGTCGCTGACGGTCATGATGGCCAGGGCATCCACCCCGTGCCGGGCGGCCAGGGTGTACAGGGCGGCGGCCTCCATCTCCACGGCCAGGGTGCCGTAACGGGCCCACAGCCGCCACCAATCGGCCTCTTCCTCGTAGAAGACATCCGCCGAGAGGATACCCCCCACATGCACGGGGAAACCGCGCTTCCGGCCTTCGGCGTGGGCCGCCTGCAGCAGACGGTAGCTGGCGCAGGGGGCGAAGTCGCGCCCGTGGAAGGTCAGCTTGTTCATGTGGTTGTTGGTGGAGGCGGCCATGGCCAGGATCAGATCCCCCATGCCGATATTCTCCTGCAGGCAGCCGCAGGTCCCCACCCGAATCAGTTCCTTCACGCCGTATTCGGTGATCAGCTCGTGCACATAGATACCGTGCGAGGGCATGCCCATGCCCGTGCCCATGACCGAGACCCGCTTGCCCTGGTAGGTGCCGGTGAAACCCAGCATGCCGCGCACCTCGTTGAAGCAGACGGCGGATTCCAGCATGTTCTCGGCAATGAATCGGGCCCGCAGGGGGTCGCCGGGCAGCAGGATGGAAGAAGCGATGTCGCCGGGCTTGGCCCCGATATGGATACTCATGTCAGTCTTGTCCTCCGACGTGGGCGGCCCTCCGAAAGACGGGCCGCGCTTGTTGATCATGCGCGTTGCCCACCAATATCCGACATGCGCCGCGGTATGTTTAGTATTATTATCGGGAAATGACCCAACCCCGGCCCAAGGCGGAGAGCATGACCCCGGACAACGCGGATCGCCCCAGTTTCGAACAGGTGTACATGGACTTCGCGGATCTCATCTCCCGGCGCAGCACCTGCGCGCGCCTGCAGGTGGGCACCGTCATCACCACCACGGATTTCCGCAAGGTCCTGGCCGTGGGCTACAACGGCAACGCCAGCGGCCTGCCCAACACCTGCGATCGCCAACAGCCCGGCAACTGCGGCTGCCTGCATTCCGAGGAGAACGCCGTCATCAACTGCGACGCGCCCCGGCAGACGGAGAAGTACGTCTTCGTCACCCATCTGCCGTGCGCCATGTGCGCCAAGCGGTTGATCAACCTGGGCAACGTACGACTACCGGAACAAGGACAGCATCGCCATCTTGCGGAATGTGGGGATCGAGGTGGTGGGGATGCCCGGTGAACCGGGCTGACAAAAATATCCGACAAAAAAATATCCGGCCCAGGGGCTACCTGAGCCGGACACGTTCTCCACGCTCTGTCGATCATCCAGGAACGAACTACCGGTAACGCTGGATCAGGTGGAACCCGAAGGGCGTCTCCACAACATCGCTCACGCCATCCACGTCCAGACCGAAGGCCGCCGACTCGAAAGCCGGGTGCATCACGCCGCGCCCGAAGGGACCCAGGTCGCCGCCGCGCGGAGCGCTGGGACCGTCGCTGTATTCCTTGGCCAGAGCCTGGAAGTCCTCACCCGCGGCCAGCTTCTTCTTCACTTCCTGGGCGCGGGCCAGAGCCTCTTCCTTGGTGCGCGTGACGTTGGGCGGCTTGCGCATGGAGCCCTCGTGCATGATCAGGATGTGCCGCGCGGCAACCTTCTCCACCTTCTTGCGCATGATGACATGGTAACCGAAGGCGGTCTCCACCGGATCGCTGATCCCACCGATTTCCATGCCCAGGATGGCCTCGTCGAACTCGGGTACCATGCGCCCCTGGACCCACACGCCCAGGTCGCCGCCGCGCGGACCGCTGGGGCCCTCGCTGTATTCCTTGGCCAGTTCGGCAAAGTCCTGCCCATCCTTGGCCTTCTGGGCGATTTCCTTGGCCAGGGCCAGGGCCTCTTCCTTGGTGCGGGTGACGGCCACGGGCTGGGTCGGTTTTTGTTCAGCGGACGCCTGCCCGGAAGCCTGTTCCCCGGTGGTGTTCGCGGCGGAGGACGAGGTGTCGGTCTTTTCGGTCTTTTCGGTCTTGTCGGCATCGCCACCGCAGGCGGCCAAAGAACCGAGGGCCACCACGAAGACGGCCAACAAGAGATATTTCATGCGCAACATGGGTTTCCATTTCCGGGCTGGGATCGACCCCCACATCCGACGGGACGACCACCCTGAATCCAAAGAGAGCGAGAAGAACCGTTCCCGCGCGGGTCGGGGCCTTTGCCGCGATTGAGGTATGGTAATCCACCTTGGGGTGTACGTCAAAGCACCAACCCCAAGAAGGCCCCGAGCCGAAACCCGGAGCCTCCCTAGACCGTTCGTCCACCCGATCAGATGGCCTTCGTCTTCTCCCGCAACCACTTCTTGTGGGCCGCGTCCAGGCTGGGCGCCAGCTCCTTGTAGACCCGCTTGTGGTAGCTGTTCAACCACGCCACCTGGTCCTTGGTCATCAGGCTCTTGTCCACCAGCCGCGTGTCGATGGGGCACAAGGTCACCGGCCAGAAGGTGTACCACAGCCTGTCCGCGGTGCTGTGCTTCTCGTCCTTGACCACGAAGGCCAGGTTCTCGATGCGGATGCCGAACTTGCCGGCCTCGTAGTGGCCCGGCTCGATGGACATGATGTTGCCCTCCACCAAGGGCGGGGTGACCAGGTTCTTCAGGCTGTGCGGGCCCTCGTGCACGCCCAGGTACTGGCCCACGCCGTGGCCGGTGCCGTGGGCGTAGTCTTCGCCGATGGCCCACAGGGCGCGGCGCGCGAACATCTCCTGGCGCTGGCCGGTGGTGCCGGCGGGGAAGGGGATGATGGTGCAGTCGATGGTGCCCATCAGGACGCGCGTGAAGCATGTGATCTGGCGCTTGGTGGGCTTGCCCAGGGGCACGGTACGGGTGATGTCCGTGGTGCCGTCGGGATACTGGCCGCCGCTGTCGATCAGGTACAGGCCGCGCGGCTTGAGCTTGGCGTTGCTTTCCTCGGAGGCGCTGTAGTGGATGATGGCCCCGTTGGCCGCGTAGCCGCTGATGGTGTTGAAGCTGAGGTCCATGAAGCCCTCGCCCTCGGCACGGAAGGCGCGCAGCTTGTCGGCGGCGCTCAGTTCGGTGACCCCGCCGGCGGGCACGGCTTCTTCCAGCCACTTGAGGAACTTGACCATGGCCACGCCGTCCCGTTGGTGGGCGGCCGCGAAACCGGCGATCTGCTTGGCGTTCTTCACGGCCTTCAGGGCGGTGATGGGCGAAGCCGCGAAGTGGAACGCCGCGCCGGCCAGGCTGTCCAGGACGCGGCGGTTGGTGACGCCCTCATCCAACCAGACGCAGGCGCCCGCGGTGCCGGCCAGCTTCTTCAGATCGGCCCAGACGGCGTCGTATTCCTTGATCACGGCCTTGCCCTTGAGGGTCTTGGTGATGCCCTTACCCACCTTGCGGCCATCCACGTAAAGGGTGCAACCGCGGGCCGTGACCACGGCGTAGGCCGTCACCACGGGCGTGAACGCGATATCCCGGCTGCGCACGTTCAGCAGCCAGGCCACCTGGTCCAGGCCGCAAACCACGTGGGCGGTGGCGCCGGCTTCCTTCATGGCCGCGCGCACCTTCCCCAGCTTGGACTCCACCGTCTCCCCCGCGTACTTCACGGGGTGGTTGACCATGGGGGCCAGCACGGGATCGGGCCGATCGGTCCACAGCTCATCCACCAGGTTGGGCGTGAAGTACTTCACCTGGATGCCGTGCTCGGCCAGAGCGGCGTCGAACTTGCGGGCCGCCGCCACGTTGATCACGCTGGGATCCACGCCCAGGCACTGGCCCTTCTCCAGCTGGGAAGCCACCCACTGCTCCATGCTGGGGGTGTCGGGTTCGCCCATGCGCATCAGTTCGATGCCGGAATCCTTCAGCTCGATGCTGCCCTGCAGGAAGTAGCGCCCGTCGGTCCACAGACCGGCCTTCTCCCGGCCGATGAGCACCTCGCCCACGCTGCCGGTGAAACCGCTGAGCCAGGCGCGGTGCTTCCAGCACTCGGGCAGGTATTCGCTCATGTGCGGATCGGCGCTGGGAATGAAGTAAGCATCGACCTTGTGTTCTTTCATCAGTTTGCGCAGAGCGGACACTTTCTCACGGACAGTCATGGGGTTGCCTCCAGGGCGGTTGGGGTTGCGTGACACAAGGCCGGATAGGATTCAGCGCCACGATGGTCGCGTATCGTCCAAATCTTTGGCGTCCAAGCTTGCGGGATTCAGGATGCGCGCGGCGTCCTCTTCCAGGGTGGTTTCAGGGGTTTCGACGATGCGTCCCAGTTCCTCATCTCCCCGCTTGAAAATGAAGGTGGGCACCAGCTGGACATCGTACTGCTCACGCAAGGGCACGTCGAAGCCGATTTCCGCCAGCAGCGCGCGGGCCTGCCGATCGTGGCCGCGTCCCACGCCGAACATGACCAGTTGCAGGTGGGGGTTGGCCGCCTCCTGCAGAATCTTCCAGAAGCGCGGCACCTCGCGCCGGCTGTCCCCGCACCAGGTGCCCAGGATGCAGAAGATGTCCGTATCCTCGGTGATGGCGCGCAGGGTGGCCACGTCCTCGGGACGGGGTTCGTAGGTGGCGCATTCCTCGTCCCAGCCGGGCAACAGGCGCGGGAAGTCCCCCCGGACCAGTTCTCCCAGAAGTTGCCGTCCGCGTTCCGTTTCATGGAGGCGCATACCCGCGCGGCAGGCCGCCGACTCCTGAGCGTTCAGGATTCCCGCGGCTTCCACGGCCGAGGTCTGGGCCGCGGCCGGCTCCGGCAGCAGAAAACCGAAAACCAGAGCAAACAGCATCAGCATACGCGACAAAGTGGGCGGCCTCCTTGGATCGGACAGGGGAAATTTGGTATAATGTAGAGGGGGCCATCTGTTTTTCGCCACAAATTCCTTTCTTCAACCAGTGAGGATGCCATGCCTGACCGCCTATGGAAAGCCCTGGGGCTTGTTTCGTTTCTGATGCTGCTGGGGGCCGTCGGCGCTTTGGCCGCCGGACCGATAAGCCATGAAGCCGCCGGCCTGCCCCGCATGCAGACCCCCGCCCCCTCCGGCACGGTGGTGCTGAAGCTGCGCCCCATCGCCGAAGACGACAAGGCCTCCGTCCTGCAGGATCTGCAGAAGGCGGCCCGCCCCTGGCTGGCAGATGCCCGCCTGGTCTCCCGTTTCGCCGGCCTGGGCAAGGCCCTGAACGATGACGATCTTCGCCGCTACCACCAGCTGGCGGCCAAGGGCCTGGACCGCGCCGACCTGTTGCGTCTGGTGGCCCGCCTGAACACCCACCCCGCCGTGGAGACGGCTTTCCTGGAGCCGGTGGCCGTACCCGCAGCCCTGGGCTTCGATGCCTTCACCGGCGCCGGGCCTGAAACGGCCCAAACCGGTCCTCTATCCCAAGCCGGTCCTCTATCCCTGCTGAACACGCCCGACTACACCGACATGCAGGACTACATGAACGATGCCCCCCAGGGCGTGGGGGTCCTGGCGGTGCGCCACGTGCCCGGCGCCCTGGCCGACGGTCTGACCATCATCGATGTGGAGGGCGCCTGGTTGTGGTCCCACGAAGACCTGCCCACCCCGACGCACGAGATCGGCGTGCAGATCCACGACGTGGACTGGCGGAACCACGGCACCGCGGTCATGGGCGAGATGCGGGGCCAGGACAACGGCTTCGGCGTGACCGGTATCGTGCCCCTCTGCGACGTGGGCAACGCCTCCATCGGCAACGGCGCGGGCGCCGCCTGGGCCCTGGCCGCGGCCATGGAGGTGCTGGAGCCCGGTGATCTGATCCTGGTCGAGCTGCACGCCCCCGGCCCCAACGCCAACGGACAGGGCCAATTCGGGTATGTGCCCATGGAATACTGGCCGGATGTTTTCGATGTGATCCGGACGGCCACCGCCCGCGGCATCATCGTCTGCGAGGCGGCCGGCAATGGCCACCAGGATCTGGACGACCCCGTGTACCAGGGCCTTTTCGACCGCAACGTGCGTGACAGCGGCGCCATCATGTGCGGCGCCACCGCGGGCGATGCCCTTTACAGTGCCAACTTCAGCAACAACGGCACCCGCGTGGACCTGAACGGTTGGGGTTGGGACGTGACCACCTGCGGGTACGGCGATCTGCAAGCGGGCCCCGAAACGGAGTGGTACACCGCGGGCTTCAGCGGCACCAGCAGCGCCTCGCCCATCGTCACCGGCGCGGTGGCCGCCCTGCAGGGCATGGTCCGCGAGAGCCTGGGCTTCGAGCTGGATGCTCGCCTGGCCCGGGACCTGTTGCGCGAAACAGGCACGGAGATGGTCAGCGGCACCCTCATCGGCACACGCCCGAATCTGGTGGAGGCCATCGACCTGGCCAACACGGTGGCCGGCCGCGTCACCGGGATCGTCACGGACCAGAGCACCGGCCAGCCCGTGCCCGATGTGTGGGTGCAGGTGGGGGAAACCGGCAGCTTCGCGCGCACCGACGCCCAGGGCCGGTACGCCCTGACCCTGGACACGCGCTCCTCCCAGGTGGAGCTGACCTTCAGCAACTACTATTACCACAGCCTGAGCATCAGCCCGGCCATCGCCCCCGGCACCACCGTGCAGCAGGACGTGAGCCTGCAGCCGTTGGCTATCATCAACATCCGCGGTCGCGTCAGCGGGCCCGGCGGTCCCCTGGCCGGCGTGCACATCACCCCCCTGGAGCATTCTCTGTCCCAGACCGTGACCGATGCCCAGGGTGATTTCCTCATCGAAGGGGCCGCCGCCCTGTACGAATACAGCCTGCTCCTGGAAGGCGCGGCCGGGCATGGGGCCGTCCTTGCCGTCGTGCCCACCGCCGGCCTGGAGCAAGACGCCGTCATCAACCCCTTCCTGCCGATGGTGGACGAGGACTTCAGCACTCCCGGCGGCTTCACCAGCAGCGGCACGGAATGGGAGCACGGCCAGCCTCCCGCCGCCACCGGCGGCGCCTTCAGCGGATCGTCCTGCTGGGGTGTGGGCATGGCTGGCCAGTACGGCAACAGCTGGTTCGGCACGCTGACCAGCCCGTCCTATAACCTGAGCGGCGCGGCGGGGCAGTCCTACTTCCTCAGCTTCCACTACTACGTCCAGTGCGAGGCCAACTACGACGGCGCGAATCTGGAAATCGAACGGGACGGGCAGTGGGTCCTGGCCGAACCGCTGGAAGGCTACCCCGCCACCGACCTGAACGGGCTGGACGCCGAACCCGGCTGGAGCGGAGACAGCGGACGCTGGGTGGGCACCATCTTCGCCATCACCGACGACGTGGATGAAGATTTCCGCTTCCGCCTGAAATTCGGTTCCGACGGGACGGCGACCGACACCGGGTTCTTCATCGACGGGATCACCTTCGGCAGCGACCAGTACCCCACCGCCGTGCCTGACGAAGAGATGCCCCGCCCTCGGACGGCTTCTCTAAAAGCCTGGCCCAATCCCTTCAACCCGCAGGTGCGCATCGACTTCGCGCTGCCGGTGCCCGGCCGCCTGCAGGTGCGGGTGATGGACATGCGCGGGCGCCTGGTGCGTACCCTGCTGGACGCGCCCGTGGCCCGGACCAGCGGCCAGCTGATCTGGAACGGGCAGGGCGATGACGGTCGGCCGGTGGCCAGCGGGGTCTATCTGGTGCAGTTGCGCGGACCGCAGGGCGCCGTGGCCACGCAACGGGTGGTGCTGGCCAAGGAACTCATCGCGAATGGGGATCTCGTAATAGCCCACCCGGGGCACGTTGGGTTTGAGCAGCCGGATCTTGGTCATGGTGTTGATCCGGACCTGGGAAAGGAAATACCCCCGGCGCTGGAAGAAACGGTGGGAATCGAGATTGTCGTTGGTGGTGATCAGCCAGATCTTGCGGCAGCCCATGGCCAGGGCCGTCTCCTCCACCTTTTCCAGCAGCATCGTGCCCACGCCGCAAAACTGGCTGAGGCTGTCGATGGTCACCAGTTCGCACTCATCGCCGATGATGTTGTAGGTGGCCAGCCCCAGGCGCTCGCGCCCGAGGGTGGCGATGAAGCCGGGCAGCTTGTGGGGGTCGTGGACCTCCGTGCGGGAAAGGACGAAATCGCCGCCGAAAAGAAGTTCGGTGCGCTCTTTGACCCAGTTGCGGTCATCTTCGGACAGCAGGCTGACTTTCATCGTTTTCCCGACAATCGTGAAGGCTTCGGGTGATGGGGACCCTATGGGGTCCGCGCGAAAAGGCAGGATCGCCATCAAGCCTCCACCCCCGCTGCCGATACAGACAGAGGCGTCTCCATCCCGGAGGCCGGGAACCATACCGGAATATGAGGTGCAACGGCTTGTCTGGACAATCCCATCTCCCATATATCCCCCCGCTGGACAGAATGGCCAATGCGGAGCTTGCCCAACGCTCCCGGCGGGTGGTCTGGGTCTATTTCTTCCTGGCTATCATCATGCCCTACATGACGGAACTGTACCGTCATGAGCCCGCGGCCAGCGCCATCTACGCGGGCATCACCTTCGTGGTCGGGTATCTGCGGACACGCAACGCCCGCCGGTTTTCGCGGGTCTACGGTACCGACCCCAGCCGCTGGCTGACGTCTTTCTCCATTCTTTCCACCATCCAGTCCTTGAGCATGGGCATCGCCCTGCCCGTCGTTTTCTTCAGCCAGGGGGCGGGTTGGGCTTTCGCCATCAGCCTGATGTGTTTCACCGGCATCAGTGCCGGCGCCGCCAGCAGCCTGGCCCCTCAGCCTAGGGTGCACTCAGCCTTCCAGTGGACCCTCCTGGGGCCCATCGGTCTGACCCTTCTGCTGTTCGGCGACAACCGTCTTCAGGCCCTCAGCGTGCTGGTCTTCCTCTGGATATTGCAAAACGTCATGCTGGGGCGTTATCTCCACCGGCAATTCCGGTCCGGCCTGCAGGCCCAACGCCAACTGCGTCTGCGCGCCGAAGCCCTGGAAAAGGCCAAGCGCACAGCGGAAGAGGCCATGCGGGTCAAGGGCGACATCCTGGCCAACACCAGCCACGAAATCCACGGCATCATCGGCATGACGGATCTGGTTCTGGAATCGGACCTGACGGACGAGCAGCGCGAGCAGTTGGCCGATGTGAAAAGCTCCGGCGAAACCCTGCTGACGATCATCAACGAAATCCTTGACTTCTCCAAGCTGGAGGCCGGCCAGGCCGTGCTGGAGACGGCCCCCTTCAGCCTGGCCGAGACCATCGACAAGGTGGCGCGCCCCCTGCACTACCTGGCCCAGAGCCGAGGCAACAAGCTGATCGTAGAACTGGAGCCGAACCTACCCGCCCGTCTGATGGGAGATTCCCATCGCCTGTGGCAGATCCTGACCAACATCGCCAGCAACGCCGTGAAGTTCACGGAGGAGGGCCAGATCACGATCCGCGCCCGCGCCCTGGACAGCACGGCGGACCCCTGCCCGGTGGAGCTGATGCTGAGCGACACGGGCATCGGCATCGCCCCCGCAGCCCAGGAGACCGTTTTCCAGGCCTTCAGCCAGGCGGACAGCTCCACCACCCGCCGTTACGGCGGCACCGGCCTGGGACTGGCCATCACCAAGAAGCTGGTGGACCTGATGGGAGGAGAAATCCAGCTGGACAGTGCCGTCGGGCAGGGCAGCACCTTCACCATTCGCCTGGACCTGCCCGTGGCCCCGGCCGAATCAGGCTCACGACCCCGGACCGCTCCCGCGACCGAGACCGGCAACCTGGAAGGGTTGCGGGTTCTTCTGGCCGAGGACAACAGCGTCAACGCCAAGCTGGTCCACCGTGTGCTGGGCAAGAGCGGGATCGTGGTGGATTGGGCGGAGAATGGGCAGCAGGCCCTGGACGCCTGGCAAAAGGGCGGCCACGATCTGATCCTCATGGACGTGCAGATGCCCGTCATGGACGGCTTCCAGGCCACCGTTCGCGGGCTATCGGCAGAAATGCCTGGACCACGACATGGATGACTATCTGACCAAACCCCTGAAGCCCAGTCTGCTGCGGGAAACCCTCGGGAAATGGGCGGCTCAGGGGGAACCGCAGTCCGTCTGATCGCCCTGCATCTTGGCCACCAGATGGGGCACCGCCGCCCACACGGCCTCCAGATTTTCCAGGGCGGCCCGCGGGCTGCCCGGCAGGTTGATGATCAGGGTACGCCCCCGGATGCCCGCCACCGCCCGGCTGATGATGGCATGGGGCGATTTTTCCAGGCTGGCGGCGCGCATGCGCTCGCCGAAGCCCGGCAACGCGCGGTCCACAACCCGGGTGGTGGCTTCCGGGGTGACATCCCGCGGGGACACGCCGGTGCCGCCGCAGGTGAGGATCAGATCGTAGCCGGAGTGATCCGCCCAGTGGCGCAGACGGTCGACGATGGCCTCCTGGTCATCGGGCAACAGATCCAGATGGGCCTCGGGATGGCCTTCCGCCGCCAGGAACTCCACCAGGGCCGGGCCCGAGGTGTCCACCCGCTCCCCGCGCGCGCCCTTGTCGCTGAGCACCAGCACCGCGCAGCGCATCACGCCTCCTCCGCCGGGGCGGTATAAGGACCGCTCTTTCCCCCGGTCTTGCTCAACAGCCGGATACCCTCGATGCGGATACCCTTGTCCATCCCCTTGGCCATGTCGTAGACCGTCAGCGCGGCCACCGTGGCCCCGGTGATGGCCTCCATCTCCACGCCCGTGCGCTCGACGGCGGCCACCTCGCACACGATGCGCAACGCGCCCGTATCCAGGTCCGTTTCAAAGGCCACCGACGTGTGGTGGATGGCCAGCGGATGGCTCAGCGGGATCAGATCCGGCGTGCGCTTGACCGCCGCGATGCCGGCCAGGCGCGCCACCCCCAGCACATCGCCCTTGGCCACGTCGCGGTCCAGGACGGCCGCCAGCAGCGCGGGGCCCAGTTGCACGCGGGCCTCGGCCCGGGCGCGGCGTTGGGTCTTCTGTTTCCGGCTCACATCCACCATGTGGGCGTGGCCGGCGTCGTCGAAATGGTTGAAAGCCATGTTCTCTCCTGATCAGCCGATGCCGAAGGTGCAGTCGGGGAAGTGGTCGTCGCAGGTGGGCTGGGCCAGGCCGCCGTGCCCCAGGCGGTGGATATCTTCGGCGGTGATGGGCACGCGGGCCAGCAGGCGCGGCAGCAGCACGTCCAGGCTGGTGGCCCGATGGAAAAGGGTGGCCGCCGGCACGGCGCAGACCGGCGTGTCCCCCACCGCGCCGATGGTGAAATTGTTGCCCGGCTGCATGGGCATGCCGCGCACGGCGAAGACGGCCCCCGCATCGGCCATGGCGGCCACCGTGACATCGTCCGGATCCACGCTGGTGCCGCCCGTGACGAAGACGATATCGCACTCGCGTGCCGCCTTGGTCACCGCCTCGGCGATGCGCTTGCGGTCATCGGGCAAGATTTCGCCCAAGGTGACCCGCACGCCGAAGGGCTCCAGGGTGCGCCGCAACCGGGGCTGGAAACCGTCCTTGATACGGCCCTCGTAGACCTCGCTGCCGGTGACCAGGACGGCGGCCGTCCGCAGGACATAGGGCGCCACGCTCAGCAGCGGCGTGTCCAGCTCATGCAGCACCTGGTCGATGATGGCCGGATCGCAGGTCAGCGGCACGATCCGGAAGCCGGCCACCTGCGTCCCCTTCCGCACCGGGAAGTTGGTGGGCAGGGTGACCAGGGTGGGCACCTCCAGGCGGTTGATGCGGTACAGCCGCTCCGGATCCACCCGGAAGACGCCGGGTCGCTGACGTAGATGGCCGTCTTGCCCAGGTCCAGCAGGCGGGGAATATCCTCCGCAGCGATGACGTGGCCGCGCCGGAAGGCCACCTGTTTGCGTTTACGACCGGCGGCGGCATCCACCGCGATTTCGGTGACGTCGTGGCCCAGGATCTGGCCGATGGCGTCATGGACTTCTACTCTGCGCATATTTTCTCCTATGGGGGCCGGCTGCCGGATGCCGCTACGGCAACCCACGGCAACCCCACAGCAACCCCACAGCACGGCAACTAACGGCTATCCTTATCGGAAGCCGGATGATACATTGGGCGGCAGGAATGGCGTACCCGCCGCAGCAAAGGATGCGATCTCGTGAGCGAAGACTTCTACAAGGGCAAAACCGTCCTGATCACCGGGGGGACCGGCTCCTTGGGGCACGCCCTGGTCCGCCGTCTGCTGAAGACCGACCTGCGCCGTATCATCATCTATTCCCGCGACGAATTCTGCGCGACCGGGACCGGCTTTACCGCGCCTTCGCGGGGGTGGACGTGGTCATCCACGCCGCGGCGCTCAAGCACGTGGACCTGATGGAATACAATCCCATCGAGGCCGTGAGCACCAACATCACCGGCGCCACCAACATCCTGGACGCGGCCATCGACCGGGGCGTGGGCAAGGTGGTGGCCCTGTCCACGGACAAGGCCGTCAACCCCATCAACATCTACGGGGCCACGAAACTGGTCAGCGACAAGCTTTTCCGGGGCGCCCACGCCTACGCCGGGTCCGGCGGGCCGGCCTTCATGATCGTGCGTTACGGCAATGTCATGGGCAGCCGGGGCTCCGTGGTGCCGCTGTTCCGCCAACTCAAGGCCCAAGGCGCCAAGACCCTGCCCATCACCGACCCGCGCATGACCCGTTTCTGGATCACCCTGGAGCAGGGCGTGGATCTGGTCATCAAGAGCATGGAGCTGGGCACCGGCGGGGAAATCTTCCTGGCCCGCATCCCCAGCTGCCGCATCACGGACGTGGCCCGGGCCATCCATCCGGACGCGGAGCACGAGATCATCGGCATCCGCCCCGGCGAGAAGCTGCACGAACAGCTGCTGACCGAGGACGAAGCCCGCAGCACCTTCGACTACGGCGACCACATGGTGGTCTACCCGCTGCACGCCCTGGACAATCCCGCCGAGTGCATCCGCCCCGGCGGCAGGCAAGTGCCCGGCGATTTCCTCTTCACATCGGAAAACAATCCCCACCTGCTGTCCCTGGAGGACCTGCAGCGGATGGTGGCGGAATTACCTGAACGGCGAGGGCTGAAGTGAGCGGAAAAATCCCCTACGGGCGGCAGAGCATCGGGCCGGACGAGAAATCCATCGTGGAGCAGGTGCTGAGCAGCAACTGGCTGACCCAAGGACCGCGGATCGCGGAATTCGAGCAGGCCCTGGGAGAACTTTGCGGAGCCGCCCACGCCGTGGCCGTGGCCAACGGCACCATGGCCCTGTACCTGGCCATGCGCGCCGTGGGGCTGGGCCCCGGCGACAAGTTCCTCACCACGCCCATCACCTTTGCCGCCACCGCCAACGCCGGGCTGCTGTGCGGCGCGGAGCCCGTCTTCGCGGACATCGATCCCGACACCCTGAACCTGGACCCGGCGCGGGTGGCCGAAGCCCTGGCCAGGCACCCGGAGATCAAGGTGATGCTGCCCGTGCACCTGGGCGGTCTTTTCTGCGACATGGACGCCCTGGCGGATCTGGCCCAGCAGCACGATGTGGCCATCATCGAGGACGCCTGCCACGCCATCGGCGGCCAATGGCAGGACCGGGACGGCGCCTGGCACGCGGCGGGCCAGTGCCATCGCTCGGCGCTGACCACCTTCAGCTTCCACCCCGTCAAGAGCATGACCACGGGCGAGGGCGGGGCCATCACCACCCAGGATCCCGAACTGGCGGAAAAGATGCGCCTGCTGCGCAGCCACGGCATCACCCGCGACCGGCGGCGCATGACCCGCGACGAGGGCGGCTGGTTCTACGAGATGCAGGAGCTGGGCATCAACGCCCGCCTGACGGATCTGCAGGCGGCCCTGGGCGTCCATCAGCTGCGGCTGCTGCCCGGCTGGCAGAGCCGGCGCCAGGAATTGGTGGCGCGTTACGGCCGCCGGCTGGCCGATGTCGATGGCGTGCGCCTGATGACCCGCACCGACGACGCGGACCGCAGCTGCTACCATCTGATGATCATCCGCGTCCAGCGGCGGCGCGAGTTGTATGATCATCTGCATGCCCAGGGGATTCTGGTGCAGGTGCACTACATTCCGGTGCATCTGCAGCCGTTTTATCAGCGGGAATATGGGTTCGCTCCCGGGGATTTTCCCCAGGCGGAGGCTTATTATGCCGAGGCTCTTTCGTTGCCGTTGTTTCCTGCTTTGACGGATGAGGAGCAGGATCGGGTTAT
>PDWI01005747.1_pt1 | contig 15860 bp, 11 predicted proteins | sample 1430891 | NCBI WGS metagenome assembly PDWI01 (sample SAMN01162508, study PRJNA174530) | Oral metagenome, whole genome shotgun sequencing project. | biome: Marine environment; feature: Marine mammal; material: Swab sample of the gingival sulcus; isolation source: swab sample of gingival sulcus...
TCATTCTCCATATCAAAGGATATGCCTCAATCGCCTTATCACTTATTTTATTGTATATGCAGCCCTCACTACGAAGACTTGATGACCACGAAGTAGCATTGAAGATAATAATGCGGCTTAAGAATTACCTCCGGCAAGTATTTTTTAATAAGGTAATAAGGTTGATTTTCTTTTGGGTCTTTATTTCTACTAATAAGGTTTAACCCGAAAATAAGGTCTTTAACAATTTTTCAGCTCTCAATTTTCTTCCAACTTCCGGCTTCCAACTTAATTAACGTGAGGGCTGCGCCGTTCAAAAAAGTTAGCTATTTGGTTTTACTTTTCCAAAAGCCCCGAAACGCAACCTAAATTACTATATATCAATAATTTAAAAACCTAATTAAATAAACTTATTCCCCAAACAGAATCGAAGATAATAATACGGGATAGGAACAATAAAAATACGTTTTCAACAAACATTATAAAAAAAACCTTTTTAGGCTATTTTATACTTGTTCTAAATAAGTATTTTTATACTTTTGGCGGCAAAATAAAACACATATTCAAATGAATAAAATAGTAAAAAAAGAGCGATTGGCGGAGCGTATCTACCGTTTGGAAGTAGAAGCACCTCTCATTGCAAAATCGCGAAAAGCAGGTAATTTTGTTATAGTTAAAACAGGTAAGCTGGGCGAAAGAATACCGCTTACAATTGTCGATTCTGACATAGAAAAAGGCACCATTACTATTGTGATTCAAGAAATGGGAGTTTCGTCTCAGAAACTTTGTGCGCTCGAAGAAGGAGAGTACATAACCGACCTGGTGGGACCTTTAGGAAAACCTACTCATATTGCAAAGAGAGGTACTGTTTTGGCTTGTTGTGGCGGGGTTGGTGCTGCGCCAATTTTGCCCATTGTTACAGCTTTTAAAGAAGCCGGCAACAAAGTGATTACAATATTAGCCGCTCGTAAAAAAGAATTACTTATTTTAAAAGAAGAATTAAAAGCTGTTTCAGACGAGTTTATTATTATGACCGATGACGGTTCCGAAGGAAAAAAAGGTTTGATTACTGCCGGTATGGAAGACGTTATTGCTCGCGAAAAAATTGACGAGTGTATTGCAATTGGTCCCGGAATTATGATGAAATTTTGTGCTTTAACCACAAAAAAATATGATATTCCGACAATGGTAAGTTTGAATGCCATAATGGTAGACGGCACCGGAATGTGTGGAGCCTGCCGTGTAACAGTCGGAGGCAAGACCAAATTTACTTGTGTTGACGGTCCGGAGTTTGATGCTCATCAAATAGACTTTGACGAATTTTTATTGCGTCTGCAAGGATACAAACACGAAGAGGAAGAATTGTTACAAAAATTTCACGAAGAACATCATATCCATTAAAACTTAAGAACAATGAAAGAGCCATTGCAATACTATAAAGAAAGAAGAAGTCAAGATTGGCGTGTTGCTTTACAAAAAGAGATAAAAGCCAAACAACGAATTGCCATTCAGAGGGTTGTAATGCCTGAAACCGATCCGAATGTTCGGAACAAAAGCCAATTCATAGAGGTGAATACCGGATTGACTCAAGAAATGGCAGAACGCGAAGCAACTCGCTGTATGGATTGTGTTAATCCAACTTGTATTGACGGTTGTCCGGTAAGTATAAACATTCCTGAATTTATAAAACATATAGAAAACGGCGAACCTTTGAAGGCTGCTGCAACGCTCAAAGAATCAAATGCCTTGCCGGCTGTTTGCGGTCGAGTTTGTCCGCAAGAAAAACAATGTGAAGCAAATTGTTTTTATACAATAAAATTAAAAAAACCGGCAGTAGCCATTGGTAATTTAGAACGTTATGCAGCTGATTACGAAGCTAAATCAGGCGAAAGAGTAATACCGAAAGTATTGCCGCCTAACGGAATAAAAGTAGCTGTTGTAGGCTCCGGTCCCTCAGGATTGGCTTTTGCCGGCGATATGATAAAATGGGGCTACGATGTTACTGTTTTTGAAGCTTTGCACGAAGTCGGCGGAGTATTAAAATACGGTATTCCGGAATTTCGTTTGCCAAACAAATTGGTTGATAACGAAATTGAAAATCTGCAAAAAATGGGCGTTAAGTTTGTTACAAATTATATTGTCGGACAAACACAAACTACCGAAGATTTGCAAAAAGAGGGTTTTGAATATTTTTATGTTGCCAGTGGAGCAGGATTGCCTCGTTTTATGAATATTCCGGGCGAAAACGTAAATGGCGTACTTTCCTCGAATGAATATTTGACACGCGTAAACTTAATGTTTGCCGGCAGCAAAGAAGCCGATACGCCCGTATTAAAAGGCAAACGAGTTGCTGTTATCGGCGGAGGAAACACAGCAATGGATGCTGTTCGTACCGCCCTAAGAATGGGAGCCGAACAAGCAATGATTATCTACCGACGCTCTAACGAACAATTACCGGCACGTGCCGAAGAGGTGCACCATGCTATGGCAGAAGGCGTTATTTTCAATACGCTGAAAAATCCGATTGAATATATTAGCGAAAACGGAAAACTAAAAGCAGTAAAAGTTCAACACATGGAGCTGGGAATACCTGACGCATCGGGTCGTAGAAGTCCTGTTCCTATTGAAGGTTCAACAGAAGTTATACCTGTTGATATTGTAGTTGTTGCGATAGGCGTTTCGCCAAATCCAATTATTCCGAACACCGTAAAAGGCTTGAATATCAGCAAATGGGGCACCATTGAAGTCGATGATGAAACACGCGAAAGTTCAGTAAAAGGACTGTATGCCGGAGGCGATATCGTAAGAGGAGGGGCAACAGTTATTTTGGCTATGGGAGACGGACGCGATGCCGCCGCGGCAATGCACAAAAAAATACAAGAGAAAATGAATAAATAATAATATAAAAAATACAGCTGTTTTTTTTACAGTATTAGACCTCAGGAGTAAGACCCTGAGGTCTTTTTGTTTTAAGGCCCCTTGCCTTTGTTTGCTATAAGCACGCTCTTTGCGACTTCAAGCCTTTTGACAAATAGCAAATTCCCTCTTGGAGAAGAGGATGCAGGGAGATTGATTTTCCACAAACATTAAAACACTGTACAGTAACAATTTAAAAATTTAATTAGATGAAATTTCAAGATTTTGGTCAAAGTCTTGAAATACAGCTTAATCCGCATTACTCATCAAGTCTTCGTAGTGAGGGCTGCATATACAATAAAATAAGTGATAAGGCGATTGAGGCATATCCTTTGATATGGTGAATGAGAGACTTATCAAATGAAGTGTCTTATTTTGAAGTAGATGCTGACCGTAATAGAACTACTTGGTGAATAATGCGGATTAAATCTTAATGGATAATTTTAAGTTAAAACGTCTGCCTGTAAGATTATTCGGAATCGGGAAATTATTATTTATATCATTGGCAACAAGCGAGGTATTGGGCACCACATGCACCCAACGATAAGATATTGTATTTTCAAGTCCCAACATATTAAATACTTCCACCGTAATCCAAGCAGATTTGAAAAAATTTAAAAACCGGTTCCGGTATCTTTTATTTTCTTTGATAAGTACCGCCGAAGCACCTAAATCCACCCGTTGATACGAAAATGAACGATATTTTGCTTTGTATATAATATTTTCGGGCTGTCCGAAAGGAAATCCGGTACCGAAAACAAAGTTAAAGAAGACTTTAAAATTCTTATTGCCGGGTATGTAATCTTGGACAAATAAATTTGCCGTTAGTCTTTGGTCGGTAGGACGCGGAATATAAAATGTACTGTCGATATTATTAACAATTCCGCTTATTTTTTCTTTTGTTTGCAAAAACGACAAACTGAACCACGAATCAATGCCATGCACAAAATCGCCTTTTATTTTTGTGTCTATGCCTTTCACATAGCCGCTTGTTCTGGTATCGGCATAATATTTCACACGAATATTATCCATTTCAAAAGGAATAATATTATCTAATTTCTTATAATAAATGTCTGTTAACAGTTTAAAATTTCTGCCAAGCGCCTTAAACTTAAACTCATTGCCCAAAACAAAATGAATAGAACGTTGCGCACTTTTATCATCAGCAATGCTGCCGTCAAAATTGCGTATTTCTTTGTAGAAAGTCGGCTGGTAATAAACACCTGAAGAAAATCGGTAAACCGCTTTGTTTTTGCCTTCGGACTTTGCCGCAAAAGCAATACGCGGACTCCACAAATATTCATCAACCAAATGGTTATACTGAAAACGCAATCCGCCGATCAATTCATATTGCATAAAAACATTTTTAATCAAATATTTTTCCTGCAAATAGGCGGTCAGTTGTTTGTTTTTATGCCGGTTATCTGCTTTTATATTTCTGCGAAAGCTCAAACTTTCCGGATTTTCCGACAATACAAAACTTGCAGAATCCAACAAACTCCACTCATCAATGGTGTTGAGTATCAAGTCTTGCTTATACCTTAAACCCCAATTAATCAAATGATTATTCACTCGAAACAATCCGGAATGTGTTGCCTGCACACCTTGTATCTGCAATTTATTTCGAGCATGTTCCATATAAGCTCCGGTTCCGAGATTCAAGGTACTGTCGCCGGCATTTTCCGAACCGATGTCGCTGTTTAGTTTATTCAAATCATATAAACCTATAATATCAAATTTTTCCGTTTCATCGGCAGTATAACCGGAAACTCCGAAAGTAAAGTTCAAGTTCTTTGTCGGATGATAGTTAAAAGACAAGGCACCGGTATTGGAATAGAACTTGTCGGTTTCCTGACCGTCAAAATACACGGTTAATGCAAGCAGCGTTTTAATATTTCCCGTATTGGTTGTGCCCTTTTCCGGAATAAAATTAAACCGACTGTCCGAAATATTTGCCAAAAAACGAATATCAGCTTTTTCATTAATGGCATAGCTTAGGTAGGTTTGAAAATCAATAAATCGGGGTTTGTAATCGCCTTTGGTTTCCAAACTTTTTAATAAGTAGCGTGTCGTTTTATAGCGAAGCCCCGTAAGCACACTCAACTTTTTATTTTTGCTCAAATATTCGTGAAATACATTACCGCCAAGCAAACTTGCCGAAAAAGAAAGTTCGTTTTTTTCGGCTTGTCTGTATATAATATCCAATACCGAAGACATTTTTCCGCCGTATTTTGCTTCAAATCCGCCGGAAGAGAATTTAGCATCGGCAACCATTTTCGGATTGATAAAACTCAAGCCCTCTTGTTTTCCCGAACGAATTAACTGCGGTCTGTATATTTCAACTCCGTTGACATATACAAGGTTCTCGTCAAAGCTGCCGCCTCTTACGGAATATTTAGAGCTTAATTCGTTTCGAGCACCCGAAACCCCCAACTCTGTTTTTATCAAGCCCTCAATACCGCCGGATACGGAGGGCAAAACATCCGACATCTTGGCTTCCACAGAGATAATACCCGTTGCATTCACTTTATTGGCTTCCACAACCACATCCTCAATACGATTGACCGTTCCTAAAATAACATCCATTTTCACGCTGCCCTTATTTTTGGGAACAGCTACTTTAAGCGGCTCGTCATTTTGATAGCGAAAATATATAAAACGGTATTTTGCCGATAATTGAAAAGAAAATCGACCCAAAGAATCTGCCATATCGCTAAATACATTATCTTCCGTAAAGATTTCCGTATAAGGCAAAGCTGCCCTGTTTTCATCCCTTACCGTTCCATATATTTTTATATCTTGCGAAAATAAAAATACCGGAAAAAGCAGAATAATAATCGGAAGTACCGTTTTCTGAACAAACATATAATTTTTTTTGTTGTTTTGTAAAACTGTTTTATTTTTAAATTATTGCAAAAATAAATTAAAATTTAAGAATAATGATTGTTCAAAAAGAAATTGTCTTACCTCCATTTTCAAGAGGCTTTCATCTTATAAGCGAATTGATAAATAAGCATATTGCTGATATAAAAGGCAAGGGCTTGTTGCATATCTTTATAAAGCATACTTCGGCAGCTTTAACAATTAATGAAAACGCCGACTATTCGGTTCGAGATGATTTTGAAACGGTGTTTAATAAATTGGTTCCTGAAAATATGCCTTATTACACCCATGTTTTTGAAGGATCCGATGACATGCCGGCACATATAAAAGCAAGTATTATAGGAAGTTCTGTTTCTGTTCCCGTAACAAATTCAAAACTGAATTTAGGCACTTGGCAAGGAATCTATTTGTGCGAGTTCAGAAATGCTGCAAGCAAGCGAAAATTAGTATTGACTTTTTATTCTTAACCCACATTTCGAGACTTTTGCAAAAGTAACCAAATAGCGAACTTTTTACGATTTCATGGTTTTTGGCAAATTGCAAATTCCCTCTTGGAGAAGAAGGTGCAGGGAGTGATTTTTAATTGTAAATGGTGAATTATGAATTGAAAATTGTTAAAGACCTTATTGTCGGTTTAAACCTTAGTAGAAATAAAGACCCAAAAGAAAATCAACCTGATTACCTTAATTAAAGGATGCTTGCCGGAGGTAACTCTTAATCGCAAAGGATGCAAAATTTAGCAAAAAGCGCAACAGCAAATTCTCTCTTGGAGAAGAGGGTGTAGGGAGATTGACTTCTTAAAAAGATTAAAGCGCTGTATATCAATAACCTGCAGGTTTAGCTAGATGAAATTATTATCTTCGATGCTACTTCGTGGTCACCAAGTAGTTCTATTACGGTCAGCATCTACTTCAAAATAAGACACTTCGTTTGACAAGCCTCATTCACCATATCAAAGGATATGCCTCAATCGTCTTATCTCTTATTTTATTGTATATGCAGCCCTCACTACGAAGATTTGATAAATAATACGGGTTAAAGCTACGCAGCAATATAAAACAACATCCGTTTTTGTTTTGTTTATCTTATTTTTTATACTTTTACCGCTTTAATCAGAATAAATGGATATTTGTAAGGAAATAGCAGACTTTGAAGAAGCTTTTGGTAATCAAGATATCGATACTTTAAATCAAGAACAAGCAGACAATATTGATTTACTTGCGAAGAAACTATATAAAAATACCGCAAACTCGAAAAAGTTAAAAGAGCTTGAATCCAATATGACAAAGGTAGTATCAAAATATTCGGTTCCGGCACATCTGGCCGTAAAACTTGCCTTGTCAAAAAAATATTTGAGCGAAATAAAAGATACAGTGCATTTATCGATAGTATGGGCACTTTATAAAGATAGGAAGCAGCTTTTTAGGAAAGAAGAAGATTCGGAAGGCAAAGATTTGCTCATTCGTAAAATTTCTCAGATAGAAGCAATTACGGAAGACTTTCCTAACATAAGCTGGGATATGATTGTGGTTGATGACCTTTGTCCCGATAAAAGCGGCAAAATGGCTGAGCAAATTCTGGCGGAAAGATATAAAGGCAATAATGTTGAAGTTATTTACTTGCAAGATGCCATTGATGAGAAATTGCCGGTTGCAAAAGGCTTGAGTTCCGCCACAGAAAGCAGAAAAGGAGGCGCTATTCAGTATGGTATGTGGTATGCGGCACAAAAAAAGAAAGAAAATCATATTATTGCCTATACCGATGCCAACTTATCAATAAACTTGGGACAAATCGGCTTATTGGTAGAAGGGCTTTTGTCGAATAATTCAAATGCGGCTATTGCCAACAGAAGAAAAAGTGCTTCGGTTGTATTAAAAAGCCGTGTGCGAAACGTACACGAAAAGTTATTTATATATTTATGGAAAAGAATTATACGAAGATTAAACTATATAACTGATACACAATGTGGTTTTAAGGCTTTTAAAGCTGAGGTCGTAAATCAAATTATTTTAGATACGCTTGAAAAAAAACAGACTTTCGATATTGAATTGCTGATAAAAACCGACATACTTAAACGTGAGTCTATAACCAAAGTACCCATTTTGTGGATTGACAGTGAAGCCGAAGATACCCTTGTGGAGCCGCAATATTATGTGGATATGCTGAAAGGTGTTTCAAAAATGTACTTTAAGTATTTGTTGCCCAATTCTTATTCTCATTCTTTTGTTTTTTTTATAAAATCCTTAGATGCAAAAAAATGGGAAACCCTTGTTAATCATGTTCCGGAAGGCATAATGATAAAATCAGCCATTCACTATGACAGATACGACGAAATTAAAGTTCCCGTTTTTGAAAAAGTCTTAGAAGATTATTTGGAATAATATTTTTTTGCAGTGCCTTTTTATTTTGAAAATTAATAAACTGCATTTCGAGACTTTTGAAAAAGTAAAACCAAATAGCGAACTTTTTATGATTTCATGGTTTTTGGCAAATTGCAAATTCCCTCTTGGAGAAGAGGGTGTAGGGAGATTGATTTCTTAAAACGATAAATATCAGCATATTAACAACTTACAAACTTAGTTAGCCGAATTATTATCTTCGATGCTACTTCGTGGTCATCAAGTCTTCGTAATGCGGGTTTAGTGTCCGATTGGAATTATTTTTTCTTTTTCCTCCGGATAAAACAAATAAGCCTGTACGGGAAGTTTGTATAAATCTTCTAAAAGTGCTTGATATTCCTGCAATTGTGCCGTGTATTTCTCATAATGCTTACCGAATTTAAAATCGATTAAAATAATTTCTTTCTCAGAAAACAAAACTTTGTCCGGTATTCTGATATCGCCTTTTACGGTAAGTAAAGCATCTTCATTCAAAGTATTATAGGTTCCGTTGAACCAGGGTAAAATCTCCGGGCTTGAAATAACCCGAGTAATTTTTTCCGACAAGGCTTCGGCTTCTTCTTTTAGCAAAACTCCGGCATAATGTTCTTTCATAACCGCTTTTTGCACATCTTCAACCCTTTCTACATGCTGAAAAATGCGGTGCATCAATTTCCCGTAATTCACTTTTTCTTCAATCTCGGGAATGCTTTCAATCATAAAATCTTCGGAATTGTATTTGAGTTTTAATTTTGCTTTTCGCAAGGTATTCGGATAGAAATCCTCTTTCAGTTGCAAAAAATCCGCCTCTTTTTCTTGCACCTCTTTTATTGTTTGCTCCGAGTCGGCAGCAGAATAATCAAATATTTCCGTTTTGGGATCATAGTAATCCGCAAAAAAGACACTACTCCCCTGCTCTTCCTCTATAAAACTATTACTCTCGTTCACAATATGATAAAGCAATTCGCCCGAAGTTTTGAACATGCCCGGCTTGCCTTTTTTTTCGGCATCTTCTCCGGATGGCGCAAAAACATACAAAGCAGTTTTTGCCCGAGTAAAAGTAACATACAACATATTAACCGCATCGGTATATGAATAAAGCAATTCGTCAAAATAGTCTTTTTTAAAGACCGTTTGTTTCAATTTTTCGGAATATTTTATCGGCAAAAAAGGAAAACGATTGAAAGGCGCTTTATCATTTTTCACCCACAATATAGGCGCATTGCTGCCGGAATGCTCAAAACGAAATGTGGCATAAGGCATAATAACCGTATCAAAAGCCAAACCTTTTGATTTATGGATGGTCATTATATTGAGCGCATCGGTTTTATCCGAAATTTGAACGGATGTTTTAAACCCTTTTTCATTCCACCAATCAATAAACTCCGATAAATCGGAATATTGCTTTCGGGTAAAATCGCCGATACAATTCTGAAAACTTTTTAGATAGGCAAACTCCCTTGTTTTATCAGCCATTTTAAAGACCGAAATAAGTGCTTCGCTTAAATCAAAAAGTTCCAAGCGAGTATAAACCGAAATATTTTCAAGAAATCTTTCGGGCAAATATTGTGCATAGCTTTTGTCTTTTATGGATAAAAGCAACTTATTTTTGTCCGGATTTTCATGCTGTAATATTTGATATTCCATAAGCAATTGTGCCAAATTAATGGCATTGTCGGGGTCTAAAATATATTGCATTGCCGCAACAAGCACTCGCACTGCCGAGGAATTTTCCAAATACAGCGATTCGCCCGATATAATCTTATATTTTGCCCTGTCGGGAGATGCGTTTTGATAGGCAGTAAGAAGTTCCGTAAGGTATTTTGCCTGTTTGTTCGTCCTGAGCAAAATGCCAATGTCTTTGGGGCGTTTATTTTTTTTGCGAAGCAAATCGTCAATCAATACAGGCAGTTTCTCGGCAAGTTCATCTTCATAGCTTTTTTTTTCGAGAAAAGAAATATGTACGCTTCCGCCCTCTTTCCCGGCAGGCACATTTTGGGCATGGTCTTTATAAGCCTCAATCAACATCCTGTCATAATGTGCGTCCATAAGTTCTTGTTTCAGTAAAGGATTATTTACCTCCGCAAGTTTATTGTTGTACTGTTCTTGAAGAAGCTGTGGAATTATTCGAAACATTGCATTGTTGAACAAAACAATATTCTTTAAACTTCGATAATTTTCCTCAAGCGTTTTTTCGGCTATAAAATCTTTGCCTATATCCTTGCTTACACCCGAAAATAATAATTTCCAATCGCCATTACGCCAGCGATAAATCGACTGCTTAATATCACCGACAATTAAATTCCCAAAGCCCTCGCTTAAAGCATTCTCGATTAAGGGCTTAAAAATTTGCCATTGAAAACTTGAAGTGTCTTGAAATTCATCTATAAAAATATGGTGAATACGATTGCCTGTTTTTTCATATATAAAAGGTGCATCATTATTTCCGATTATACCTTTCAGCAAATATGCCGTATCACTGATAAGCAACACATTGTTTTCATTTCGATATTCGGGCAACAAACCGGCTAAATCGTTTAAAATGCCGAAAGCATGAAAATTTTTGATAATTTCCGATGCGCTGTAATAATTCTCGCTTTCTTTTTCAAAATAAGAAAAATAGGCTTCCAAAACTTCCGACAATTCGGGATACACGGCATGAATATCACGCAATATTTCCGGCGAAGCACTTTTAGCATGCCAATGTTCAATACCCTCCCGCGCCTTGATAATCGTTGTTGTAAAATCGTCATACTTTTTACGCTCCTTGATTTTAACAAGAAAATGATTGGATATGTTTTTAAATTTAGCACCCAAAGCCTGCCTATCAATGCTTTTTTGCGCTATTATACTTTCATATCTATCGGCAAAGTCATTCATTTTGCTTTCAAAAGCCGATTTTATCGCATAGAGTTTTTGCAGAAACGAACTAAGCGTTTTTTCATCAAATTTTGTAATGCCCGCTCCGTAAAGTTCTTGAAATTGTTCTTTAAACATTTCTTGCGCCAACACCTTAATATCCTTGTTAAAATCCCAACTTTTGTTTTCTTCGGTTTTAGAACGGGCAAATCGAATTAAACGTTTTTGCAGTTCTTTGTTTTCCGCAATGGTATCATAGAGCATTTCGCTTAGCCCGTCTATAACTTTGCCTGTATCTAATTCAATATCATAGCCGGAATTTAAATTCATTTCAAAAGTAAATGCGCGAATAATCTTTTGCACAAAACTGTCGATGGTATTTACCTGAAATCCGGAATAATTATGCAAAACACTGTCTTGAACAAGCTGCGCTCTTTGCTTCAAACTCCTTTCGTCGGTAATATTCAAATCTTCTGTAATACTTCGGAAATATTCTGCCTCTTTTCCTTTTTTTATCAGTTCGTTTAGTCTTTCCAAGATACGTGTTTTCATTTCTTCGGCAGCCTTGTTTGTAAAGGTAACTGCCAATATACTGGAAAAATTATTCGGACTTTTAAACGCCGTTTTTAAATAGCTCAAAGCCAGTGAATAGGTTTTTCCCGAGCCGGCTGATGCTTTATAAATTTGTAATTTGTCCACCCTTTATTACTTTTGTTTTCGGATTTTCAAAAATATAAAAAATTTAATGCAATACGACATATTTAAAGATATTGATGTTTGGTCGCCCGAAATAATTGCCCTTTTGATTGCCACGGGGTTTTTAATCGGAATCATCAACACTTTAGCCGGCAGCGGCACGGCCTTGGGCTATGCCTTGTTTATGAGTTTAGGACTTCCGCCCGCATGGGCAAACGGAACAGTCCGAATTGGAGTAATACCACAGACTTTTGCCGCAACACTGAAATTTCATAAACATAAATTGTTGGATATAAAAAGTGCTATACCGCTTGCACTTGCCATAACCGCCGGATCAATTGTCGGAGCGCAAATTGCCGTGAGCATCAACCCTGAAATCTTTCGCAAAATAATTGGGGCTGCCATGATAATAATTTTATTTTTCCTCATTTTCAAACCCGAAAAATTTTTAAAAGGCAAAGTTTACGAAAAAAGAGAAAAAATAAAGTTTTGGCACCTTTTGCTCTATTTCTTGATTGGACTTTACGGCGGTTTTATTCATGTGGGGGTGGGCATATTTTTATTAATTGCATTTGTTTCCCTTTCGGGCTACGACCTTGTGCGCGCAAACAGCTTAAAGGTTTTTACCGTGCTCATTTATACCCCTTTTGCCTTGGCTGTTTTTATGATTAATGGCGAAATTCACTATGCCATGGGCTTGCTGGCAGCAATCGGAAACACGATTGGCGGTATTGTAGCATCGAGATTTGCCGTTAAATTCGGTGCAGAGCCTTTGCGTTGGTTCTTAATAATTGTAATTGTCGTTTTTACGGCATATTTGTTCGGTACCAACCAATAGTTTCATAAGACATTTTTTTTCCTTTTGAAATAAAAAACTGTATCTTCGCCAAAATTATTATTACCATATAAAATATAAATACAATGACAACAAAAGGAAAATCAGTATTAATTTTAGTAGGAATTATTGCATTTATTCTACTTATATTCGGCTCCGCAACATTTGTAACTTTGCAACCCGGTCAAAAAGGTGTTATTTTCAGAAAATTTAGCGGCGGTTTAGATAAAGAACATATCCACAGTGCCGGATTTCATATTATTGCGCCATGGAACGACATGATTATTTACGACATTAAAGAGCAAAAAGTTGATGAAACCATGGACGTATTGGAGAAAAACGGTTTGCCCATTAATGTTGATATTTCGGTGCGTTTTTTCCCGATTTACAATAAAATTGGCGAATTGCACGAAAAATTCGGGATAAAATATATTGACAAATTGGTTATTCCGGAAGTGCGTTCAACAGTGCGCCAAGTAATGGGACGCTACACCGCAGAAGAAATTTATTCAACCAAACGTGCAGAGGTAGAAGAAAATATAAAATCAGAAACCGAAGCTGTTTTGAATAAAGCCGAAAATAATATCCGCATGACGGCATTATTAATTCGTTCCATAAATCTTCCGGTAGATTATAAAAAATCTATTGAAAATAAAGAGATTAAAAGACAAGAAGCATTGGCTTATCAATATATTCTCGAAAAAGAAAAATCGGAAGCAGAACGAAAGAAAATTCAAGCAGAGGGAGAAGCAAAAGCAAACCAAATTATAAACAGCTCCCTGACAACCAATTTGTTAAAAATGCGCGGCATTGAGGCTACGCTTGATTTAGCAAATTCAAAAAACTCAAAAATTGTTGTGATAGGCAACGGCAAAGACGGAATGCCTATGATTTTAGGCGGCAATTAAAGTTTATAGCATAATTATAAGGCTTATGAGAACAAAAACAAAATTGATTTGGTTATATATCGTGAAATTTAAGTATCTGATTGCATTAATTATTTTTGCGATATGGATTGTTTTTATCGACCAAACAAATCTTCGATTTAAAGCGCAGATAAAAGATGATATTGATTATTTAAAGAATAAAAAAGAATTTTATAAAAGAGAAATTGAAAAGAACGAAATTTACTATAAAAACCTCACTACAAATCCTGATGCAAAAGAGCGTTTGGCACGCGAAACCTATTTTATGCACAAGGATAATGAAGATGTTTTTATAATTGTTGAAGAGTAAGTTATCGGGAAGAAAGTTGTTAAGAATAAATTCTTCTACCTTAAATCCGAAAGTCTTTTTCTTATGAAAGGACTTTCGGATTTAAGGACTCAATAAAAAGGTAAAACCCTCCTCTGCAAAACGACAAGTTTTCAGAAAAAACTTACCCGAATTATTCATCAAGTCTTCGTAGTGAGGGTTGCATATACAATAAAATAAGTGATAAGGCGATTGAGGCATATCCGTAGATATGGCGAATGAGGCTTATCAAACAAAGTGTCTTATTTTGAAGTAGATGCTGACCGTAATAGAACTACTTGGTGAATAATTCGGGTTAATTAGTATGAATGAATTAGAAAAACATTTTACAGCATCAGCATTAGTTTTAAATGAAGACAATAAAATTTTACTCCTTTATCATAAAAAATTAAATGTTTGGCTCTATCCCGGTGGACACGTAGAGAAAAATGAGACTCCGGACGAAAGTATTGTTAGGGAGGTCTTTGAAGAAACAGGATTAAAAGTTGAAATTATGGGGCAGAAAGATAATTCTCTTGCTGATTATGAAGCTGATGTTACTGTTCTTTATAATCCTTATGTGATTCTTTGCGAGTTAATAAACGGGGAACCGCCTCATTATCATATAGACTTAATTTATAAGTGCAAAGTAACAAACTTTAAGGATTTGAAATACAATAAAGCAGAATCAAAAGCTATTGGCTTTTTTGATAGACACGAAATAGAAAAGCTTCCTCTATTTCCTAATTTCAAAGCGTTATTGCATAAATTTTTTGAAGAAGAAACTTAAACCTAATTATTATCTTCGGTGCTTCTGCGGCGAAAAAGCTAACTTCTTGGTTTTACTTAAAAAGTATCGAAATTCTATACAACTAAACCTGTAAATCACTAATGTACTGCAGTTTAATACTTTTATAATAATAAAAAAAAAATCAATCTCCCTACACCCTCTTCTCCTAGAGGGAATTTGCAATTTGCCAAAAACCATGAAAGCCTAAAAAGCTAGCTTCTTGGTTTTACTTAAAAAGTATCGAAATACGGATTAAAACAATTGCAAAAAACACAAACAACTGATAAAAAACAAAATAAGCTCTACTACCATCAAAATTTTACGGTAAATTTATATAATCTGAGGGTTTAGTACTATATTTGTAAAAAAAAGATATGAGAGAGTTTAATACATCAGGTCCGAATATACCGAAAAAACACTATACAATTCAAAGAACCGACTTAATAAAAAAAGGAGTTGCTTTGGTTCAGGATGATAGATATTTTACCATTTGGGCACCTCGCCAAACAGGAAAAAGTACTTATTTCAGACAGTTGGCAGAAGAACTAAACCGACAATCATATACACCTGTTTTCTTTTCCGTTGAAGGATTTAATGATTTTACTGCCGCAGATACTTTTGATACTTTTTGCAGAGAATTAAAAGAGCAAACAAATATTGATTGGAATATTGAAACATTTAAAGAGTTCGAGCGACAGATAACTTCTTGTAAGGACAAAAAAATGGTCATCATAATTGATGAAATAGAAAGTCTTAACCCGGAGATTTTTAGTCAATTTTTACATACTATCAGAAATTTATATCACACACGACAAAGGCATTGCTTAAAAAGCGTAATTCTTGTTGGAATTTCAAATATTACAGGGATTGTGAAGGATAATGCAAGTCCGTTCAATATTGCCGACAATTTGAATGTGCCCTATTTTACAAATGAAGAAGTTTTTGAGTTACTCGGACAACACGAAAGCGAAACAGGACAATTGTTTGACGAAAAAGTAAAACAAAAAATATCGGAGATAACGGCAAATCAGCCCGGCTTGGTAAACGGATTTGCAAAACAACTCGTAGAAAATAATCCCGACAAAAAACAAATAAATTACGATGATTATTTAAAAGTTGAAGATTGGTATTTAAGAATTGCAATAGATAAAAATTTTGAAAATATACATAATAAAGCCAAAGAAGAACGTAGTTTTGTAGAGCGACTTTTATTTACTGATGCAAAAATACCTTTTGAGATAGACCGCCCGAGCATAAAATTATTACATACCAACGGTTTGATAAAAGATGA
>PDWI01005748.1_pt1 | contig 15858 bp, 14 predicted proteins | sample 1430891 | NCBI WGS metagenome assembly PDWI01 (sample SAMN01162508, study PRJNA174530) | Oral metagenome, whole genome shotgun sequencing project. | biome: Marine environment; feature: Marine mammal; material: Swab sample of the gingival sulcus; isolation source: swab sample of gingival sulcus...
GATCTTATAGAGCATTTACAGGAAATAAAAGGGCAGATTGAGACTCGACTCGTTGGACAGCCGCTTGCTGATTTAAGTATTAAATATATCCAGGATCATTCACAGGATTTTAGAAGAGATGATTTGAAGGGAGAAATTGATCTCAGTAGTTTTGTTCATGATGAGATTCTTTCCACTGATCTAATTTTTGACTCTTTACTTGATGCATTACAGAAGAGAATAGAGGCTCTGGAAACCGACAATGCATCAGTCTCTTCTTGAATATGAAGAGTGCTTCTCCGATATTTAACGAAAATGCCGGTTACACAAAATGCTTTGCAGAGTTTTGCCAGAAAACGATTTCTTTTCTTTTCAATTACGTTTAGTCTGTTACTTATATTAGACCAACTCAGCAAAACTGTAGCAAAAAGCCATCTGGCAGCACAGAAAATTACTGTTGCCGGAGGCGCTATAACCCTTTCCTATATTGAAAATCCTTCAGGTTTTCTTGGTATTCTGCACAATGTACCAGAACCTTTGCGTAGACATATCCTGACAACAGGAGTAGCTATAATCCTTACAGTTTTTACTGTACATCTCCTTACACGAAAAAACATCACGTTTGCTCCTCTCTTACTATGCAGCAGCATTATAGCCGGGGGAGCTTCCAATCTTCTTGATCGGGTTATACAGGGGGTTGGGGTAATAGATTTTGTTTCTTTCAACTTCTATTTTTTCTCCACAGGCTTCTGCAATCTTGCTGACATCTATGTTCTTACGGGTAGTTTTGGCTTGGGGTTTATCCTGTCTCGTTATTCTTGACCGATAAAAATACAGTTTTTACTGTCAGTTACCGTTTTTTATCTGGTTTTTTGTGGCCTTTTGTGACATGTTGAAAATTCGCACTCATTTTTTGCAGATTCAAACAGCTGTGAATTGTAATTTTCACAGATATATACAATATCTTCTTCACGAATGAGAAGATTTACAACAAGCAAATGGAGTTAACAATGCTGAAAGTAGGATTCATCGGATGGCGTGGAATGGTGGGTTCTGTTCTTATGGAACGGATGCGTGAGGAAAATGATTTTGGCAATTATGAAGCCGTATTTTTTACAACCTCGCAAACCGGACAGCCCGGACCCGATGTAGGTCAAGGAGCAAAACCTCTTGAAGATGCCATGAACATGGACAAACTGTCCGGGATGGATGTTATTCTTTCTTGTCAAGGCGGCAGTTATACTACCGCAATGTATAATAAACTTCGTGAAAGATGGGATGGATACTGGATTGATGCGGCTTCGACACTTCGTATGAAAGATGATTCCATCATCGCTCTTGACCCTGTAAACAGAAGTGTCATTGACAGGGGACTAGACAACGGTATAAAAAATTACGTGGGAGGTAACTGTACTGTCTCCCTGATGCTCATGGCTCTTGGTGGACTATTCGAGAATAATCTCGTGGAATGGATCAGTTCCATGACCTATCAGGCTGCCAGTGGAGCTGGTGCCAATAATATGAGAGAACTCATCACTCAGATGGGAGAATTGGAGCAGGAGGTAAGAGACTTGCTCAATGAGCCATCTTCCGCGATTCTTGATATTGATAAAAGGCTGACAACAAAACTCAACGACGGTTCACTCACCACGGAAAACTGGGGAGTGCCGCTTGCAGCCTCGCTTATCCCCTGGATTGATATACCAATGGAGAATGGTCAGACAAAAGAAGAATGGAAAGGTGTTTCTGAAACCAATAAAATTCTTGGCAGGACGGGAGAAAATATCATCCCCATTGATGGACAATGTGTCAGGATTGGAGCAATGCGCTGTCATTCCCAGGCTTTCACTGTCAAGTTGAAGAAAAATCTGTCAATCAATGAGATTGAAAAAATAATCGATGATCATAATGAATGGGTGAAAGTTATTCCAAATGAGCGTGAAATAACCTCCAGGGAACTTACTCCCGTAAAAGTCTCTGGTACACTCAATATACCTGTTGGCAGAATCAGAAAAATGAATATCGGGCCGGAATATCTTACCTGTTTCTCTGTCGGAGATCAGCTTCTCTGGGGCGCAGCTGAACCAGTTCGTAGAATGTTGAACATTGTTCTGGAAAAACTGGGATAAATGCTGACAAGACCTGAAACTTTCAGGCTAGCTCTTTTTCTGCAAGGCAATAAGCAATCTACCTGTTTTTTGGGTTACCGGTGTGAGATCATAATCCCCAAATTGTTCAACGACTGTCAGGTTTCCTGCTGTAAATAGTTCAAGCCATTGAGAATGTGAGAATGCGGCAATGTCATATTCATTGATGTAATCCTGCTTATTGCCTTTTTGAGGACGCAGCCTGTACCGTTCCTGAACGTTGACAAGCTGTTGCCGGGGGAGGTAGTAACGTTTTATTTCTTTGATTAGTTTGCCTTTTTTGTAGTCAAAAATCTGGAACTGAAAGGATTTCCCTTTTTTTCTGAGTTCAGAATGGGGGTGCAGAATAAACACTTCAGCCGCTAAATGTCCATTGCCGGGAAGGTGGTTTTCGATCTGTTGTAATACCTGGCTAATAGACCGTTTATATTTAACCAGATTAAAAAGGTTATAGGGAGCGAGGATAGTTGTAAACTTTTTGTTAAAAGAAAGGTTGACTATATCCATACAAATGACGGGGATTTTTTTTCTGGAGGCAATTTTTAAAAGAGGCAGGGAAATATCAATGCCAACAGATTTATAGCCCTGTTTGCCAAGATGCTCGGCAAGACGCCCCGTGCCGACACCAAGTTCAAGATGACAAGAGGATTTTTTCAGATAACGACTGTAAAATGACAGATCTTCAGTAAAGTCTGCCATTTCATGCTCATAAAATGTTGCGTAGAGCTGCGTATCCAATGGAAGGAACTTGTCCCTTGGTTCATCTTCATAGCTATCGTAAATTCGTACCATTATTTCTAAAGTTGTTTATGGTTGGCTTTTTCTCTTTACCCTGCAATCACATTTTTCAATATAACCATGTTGAAAAATGTGATTGCAGGGTGGGAACCTACTGTCAGGATTGCTCATAGAGTCCAGAACTCTATACTAATACATTTATTTCAGGCAGAAAACTTTGTTGAAAAGACTTTTTTACACTTGATTAAGAGAGATCCTTCATTAAAGTTTCACTTTGAAGAAAGAGCTGGTAATTTACGAGTAAGATTTGATTTTTATGAGGAGAATATAATGTTTCGAATTGTGTTGTTTTTAGGGACAAACCTTGCAATTCTGGTTTTGCTTGGTCTTGTTTTGTCCATTTTGGGTATTGATGGTCGTTCAACCAGCGGTCTGTTGGTTATGGCAGCAATGTTTGGTATGGGAGGATCCTTTGTTTCTCTTGCCATGTCAAAATGGATTGCCAAAAGATCGACAGGTGCCTTTGTCATAGAGCAGCCCCAGAATGCTACTGAAAAATGGTTGCTTGATACCGTGGCCAGACAGGCACAGCGAGCAGGCATTGGTATGCCTGAGGTCGCGGTTTATGATGCGCCTGAAATGAATGCCTTTGCAACAGGAATGAAGCGCGATAATGCTCTGGTTGCTGTCAGTACTGGTCTGATTCGTGGCATGTCTCAGGATGAGGTTGAGGCGGTTCTGGCTCATGAAATAAGTCATGTGGCTAACGGTGATATGGTAACACTGGCACTTATCCAGGGAGTTCTGAACACCTTTGTCATTTTCCTTGCGCGGTTGGCTGCCACTGTCATTGATAATTTCCTGAGTTCGGATGAAGATGGTGGGGGACTTGGCTTCTTTGGTTATATGGCGGTAGCCATGGTTCTTGAACTTGTCTTTGGAATACTTGCAAGTTTTATCGTTATGTGGTTTTCGAGGCGAAGGGAGTTTAAGGCTGATAGTGGAGCCGCACAGCTTGCTTCCAGGCAGAAAATGATTAGTGCCTTGCAGCGATTACAGATGCAGCATAGTCCATCCTCACTTCCCGAAGGTATGGCTGCTTTTGGTATTCGTCCCCGTGAAGGTGGGTTGGCAAATTTGCTGAGAAGTCATCCGCCTCTGGAAGATCGTATTGCTGCCTTGCAGAATATGAATTAGCTGTTGGGAAGGGTGAGTGTTAAGAATTGGCAGTATTGAGGTCAAATCATTTTTGCTACAGCCTCAATATTGCGCCACTAAAGCTGGTTTGCTTCTCGTGGAATGTGCGCGGGTTACAGATGCATGGGGAGAAGGCCAGCTTCTTCCTGGCTTGCTGAAAAAGCATCTATTACAATCAGCCAGTACCGTTCAGGTGACGCCGCAATTGCTTGCTCGGTTGTCGGTGTAATGTGGTGGCTGTCGTCGATGAGATTGTAAAAAGCTGAATCCGTACTGATAAAACCATCCATGAAATGTGAAATAAGGTGGAGGATTTTGCTGGGATAGCCTTGCTCGATTTTTTTCAAATCGTTAATTGTTGTAACACCGGATTTTTCAGGTCATTTATCAGATCTTTAATTCTTTTCCTGTTTTTATCTTGTACTCGTTCAAGCGTTGCTGAAAATGGAAAATCTGTTGCTGGACAGGAACGATCCTTTCTTATTTCAACAACATGATAAAGAACGAGGCTTGTTGTTTTAAAATATGCGCGAACCTGCTCGCAGCAGGATTCATAGGACTCACCACTGAGCAGGATCGCATGTTCGGCAATTTTTTTCATTAATCAGTTTTCTGTCTTCTCGTTAATTGCCTTTCCAAGTGTGCGACCGTATTCGAAACATTCGGCAATATTCTCTTCTGTGGGGATGTATTTGAGACGCAAACCGTCTCCAATAAGATCAATCTTCATTTCTTCCATCATGGAATTGAGAATGCCGACGGCTTCACCACTCCAGCCGAAGGAGCCAAAAGCTGCACCAAGTTTGCCTGTAGGTTTAAGACCTTTCATGTATATCAAAAAGCTGCCTATTCGCGGCAAAATACCATTGTTTAGGGTTGGAGAGCCAAGGATTACTGCCCGGGATTCAAGTATTTTTGTCATCACATCACTGCGATGGTTTACTTTCAGGTTGATGAGTTCAGCAGGAATATTTTCAGCTTCGATACCACGGGCTATGGCTTGTGCCATTTTCTCGGTGGAATGCCACATGGTATCATAAATGATCAGGGCTTTTTTGCTGTCTTCGCCTTTACTCCACTTATCGTAGGCTTTAATAATCTTATCCTTATGTGTTCGCCAGATAACACCGTGATCCGGGGCAATCATCTTTATATCCAGGTTTAGTTCAGCTAGAGATTTGAGCAGTTTCTGGATAAGCGGTGAGAAGAGATAAAGGATGTTGGCGTAGTATTTGGCACTTTCATTCATGATATCCCCAAGTGGCAGCTGGTCATCAAAACAGCTGGTGCTTGCCAGATGCTGTCCAAAAGCATCGCTTGAGAACAGAATGCCGTCCTCTTTCAGGTAGGAGAACATTGAGTCTGGCCAGTGGAGCATTCTTGTTTCAATAAATTGCAGGGTACGGGCTCCAAGAGAAATTTCCGCGCCTGATTTAACAATTTCAAATGGCCAGTCTTCCTGGTGAAAGTGTGCCAGCAAAGCCTTTTCTCCCATGGGAGAACAGATAACTTTTTCAGGGTTAATGAGGTCAATTATATCAGGTATACAGCCGGAGTGATCGAGTTCAACATGATTGACTACCAGATAGTCAATTTTTTTGGGGTCAATAATCTGGCTGATATTATAAAGCAGCTGTTCTTTCTGTGAGTATTTTACCGTGTCTACCAGGGTAATTTTTTCATCTATAATCAGGAAAGCATTATAGGTTGTACCTTTATAGGTTGAATAGCCATGAAAATCACGTACATCCCAGTCAACAGCGCCAACCGAGTATATTCCTTCAGCCAATTGATTCTTTTTCATTTTTAACTCCTTGGTAGCTATCAGAAATCTTGAGAAATTTTTAATGACAGCAAGTTTTACCTTTTTTGTATACCAGACTGCACGGTATCTTTCGTATTTCTTATCACAACATTATAGCTGGCTATACTAACATAAATTGAAAAAAAAATAAGATTAAGTTCTTATGTTAACGCTAAAATTTTATTATTATTTCTTGATTAGGGGTAATACTTGTTTCTAAAAAATTGTCAAAGATAATAACTCTGTATTATTGTGAAGGAAAATAAACAAGTATCTCATTAAAAATATAGTTGTTGATGGGTCATATGGTGGCAGTAAAAGATATGTTTACAAAAAGATTTCCGGTAATTGATATAGGACGATGCAGTAAATGCCTGGGGTGTAATTCCATTGACCCTGCATTGTTTAGATATAACAATGTCATAGGTATTATGGAGGTCGTCGATTACGAGGAGTACCCGGAAGACGTTGTTGATGAGGCAATAAAAAATTGTCCGAGAGACTGTATTAGCTGGGACAGTATTGATTCATAACGCATTTTACATGTCAGCTGCTTACCATTTTCTGGCGTAAAGCTGTTTTTTGACAGCTGTTTGAATAATTATAATGAAGACGAGCAGGAAGAAGGCAAAGAGAAACATCGTTATGCCATTTCCCTGGAGAATATCCCATAAAGAAGAAGAAAAAAGAATAAAACTTGCACAGCCTGGTAAAATGCCAATGACTGTAGCTGCCAAATAATGACTGAACCTGATATTGGTAAGTCCCAATGCGTAATTCAGTGGCGTAAAGGGAAAGAGTGGGATGAGGCGCAGTATCAGAATCATTTTCCAGCCGTGCTGGTTGATCTGTTGTTGGGACCTGTCCCATTTCTTACTATTGATGCGTTTTTGTATAAAGTTATTAAACCATTTATTACCAAGGTATCTGGAGAGTAAAAAGGATATCGAAGCTCCAGAGCTTGCTCCCAGCATGGCATAAAGAAACCCGGCAGAAGGGTCATATAACAGACCAGCCGCCACAACAACGGGAAATGCTGGTAAAAAAAGGACGGGCACAATGGTGAGCAGGGCAATGTACATAAGAGGACTTAATTCATGTAATAAATATAGCAGCTCCTTGCTGCTGTTCACGTTGAGATATTGATCCAGTCCAAGAATCCTGCAAGCAGAAATTGCGCCTAAAAGAGCTATAAAAATGATAAGTTTGATCGAAAACAGCCTTTGTTCTTCAGAAGTCCTTTTTAATCTATGTTTGAGCTGTATGCGCCTGAGCCAGGTAAAGGGGGTTCTTGTTTGCTGCTCTTTATGGGCGTTGCTTGCCCTGCCGTCAAAGATGAGATCGAGCAGATGATTTGAATTTATTCTTTTATGAAAGGTAGCGGAGCAGCCCGCGCAGTAGGTGATAACCCGTTTCGAACCGCTTTCCTGTTTTCTGAGTGTTTGCCAATATTTTGTTAGTTTGGGGCTGACGAGCATTGCCGATGCCCCTTCACCGCAGCAGATTGTTTTTTCCCTTGCATGAGGAACTTCTGTAATCGTTATTCCTGCAAGTTTGGTGAGTTGTCTCACTGAATCCTGAAGCTGCCCGTTATGGCGGGTTACACAGCTGTCGTGTATCACCATTTCTTCATCCTGTTGACAGATATTTGCTGGTGGGTTAACTGCCAGTTCTTCATAAACGGTGCCGATGGTGAAGTCTGGTGCGTACTGTTGAAAGGTGACCAGACAACTTGGACAGGCTGTGATTATCTTCTTGATTCCTTCACTTCTTAAGCGGTTGACGATAACTGAAAATCTATTATGAAAACGTTCCGTTTTCCCAAGGTCGTGGGACGGTTTATGACAACAATCCAGTACAATACCAAGGTCTGGTATAAATCGGGAGAGGTGTTTGTACGTTTTTTCTGTTATTTTTGATTTGGTTGCACTTAGTGTACAGCCGGGGAAGAATATAACAGAGCTGTTTGCAGGAATTTTATAGAGCGTGAGCAGACTGGAGTGCCCGGAATCTTCATAATTCATTATACGTTTATGGGCACAGATCTGTTTTTCAGCTTTTTGCTCTTGCCTTCTGATTGCCAGAAACGTTCTGGAAATATTCAGATCCTGAAGACAAATTGTATCACAGAGACCGCATAAATTGCATTTGAAAAGGATGTCGTGAGCAAGTTCTCCCGTAAGATAGTTCGCGCAGAGTTCGCCGGGAGTTGCATATGTTTCAAGAAATTTGCAGTTTTTGACACAGACATTGCAATTTATACAATCATTGGCAAGCTGCTGAATTTGACGTTTATCCTGTCTCATCTCTTTTTTGATTCCAGATACGCTTGAGAAGATAGGTGAGCACGGAAAGGGCGAATAGAGTTAATAACGCCGTGACAAAGGCTTGTGCACTCCCAGTGAGCATTTCTCCCGCGTAGGAGTAAATAAGGGTTGCTGGAAGTTGTCCAAGCCCTGTCGCCCAGAAGAAAGAACTAAAATTCATGGAGGTAAGCCCTGCGGCATAGCTGACAATGTCGAACGAGATAAAGGGGAGCAGGCGAGCAATGAGGATTGCGTATTTGCCATGTTCGATAAAGAAGCGATCAACTTCTTGTAGGGCAAATCTGGAGGTGATTTTTGCGACGAAATCACCTCCAAGAGAGCGGGCAATGAAAAAACAGAGTGCGGCCCCAAGCATGGCTGAACTCCAGGAGAGAATGGCTCCATAGAACCAGCCAAAAAGAGCTGCGTTGGAAAAAGTGATAAGGAATGCGGGTAAAGGGGCAATAAGAGCCTGAAACAGCATTAAACAAAAGGAGGCTGCAGGTGCCCATATTCCAAAACTGAGGATGTACTCCTTGATTGAGTCAAGGTCAGTCGTTGAAAGCAGCAAAAAAGCCTGCTGAATCGAGTCCCTTATTGGTTCTATCAGTAAGCAGGTAATACCGAGAAGCAGGAGCGGCAGAAGAATTTTTAGTTTTTTTGTCACGGAGCACACCTTAATGATCTTGTACAGGTAGAGCTGAGAAGCTCATTGTTGTTGAATTATAAAATAAAGTCAAATTGTTAGGTTCTATTATTTACTGTTATGATATAGGAATATTCAATAATATCGGTTTATGGTTGGTAATTGTTGATTACAGGGAGATTTTTTACTCAGAAGGTAAGGTTGATGACGAAATATGACTATGATATCGGGGTAATAGGTGGTGGTGCTGCCGGTTTGACTGTTGCTTCTGGTAGTAGCCAGCTTGGCGCAAAAACCGTTCTTGTTGAACAGGAAAAAAAACTTGGTGGTGATTGTTTACATTACGGTTGTGTGCCCAGTAAGACTCTTATTCATATTGCCTCTGCCTATAATAGCTTACGGTATATGAAATCTCTGGGGTTACCAGCTGTTGAACAGAAAAAAGTTGATTTTACAGCTGTTTCGCAGCGGATTCAGTCGGTCATTGAGATGATTCAGGTGCATGATTCTGTCGAAAGATTTTCCCGACTGGGGGTTGAGGTTACATTCGGCAAGGCAAAATTTCTTGATTCTCATACTGTTGCTGTGGGTTCGAGAAAGATTAATGCGGGTAAATGGCTCATTGCCACTGGTTCATCTCCATATATTCCTGATTTTGCAGGGGATGGAAGTGATTTATGTTTAACCAGCCGGGATATATTTTCTCTTGCCAGACTTCCTTCATCCCTTGTGGTTCTTGGTGCTGGAGCAGTTGCTGTTGAAATGGCACAGGCGTTTGCCCGTCTTGGCTGCAAGGTAACTGTCGTGCAGAGAAGTGACCAGATCCTCAGTAAGGAGGATTCTGAGCTCGCTGCAATAGTTCATTCTTCTCTTGAAAAAGACGGGGTTGAAATATTATTGGAGCATCTTGTTGTGTCTGTGGCAAATGAGGGAGAGAGTAAGGTTGTTCATGTCAGAGCTAAAAATGGACAGAGGAAAAGACTTGTTTGTACAGAGGTATTAGCTGCTTATGGACGTGTAGCCAATGTCCAGGATCTGGGGCTTGAAGATGCGGGAGTGAAATATAACGCAAACGGCATTGAGGTGGATAACCGGCTTCGTACCAGTGTGAAACATATTTATGCTGCCGGAGATGTGCTGGGTCAGTATCAATTTACCCATGCAGCCGGTTATGAAGGTGGAATTGTGCTGACTAATGCTATTCTGGGAATTCCGAGAAAGGTGGATTATCGCTGGATGCCGAGATGTATTTACTCCGATCCTGAAATTGCCCTGCTTGGAAAAACCGAAAAAGAGCTGCAAAACGAAAATAGAGAGTACACGGTCTGGCAGGAGGAGTTCAGGGATAATGATCGTGCTCTGGCTGAAAATGCCGGCAAGGGATGTGTAAAACTGCTTCTTTCTCACAAGGGAAAACCGCTTGGTATACATATTGTCGGGCGTAATGCCGGTGATCTACTGGCAGAGTGGGTTGCTGTGGTAAATGGCAAGATGAAACTATCCACCCTTGCAGGAGCTGTTCATCCATATCCGACTCTGGCGGAGATCAATAAACAGGTTGTAGGAAAATATTTTAGTGAGAAACTTTTTTCTGACCGGGTTCGAAAAGTTTTGAAAATGATATTTACATATCAGGGCAGAGCCGTATGATGGGTTGCTTCTTCATATTGCCCCTTCGTATGAAGGGGAAGATTTATTATTGGAATGAATGGATAAAATCTCCTGTAACTGTGGTGAGATTTTCAATAATTTTGTCAGCCCGCGAAAAATCGTGATCTATGGTAAATTCATTGGGAATGGCAATAGCGGTCATGTTTGCGTTTTTGGCACCATTAAGCCCTGGACCAGAATCCTCAAAGGCCATACAATTTTCCGGGTTGATTTCAAGGGCAGCAGCCGCTTTCAAATAAATTTCGGGATTTGGTTTTTTGTTTTTTACCATATCCCCGCAGAGTATTGCCTGGAAATGCTCAAGTAGATCGTGGACTCGCAAAATTTCCCTCACCTCCTTTTCATGAGAGGAGGAGGCTACTGCGAGTTTAAACTGACCAGAGAAGTGTAAAATCGTTTTTTTTGCTCCTTTACAAAGTTTAATCTTTGGGATCAATTCCATGTAGCGCGTCTGTTTCGCGACGACTACCTCTGTTAGTGATTTACCCATATTGTGGCTGGCAATATAATCCCCGGCAACTTTCTCGTTACAGGTTCCCACGTAGTTGAGAAATGTCTCAAATGGAAATTCAGATACGCCACAGGCAAGCAGGGTATCACGCCATGCTTCGTAATGGAGTGGTTCTGTATTGGCGATGGTACCATCAAGATCGAAGATAAGAGCAGATATCATGATTAATGAGTTCTTTGCAAACGACACCTTGTACAGATTGTTTTACATGAGTGTCTATGATAAAAAATAGCTTAAAGAGTTTTCGTGACAAGATCTAGAATAAGAATGTTCAGAATAATTGCAAGTTTTTCGAAAATCTGTTGCTGAAAATAATGGATTCAACAAAGTCGAATATTGCAACAGGGAACATGAGCAAAGAACCAGGGATTCTTTTTGTTACAAGGAAGGCTAGAATAGACTTTTATCTACCTTGCTGAGGAATACCGAAGTGCAGATCTTTACGTTACGGGGGCTGTCGCCGTCCTGAATTCTGAGCAGGGCTTCACGAATAATAATTTTTTTCAGTAATTCCCGTCCATTGGATTCATTGTAGTAAATGTCTGAATCGAGGACATCTTTGACATTCTCAGGTTCGGTTTTATCAATAATCAGTTGCAAACCCAGTTGGAGAAAAGGATCCTTGATTGAATGCTGTTCATCTTCCAGGGCAAGTAGACCTTTTTTTTGATGAATCTGGCTTAATTCCTGTAATTGTTGAACGATGGGGACAAGTGATTCCTGATCTTCTTTCGAACATGCTGCCTTTGCGGCCAAGGCTAGGTCTCTAAGCATAATATACTCATTATTGTTTGTTATTTTGGTACACGGTGTGTTTCACATTCTGGTTTACAAATTAAATCATCCGGAAAAAACAAGGTCAAGATTTACGAGAAGTTTTTCTTTTTACAGAGCTTCCTGCTTGCCTGAAGGAAGGGGAGTCGCTAAACTGGGAGAGTTACCATATTCATCCTTAACTTGAAGAAAAAATGGATATTCCTTTTCAACTTGTTTCGGGCTATACCCCTTCAGGGGATCAGCCGAAAGCTATTAAAGAACTTGCCGAAGGTGTCAGGAAAGGCGTCAAGAGTCAGGTTTTATTAGGAGTTACTGGTTCCGGGAAGACTTTTACCATTGCCAATGTGGTGGCAGAGGTACAGCGTCCTGCCCTGGTTATTGCACCAAATAAAACTTTGGCAGCCCAGCTTTTCTCGGAGCTCAAGGAACTCTTTCCCAATAATGCGGTGGAGTATTTTGTTTCCTATTATGATTATTATCAGCCAGAAGCATATATCCCCTCTTCGGACAGTTATATAGAAAAGGACTCCTCCATTAATGATGCAATTGACAAGATGCGTCATTCGGCTACCAGATCATTGCTGACCAGGCGTGATGTGCTGATTGTTGCTTCGGTTTCCTGTATTTATGGTCTTGGTTCACCCGATGAATACAAAAATATGCATCTTTTTCTTGAACGGGATGTGGACTATCCCACGGAAGAGGTGCAGCGTCGTCTTGTTTTTATGCAGTATGAGAGAAATGACGCTTCCTTTCATCGTGGTACTTTCAGGGTTCGTGGTGATGTCATCGATATTTTTCCGGTTCATGAAGAGGATAAGGCTGTCCGGGTCGAGTTTTTTGGTGATACAATTGACAGAATTGGTGTTATTGACCCTCTGCGGGGAAAAGTGATAGAGGAACTCAATGAATATACAGTGTTTCCAGGGAGTCACTTTGTAACATCAAAGGATCGTTTACAGATTGCCTGCGAGAACATCAAGGTGGAGTTGAAAGAGCGACTGGAATATTTTCGGAGAGAAAACAGGCTTCTTGAGGCTCAGCGCCTCGAGCAGCGTACCATGTTCGATCTGGAAATGATTCAGGAACTTGGTTACTGTACCGGAATAGAGAACTATTCAAGACACCTGACTGGCAAGCCGAAAGGGGCTCCTCCACCAAATCTGTTGGACTATTTTCCTGAAGATTATCTGCTTTTCATTGATGAGAGTCATATCGGGATTGGTCAGCTTAACGGTATGTATAACGGAGATCGTTCTCGTAAGGAGACCTTGGTGAATTATGGTTTTCGTCTTCCTTCAGCCCTTGATAACCGTCCCCTTCGTTTTGATGAATTCACCGAGCGAATTAATCAGGTGGTTTATGTTTCGGCAACGCCTGGTGATTATGAGCTTGAGGAAACGTCGGGTGTGGTGGTTGAGCAGCTTATTCGGCCGACAGGCTTGCTTGACCCGGTAATCGAAGTACGTCCTGCGGCAGATCAGGTCGATGACCTGCTGGATGAAATACGAGACAGGGCAGCTAGAGGAGAAGGTGTGCTGGTGACCACCCTAACCAAGAGAATGGCTGAGGATCTTACTGAATATTACGAGAAGCTTGGGGTACGGGTACGCTATCTCCACTCGGATATTAAGACTCTTGAAAGGATGGAGCTTATCCGGGATTTGAGGATGCGGGAATATGATGTGCTGGTGGGAATCAATCTGCTTCGTGAAGGGCTTGATATCCCAGAGGTTTCACTTGTGGCTGTGCTTGATGCTGATAAGGAGGGGTTTCTTCGTTCTGAGAGGTCTCTTATTCAGACTTGCGGGCGTGCTGCAAGAAATGCCAACGGCACCGTCATCATGTATGGGGATGAAATTACAGGTTCTATGCGGGTCACCATTGAAGAAACTGAGCGTCGAAGAAAGTTGCAGCAGGTATACAATACTCAGACCGGGATTGTCCCGAAGACAATCCGCTCGGCGATTAAGGACACCCTGCATCAGCATTTAAGGAATAGCGGTTATGTTGCAGATGATTATACTGATAATCTGACAGCCGCTGCCGAAGAGCTTCCTGTTTACTGGACTGCCGGCGAAATGTCGAAAGAGATCAAGAAATTGGAAGAAGAGATGCAAAAAGCTGCCAGAGAACTTGCCTTTGAGGAAGCTGCTGCCTTGCGGGACAGGATTAAGGCACTTCGTGAATTGGAATTGGAGATCGGTTAGTTTGAAAAGATTTAAGTGGATTATAAAAAGAAAATTTAAAGCCTTCGTCAAAGTCTTTCTGCCTGGGCTTATTTATAGCCTTTTACGTGTCTGGTTTGGAAGCTGCAGGATTAAAGAACATAATCAGCATATCTATAATGACGTGGTTACCTCGGGCGCAACTTACGTCGGTGTTGCCTGGCATTATTCCGTTGTTTTTCTTCTTTATCAGGTTCGCAGGTATTCTCTGGCTGTGATGGTCAGTGCTTCAGGTGATGGTGATATTTTGGCAAGGGTTGCAGAGCGTTTTGGTTATAAGCCGGTGCGTGGTTCTCGACATAGAAAAGGTGTTTCTGCCTTAAAGGCAATGATTAAAAAGGTAGAGGAAGGTGCGAATGCCGGGATTATTGCGGATGGCTCCCAGGGACCACCTCTGAAAGCCCAGGCAGGCAGTGTTCTGGTCGCTTCAAAAACAGGGAACCCGATTGTTCCTTTAGCCTGGTCTGCATCACGTTATTTTACTGTTAAATCCTGGGACAGGACGGCTATTCCGTTTCCTTTTAGTAAGGTTGATTTCTTTTATGGTGACCCCATTGTTGTACCGCCAGATTTAAGCCAGGAAGAATTGGAGACATATCGACTCATTCTTGAGGAAAAGTTACTGGAGTTATATAAAAAGGCTTGGGATTTGTATGGTAAAGAGTCTCATTAATTGTTCAACTTTATGAGCAAGACGAACTAGGGTATAAAATGGTAGATGAAACTAAAGGCTTGGTAATTACCGGTTTGTCCGGTGGTTCCGGTAAAAGTATTGTTTCTGTTGGACTGACTGCGGCTCTTGTGAAACGTGGAGTTCAGGTCGTACCTTTTAAAAAGGGACCAGATTATATAGATGCAGGCTGGTTGCAAAAAGCGGCAAACGGCAAATGTTATAATCTTGATCCTTATTTTGTCGAAAATGAACAGCTGAAAAAACATTTTGCGAGGCGGGCACTGGGAGCTGAATGTGTCGTTGTTGAAGGTAATCGAGGCCTCTATGATGGGGTTAATGTTGATGGCGGTTACTCGACTGCCGAGCTTGCAATAACCCTGGGGCTTCCCGTTGTTTTGGTTGTTAACTGTACGAAAACTACCCGAACAATTGCTGCACTGGTACTTGGCTGCAAACTTTTTGACGAACGGGTCAACATTGCTGGTGTTATTCTTAACCAGATTGCTACGAAAAGACAGAAAAACTTGATTGACAAAGCCGTTGAAAAGTATACTGGAATACCGGTTTTAGGCGCGATTCCGCGAACGAAACGAGAAGTCTTCCCCATGCGGCATCTGGGGATGGTGCCACATCAGGAATATGAAGGTAGTGAAGAGGCTGTCGATTTTTTGGCTGAGTTGGTAGCTGAGAATGTTGATCTGGACAGACTTGAATCTGTCATGACGGTTCCTTCTACCCTGGGTGAGATCGAGTGCCCTGTGGTTGTTGCGAAAGAACCAAATCTCAAGGTTGGGGTCATTCGTGATTCTTCTTTTCAGTTCTATTATTCGGAAAATCTTGAGACTCTGGAGCAAGGAGGTGCAGAGCTGGTTTTTCTTGATGCCATGACAGACAAGGTCTTACCCGAACTGGATGGTCTTTATATTGGTGGTGGTTTTCCTGAAACTGGTGCGGCAAAACTTGCAGCAAATAAATCATTCATGCAGTCAATTCGAGAGAATGTGGAGAAGGGACTGCCTGTTTATGCGGAATGTGGCGGATTGATATATCTTGGTTGTTCCATTCAGGTTGATGGCGAAAAGTATGAGCTAACTTCAGTTTTCCCATGCCATTTTGGTATGTCGAAAAAACCGCAGGCTCATGGTTATTCAATTTTTAAGGTTGAAAAGGAAAACCCATTT
>PDWI01005749.1_pt1 | contig 15856 bp, 15 predicted proteins | sample 1430891 | NCBI WGS metagenome assembly PDWI01 (sample SAMN01162508, study PRJNA174530) | Oral metagenome, whole genome shotgun sequencing project. | biome: Marine environment; feature: Marine mammal; material: Swab sample of the gingival sulcus; isolation source: swab sample of gingival sulcus...
TGGTATGTGAGAAAAATCAGTTGGTTAGCAGTGATAGGATATTTTGCAGGTGCTTTTGTATATATTGCAGAACATTATATTTCGTCAGGAGTTTTTTATCCTTAATTAAAAATAGATATTTTTTAGATTAACATTTTACTAAAAAAGGTTGAATTATATTTAAATCTTATTAAAAAAAAATATTTTAATCAAAATAATACTATTTTTGTATTCAAAATTGAAAAAACATATACTAATCAAACACAAATAATAAGATGGTTGATATTAAAGAACTAACAGAAAAAATTGAAAAACAAAGTGCTTTTGTTGATTCAATAATAATGGGAATGGACAAGGTGATTGTAGGGCAAAAACACCTTGTAGAATCATTATTGATAGGTTTACTTTCTGATGGACATATTTTATTAGAAGGACTACCTGGACTAGCAAAAACATTAGCAATAAAAACACTATCTGAATTAATTAGTGCAGATTATAATCGTATTCAATTTACACCAGACTTATTACCTGCTGATGTAACAGGAACAATGATTTATAGTCAAAAACAAGAAAAATTTAGCATTCGTAAAGGACCTATTTTTTCTAATTTCATTTTAGCAGATGAAATAAATCGTGCCCCTGCAAAAGTTCAAAGTGCATTATTGGAAGCAATGCAAGAGCGACAAGTTACTATCGGAGATAAAACACATAAATTAGAAGAGTTGTTTTTAGTTATGGCAACTCAGAACCCAATAGAACAAGAAGGAACATATCCACTACCTGAAGCACAAGTGGATAGATTTATGTTAAAAGTTGTTATTGATTATCCTAAAAAAGAAGAAGAAAAGTTAATCATTAGACGCAATTTAGAAAAAGAATTACCGAATATAACACCGATTCTGTCTCCAAAAGATATTTTAGAAGCAAGAGAAGTTGTTAGACAAGTTTATATTGATGAAAAAATAGAAAAATATATTATCGACATTGTTTTTGCAACAAGATATCCAGAAGATTATAATTTAAATAATCTAAAAGATATGATTACTTTTGGTGCTTCACCTCGTGCATCTATTAATTTGTCTCTTGCTGCTAGAGCATACGCCTTTATAAAAAGAAGAGGTTATGTTATTCCAGAAGATGTTAGAGCAGTTTGTTATGATGTTTTACGTCACAGAATAGGACTTAGTTACGAAGCAGAGGCTAATAACCTTACCGCAGACGAAATCATAACAGACATTCTTAACACCGTAGAAGTACCTTAATTATAAAATTATTTCACAATATTTTTTATAATTAATTAAATATTAGGTTATTTTAATAGGTTACTATGGAAGAAACAATCGAACTACTGAAAAAAGTTAAACAAATAGAGATAAAAACACGTCGTTTGTCTCAAAATATTTTTGCTGGTGAGTATCATACCGCCTTCAAAGGAAGAGGTATGACCTTTTCAGAAGTTCGTGATTATCAGTATGGAGATGAAATACGAGATATTGATTGGAATGTAACTGCAAGATTTGGTAAACCTTATATCAAAGTATATGAAGAGGAACGTGAATTAACTGTAATGCTTTTAGTAGATGTTTCGGGAAGTTTACATTTTGGTAGTGAAACAGACTATAAGAAAAATATAATTACAGAAATTGCAGCCACATTGGCATTTTCAACCATTCAAAATAATGATAAAATAGGTGCCATCTTCTTTTCTGATAAAATAGAGAAATTTATTCCACCGAAGAAAGGGAAAAAACATGTTTTACATATAATAAGAGAACTATTAGATCTAAAAACAGAAAGTAAAAAAACCAATATTTCAGAAGCACTGAAATATTTTACTAATGTTATTAAAAAGAGTTCTACTGCTTTTATTATATCCGATTTTATGGATAATAATTTTAATCATAGTTTACTTATTGCTAATAGAAAACACGATATTTCTGCAATACAAGTTTATGACAAAAGAGAATCTGAAATACCTAATGTGGGAATAATAAAATTAAAAGATGCCGAAACAGGAGAAAGGATATTAATAGATACTTCTGATAAACGAACAAGAAAGTCATATAAACTTAAATGGAATGAACAACAATTAAAATTATTAAAAACATTTAAGCAATGTGGAGTTGATTCTGAAACAATGAGTACAGGAGAAGATTACGTGAAAATGTTATTGAAATTGTTTCGTTTAAGAAGTTAAAAAATAATTATAGATAATGAAAAAAAGAAATATAATATTTTCTATCTTACTGATATTTAATATAATATTAGGAACAAAATCCTATTCACAAGTTACTTCTGTAATTGCTAATATAGATTCAACAGAACTGTTAATTGGAGGTCAAACAATTTTAACATTTGGATGGGAACAACATCCAAATCAAACAGTAAAAGCACCGATTTTTTCTGATACAATAGTTAATTTCTTAGAAATAATAGAGAAACCAAAAATTGACACAACTATTATTAATGATGAGAAAATAAAAATAGATCTTAAATATCGTATTACTTCTTTTGAAGATACACTTATTTATATTCATTCAATGCCTTTTGTTATTGATGAAGATACGATATGGTCTAATCCTTTATCATTAAAAATTATACAACCTTTTAAAATTGATGTGGAAAATAGAGATATGGCAGATATTAAGCCTATCTATAATCCACCTTTTAATTGGAAAAATTTTATAAAGCAAGTATTTCTTATACTTTTGGTTATTGCATTTTTGGTTATATTATTTATTTTAATCAGAAAGTACTTTTTTGAGAAGAAAAACAGAGAAAAAATAGACACTATTTCACATCCAACCTTGTCTCCTTATGAAGAGGCTATGAATAATTTGCATAACCTAGAAGAGAAGAAATTATGGCAAAATCAATACTTAAAAAAATATCATACAGAATTAATTGACATTTTAAGAGTATACATTGAAAGAGTATTTGAAATTCACTGTATGGAAATGACTTCTGATGAAATTCTACAATCTTTATCAAAATTAAAAAAAGAACAAAAAGATATATTTATTACATTAAAAGAAATTTTAACATTAGCAGATTTAGTAAAATTTGCTAAATGGACACCAGAAGTAGAAGAAAATGAGAAAAGTTTGAAAAAAGCATATCAATTTGTAGAAGAAACTTATCCAAAAGAAGAGAGTGAGAAAGATAATGATACGTTAGAAAAAAATAAAATAAACAACAATGACATTTAAAAATCCAGAATATCTATATCTTTTATTGCTGTTAATACCAATCGTTTTTTGGTATTTATACGAACTGAAAAAATCAGATGCAAGTTTACAATTTTCTTCTATAGAAGTATTAAAAAAATCTCCTAAAACATTACGGTTACGTTTAATACATCTACCTTTTGTTCTTAGAGTATTAATGTTTATTTTTTTAATTATTACTATTGCACGTCCTCAATCATCTAATCATTGGAGAAAAAAAAATAAAGAAGGGATTGATATAGTGATGGCATTGGATATTTCAGGTACAATGCAAGGAGAAGACTTGCGTCCCAATAGACTTGAAGCAGCAAAATCAGTAGCAATAGAATTTATACAAGCACGTCCTAATGATAATATAGGATTGGTTGTTTTTGCAGGTGAAAGTTTTACACAATGTCCACTAACAACTGACCATACTATATTAATTAATCTTTTTAGACGAATTAAATATGGATTACTTGAAGATGGTACAGCCATTGGATTAGGATTAGCAAATGCTATAAATAGAATTAAAGAGAGTAAAGCAAAATCAAAAGTAATTATATTATTAACTGATGGTTCAAATAATCAAGGAGCAATATCTCCAATAACAGCAGCAGAAATAGCACAAACATTAGGAATAAGAGTGTATGCAATAGGAGTAGGTTCACATGGAATGGTCAATATGCCTATTCAAACTCCATTTGGAATCAGAAATCAAAAAGTAAAATCTGAATTTGATGAAAAGACACTAAAAAAGATAGCACAAATGACTGGTGGAAAATATTTTAGAGCAACCAACACATCAGAACTTCGCCTAGTATATCAAGAAATAGATAGAATGGAAAAAACTAAAATAAGTGTCAAAGAATATAGTCAGAAAAGTGAAATGTTTTTTATTTTTGCTCTTATTGCTTTTATTTTACTCGTTTTAGAAGTTTTACTCAAAAATAGTTGGCTAAAAATAGAACCCTAATTAAAAAATCTAGATAACTTCAATATATATTTTTTTTTTACTACTTTTGTAGATAAACAAATACAATAGCAATAGAATTGAAATAAATGAAATAAGATTGATATTTGTTTAGATAAAATAGAATGACAAAATTAAGTGTAAATATAAACAAAATAGCAACTATACGTAATGCACGAGGTGGCAATATTCCTAACGTTATCAATGTTGCTTTGGACTGTGAAAAATGGGGTGCAGAAGGAATTACAGTTCATCCACGTCCTGACCAAAGACATATCACATATACTGATGTTAAGGAATTAAAATCACTTCTAAAAACGGAGTTTAATATAGAAGGATACCCTTCAAAAACATTTATTAATTTAGTTAAGTCAGTTCAACCTGCTCAAGTAACACTTGTACCTGATCCCCCAGAAGCCTTAACATCAAATTCTGGTTGGAACACTTTGAAATACCAAGATTTTCTATCCGAGATAGTTGCAGAATTAAAAGAAGTAGGAATTCGGGTTTCCATATTCGTTGATACAAATCTTGTGAATATTGAAAATGCTGTAAAAACAGGAACAGATAGAATAGAACTATACACAGAGCCATATGCTACTGGTTTTTATAAAGATAAGGAACAAGCAATATTACCTTTTATCAAAGCAGCCCAATATGCTAAATCATTAGGATTAGGAATTAATGCAGGACACGATCTTAATTTGGATAACCTTCAATACTTAAATCAAAATATTCCTTGGATTAATGAAGTTTCGATAGGACATGCATTGATAAGTGATGCACTTTATTTTGGCTTGGAACAAACTATAAAAAAATACAAACAAAAATTAAATATTAAATAAGAAGACAATGAAACTTTTAACTTTATTACAAATAAATAATCCTACTCAAGAGTCTATCAATTTATGGGAAATGGCTCAATATGGTGGTGTTATAATGATTATATTAGCAATATTGTTGCTTTTAGTAGTTTATCTTTTTATTGAAAGAAGTATAACTATATACCAAGCCTCTAAAAGAGATAAAACATTCATGGATGAGATTAAAGATTTTATTTTTAACAACGAAATAGAATCTGCTTACACACTTTGTGAAACCAAGAATAGTGCTATTGCTCGAATGATAAAAAAGGGAATTTCTAGATTAAAAAGACCTATGAGTGATATACAAATGGCAATAGAGAATGTTGGTAATATGGAAGTTTCTCAGTTAGAAAAGGGCATTAGTATTTTAGCAACTATTTCAGGTGGGGCTCCAATGCTAGGATTTTTAGGGACAGTTTTAGGAATGGTACAAGCATTTTACACAATGGCACAAAAACAAGATGGTGTGGTTTATTTACTTGATTTATCAAAAGGAATGTACCAAGCCATGGTAACTACAATAGCAGGGTTAATTGTTGGTATTATTGCTTATTTTGCTCATAATTATCTGGTTACTAGAGTTGATGCTGTTGTGCATAATTTAGAAATAGATACAATGGAATTTATGGATTTATTAAACGAAAACCAATCTACTAAATAGAAAAACAATGGCATTAAAAAAAAGAAATAAGGTAGAAGCAGGATTTTCAATGTCCTCTATGACAGATATTATATTTCTACTCTTGTTGTTTTTTGTAATAGCATCTACAATGACAACTCCCAATGATATTAAAATTGATTTGCCTAAAAGTAGTTCTAAATCTTCCACTAGACAAGTGGTGGCGAAAGTTTCTATTGATAAAGATGGAAATTATTTTATAGGTAATAAAAAAAATAAATCTATCGCAGTATCTTCTGAAATGCTTGAAGAATACTTATTAGAACAAATAGAAAATGATACAGCAACATATATCTCACTTTACGCAGATGGAAAAACACCACATCAAAATGTAGTAAAAGTATTGGATATTGCTAAAAGAAATAAAATGAAATTAGTTGTTGCTACATCTTATCAAACTCATAAAGAGACAATAGATAATACTGAATTTGAAAATCAAGAATGGTAGTGAAAAGAAATAAATCCAAAATATATGCTGTTTTAGGAACGCTACTTTTTGCGATTCTTTTAGTTCTTTTGCTCCTATCTCTTGTGATGCCACTACCTGAGTCCCCAGAAAGAGAAGATATGGGATTAATAGTTAGTTTAGGAGATAATTTAGAAAATTATGGTTGGGAAGACAAAGTCAAAGAAGTAAATTCTCAATCTGTTTCAACAATAAAAGAAGAAGTCGAAGAAAATAATATTATAGAAAAAGAAGAAGATATAATTACCCAAAAAGAGTCTTTAACTGCTATCCCTATTAAGAAAAAGAAATCTCCAATAAGAAAAAATGAGAAAAAGCAACTTTCTGTACAAGATTCAACCAACCGAAAAACACAGGAAGAGACTGACAACTTTATGAAAAATATTTTTCAGAATAATGGGAATGGTGGAAAAGTCAAAAAAGTTGAAAAGAATGGAAATCCCGTAGGTAAAGGTAATTCCAACGGACATGCTTGGTCTCTATTAGGACGTGGACTTATTGGCTCTATTGTTTCACCAGACTACACAAACAATGTAGAAGGAAAAATAACAGTTGCAATTAGAGTTGATGAATTGGGAAATGTAACAACTACTTCTATCAGTTCACCAACAACTATTTCTGATAAAGCAACAAGAGATGCAGCAATAAGAGCAGCACAAAAAACACATTTTTCATCAGGAAAAGGAATCAGTATTGGAACTATTACTTATAATTTCAAATTACAGTAGAAACTAAAATTAACGTCTTATCCAAAGTTCAGGATTTTGTAATATCGTACCTTTCCATATTTGGAAAAGTAATTCAGCATATCCTTTTTCTTCATCGACATAAATCATTCCAATAGGTTGATTTACTTTTAATTTATCTCCTACATTTACATATATTTTAGTTAAGTTACCATACACAGTACGGTATTTTCCATGTTGTAGAATAACAGCGTTTCCACTTCCCGGTAAGGAGAAGCGTCTAGTAACAACACCTTCAAAAACAGCCCTCGCAGTAGCCCCCTTAGAAGCCTTAAAGTAAGTACTTTTATTATTAATGGTTACATTTCTAAATGTAGAATGTTTATGTTTTCCAAAACGTTTACTTATATATCCTCTTGAAACTGGCCAAGGAAGTCTTCCTCTATTTTGAGCAAAATTTTTTGATAATTTAGTATCATGAATTGTTGGCTTAACACTTTTTATTGGTCGTTTCGAAACTTTTGATTTTCTTTGATTTCTTTTCTTTATTCTTTTCCTTTTAGCCTCTTTACGTATCTCTTCCTTGATTATTTTTTCTATTCTTCTATCAATAACTGCTCTTTTACTTACTTGATTTTGAAACTCTTTTGATAACTTCTTCTCTTTCTTTCTAATACTTGTTAAAAAAGTCTTTTCTCTCTTTTGAGTGAGATATAATTTATTATGTTCTATACGTTTGGTTTTCAGAAGTTTTTTTAACCCTTTTTTATTAAAGTTTAAGGTATCTGATTTATTGCTTAATTCTTCTTGAACTGCTTTAATTTCTAAAAGTTGTTCTTGCTTATAATCGGTAAATTCTCTTAAATATCTCAATCTTCTCCAAGTTTGATAAAAAGTTTCTGCTGATAACAAAAACAATAATTTAGAATATTTATTTTGCTGTATTTGAGTACTTTGTATTAGTTTTGCATAATCTTTCTTTAACCCTTTTAATTTAATCTCTAATTCTTTTTGCTCATTCTCTAACTTATTTATTTTTCTTTGTACTAGATTAATTTCTTTATTATAGTTCTTAATCAATTCTTTACGAGCAGTTAGATTTCCTTCTAAAACATTTATTTTCTTAAGAATATTTTTTTCTTTTTGTTTTGTCTTACGAAGTTGTTTATCGGTAAGATTAATCAATTTTTGTATCTCTCTACGTTGTTTTTTTAATTCTGTTACACTTCTATTTTGTGAAAAAATAGTTTGGTTAAACGTTATTAGAAAAATAAAAAATAATATTTGAATTATTTTGTTTCTCATCTTATTTACTTTTTATTATTTCTTAACAATACCCTAATATCCCCTTGTCTATATCTTGTTAGTCTTGATTCATTCATTATAAATTTCTTATCAAAGATAATCTTTTTCATATGAAATTCCATTTTAATATTTTTTCCTTCTCCATTTGCCAAAATGTTAATATTCTGAGGAAATAACCTATCTTCAAAATATTTAAAGTTCAAATAATTAGTTTTTAGTGTCCATTTTTTCACTAATTGCTCGAATAAAAGATTTATTATTCTACTATTATTTTTATCAATAGTTACCTCTTGATAAAGATTATGCTTTCTATTTACTAAGGTTAATTTTGAGGTATCTTGTAATTGAGTTAGATTATCTAAATTTACAACTTTCTCATTTGGAACAAAAAAACGATTACTTATTAAAGCCTCTATTTCATCATAATCAATATTAATTCCAAGCAACTCATAAAATATTCCATAATTACTTTTATAAAAGATTTTATTCATCTTATCAATAACAATCATTTTTTGAGGAGTTAATTCTACTTTAAAAAGTTCAATACCCATAAAAGGTTGAATAGAAAGATGTATTGCTGAATCTTGTACTAATTTACAAGTTGCTTGAACTGTTAATTCACGAGTTTGAGTTTGTAGATTAACTGACATTTTTTTAATATAAACTCGCTTAAAAGTTGGTTGTACAGATTGAATTTTTTTGACTAATTCTATTGTGGATAAATTTTCTATTTTCTGAACTTTCTTTTTAGAAGTTGTTATTTTTCCTATCGTTTTACAAGCATTAAAAATAATTACTATGAAAAAACTTAAAAATAATGTTTTTATATATATTCTTTTCATTTTCTACTTATTCAGTTGTTCTATTTTTTGTTTTATTTTTTTGTTATTAATATCTACTTCCAATGCTTTTTTCCACATTTTTATTGCTTTTTCCTTTTCTCCATTGGCTAAATAAATATCTCCACTATGTTCATATATCACTGCTGAAACTTTACCTACTGGACTATTCTCAATTGCTTTTTCAATATAAAATTTTGCTAAAAAATAACTTTTTTTCTCATATAAAATCCAAGCATAAGTATCTAAATAAGTACTATTCATAGGTTCTAATTCCACTGCTTTGGCACTCAAACGCTCTGCCTTTACTAAATCTTTTTTTTCTAATGATAAATAATAAGCATAATTATTCATCACAGTAATATTTAGTGGATTTTCTATTAAGGCTTTTTCATAATTTTCAAATGATTTTTCTTTCTTGTTTAATAGATAGTAGATATCTCCAATTTGTCCATAAAGTGCACTTTTAATAATTATATTAGCATCTTCACCTATATTTTTCAGTGCAAATTGATTATTTTCCAACGCTTCTTTATATCTTTTTTCTTGAATTAATCTAATCGAATGGTAGAAATAAAACTCTGGCAGTTTTACGGAAGCCTCTATCGCTTTTTGAGTTAATTTTTTTAATGCAACAGTATCATTTTTTAAGGTTACAATCTTTAATGAAACTTTCCAAGCAGTTATATTTTGAGGATTAATATGTAACAAACTCTCCAATGTTTTTAATGCTTCATCATTTCTTTTCTGTTTTTGAAGAAAAACAGAATAATAAGCATATGTCATCTCTTCCAAGGGATACATATCAATCAACATCTTAAAAAGAGTTTCTATTTCATTTTTTCGTCTATCTTCCTCAATCAATATATCTATATATTTACCCAGAACTTCCATTTTAATATCAGAAGGTAATTTAGGATTTTTTAATGCCTTTATAACTGAATTAATAGTTTCATTTGGCTTATTTTCTTTCTTAAAATATTCTGCCATAGAAACATAAGCATATGGATTTTCTGGATTTTTTTTTAATACTTTCTGATAAATATTATATGCTTTTTCGTTCTTGTTCAAATCAAGATAAATATCTCCTAGTAAAGTAGCATAACGAGGTTCGTTGGGATACTCTTTAATTAACTTTTTTATCTCTTTTATACCTTTTCTTTCTTTTCCTAAAAGAAGATAATACTTAAATTTCTGAAAAGATAATACTTCGTTTACATTAGTATAAATTTCCAATTCATTTAGTACTTTTATTGCCTTATCGTACTGTTTTGCTTGTTCATAAAGTGAGGCTAAAATTGTATATATTTCCTCTTTTTGATTAAAAATTATTTTTGCCTTTTCTGTCTCTAAAATTGCCTTGTTATACTTTTTCTTTTTTATCAGAAAATTTATATACTGAATTCTATACCACCAATTTACAGGATATTTTTGAGCCGCATATAAAAAACATTTTTCTGCTTTATCAAACATGCCCTTTTGAGCATATAAAGTTCCTATTTCACTATTTACAGTAGCATTTAAAGAATCTATTTGTAAACACATTTTCAAAGCATCAAATTGAGCATCATATTTGCCCATTATTTTCTGTTTTTCTGCTTCAAAAAAATAGTTGTCAAACGATTTTTTATTTTTTTCTAACAAATAGAGACTATCTTTTTGGGCAAAAAGATGTGTACTTTTTGCCATTATACAAAAAATTAATACTGATATTTTTATTAATCTGACCAATTTTCTTGTATTTTAATAATAATTAAACTTTTCCTGTATGTCCAAATCCTCCTGCTCCACGTTCAGTATCATCTAATTTTTCCACGACCTCCCATTCTACTGTTTCATGTTTAGCAATTACCATTTGGCAGATACGTTCCCCAGAATTTATTATAAATGATTCGTTTGATAGGTTTACTAATATTACTTTGATTTCTCCTCGATAATCTGCGTCAATTGTTCCAGGAGTATTCAAAACAGTAATACCATGTTTTATAGCCAATCCACTTCGAGGTCTTATTTGTGCCTCTGTTCCTTTTGGCAATGCAATATATAATCCCGTTGGAACTAATTTTCTTTCCAATGGTTTTAATTCTATTGATTCTTCTAAATTAGCACGAATATCCATACCAGCCGAATATAAAGTAGAATATTGAGGTATATCGTGTTGAGATTTATTAATAATTTTTACTTTCATAATAAACAAATGTTATAAAATTGATTCTGAACTTGTTATTTTTATATTTAGCATATTTTTAACAAAGTTAAATATAAATTTTTATATCTGCAATTATACCTAAACTTATTACAGTTCTTAAACATTCATTAATATTCTTCAAAAATTAAAAGAGAGATTCCAAAAACCTATAATTGATTTTTAGAATCTCTCCTTTGTAGAGCGGAAGACGGGGCTCAAACCCGCGACCCTCAGCTTGGAAGGCTAATGCTCTATCAACTGAGCTACTTCCGCAATAATATCATTTATTAAAATGTGGGCAGTGATGGATTCGAACCACCGTAGGCGTAAGCCAGCTGAGTTACAGTCAGCCCCATTTGGCCACTCTGGTAACTGCCCTTTTATCATTTAATATGATAATTTATATTCATCCCCCTTATTTCATTTTGAGATTGCAAAGGTAATACTTATTTTGTAAATTACAAAATAATATTTGCCATTTTTATTGCAGTTATTGCTGCTTCTACTCCTTTATTCCCATATTTACCTCCTGCACGATCAATTGCTTGTTCCATATTATCAGTTGTTAAAACACCAAAGATAACAGGACAAGATTCTGATTCTGAGTTTAATTGCGTCAACCCTTGTGTTACTCCCGAACAAACATAATCAAAATGTGGTGTTTCTCCTTTCACAACACAACCAAGAGTTATAATGGCATTATATTTTTTAAGATTATTTAGTTTTGAAGAGATATAAGTCAATTCAAAAGTCCCTGGAACATGAAACACATCAATATTTTCTTCCAAAACTCCATTGGCAATTAGTGTATCCAATGCTCCTTTTAACAAACTAAACGTAATATCACTATTCCAATCTGAAACAGCAATGACATAACGTTGACTTTCTAAAACATGTTTAGAAGGTAACTTATTTACATCATAATCAGATAAATTTTGATATTGAGTTGCCATTATTCTAATTTAATTTACCAAAATTATTCTTGAACACGAGCAATATATTTATCAATATCATATGCTTCACTACTTTGAGGATAATCCTCTTTAATAGTTTTGAATCTTTTTAATGCTTCTGACTTATCTCCTGACACTTCATATAATATACCCGATTTTTTCAAATAAATAGGACTTATTACATTTTCAGCATTAATTGCTTTTTTATAATAATTTTGTGCCTCTTTTACATCATTTAATTCTGCATAACAATCTCCGATAAGCCCAATTACCGTTGTTTTGAAATAGTTATCGTCAGCATCATATTTTGATAAAAATTTTACAGCCTGTTCATAATTTCCTAATTTGTATTCACAAATACCTGCATATGCATTGGCTAAATTTCCACTTTTAGTCATTCCATAATCAGAGGCTATCTGCTCAAAACCAACAACTTCACTATTTCCCTTTAAGGCCAATTTAAATGAATCAACAGCAAAAAAACTTTGAGATTGATACATTGCATTTTCAGCCTTTATTTCACGAGGTTTTTGATAAAAGTTATGAAACAAAAGTACGCCTAATATAACTAACACAATAACACCCACACCCGAAAGTATTGATTTTTGGTTGTTTTCAATAAATTGTTCCGTACTACTTAGCACCTCACCTACTGATTGTTCAACTTCTAATTGTTGTTCCTTTTTTCTCTTTGACATAATTTTTATTGTTATCTTAATATTTCTTTTTTTATAGTTTGCAAAAATAGAGTTTTTTCAACAAAAAAAGAAATTTTTATTGGTAAAATTGAATTAATAGTTACTTATTTTTTATCAATATTATTTTAGATACTATTTCGTTCTATTTTTTTTGCTAAATTTACTCCTTGTTCTATTCTATTTCCCATTCCTATTCCCTCTTTTATATTTCCTGCTAAAAACAATCCTTGATAATCATTTTCTACTTTATCAATTGCTTTCAACCTATTTTCTGTATCTGCTTCATATTGAGGGATTCCATATTTATATCTAAATATTTTTACAAATTTAGGGTTATAATCCGACAAACAGAACAACTCTGTCAGTTCTTTTTCTAATATCTTTTTTATTTTATCATCACTCCACTCAAAAATATCTTGTCGACGTATTCCACTCATAAAAACAGACAAAAGAACAGAATTTGTATTTGGAATAGTTTCGGGAAATATAGATGAAGGAAATAAAACACCAAGTATTGGTTTTTGGCAATGACTTGGAATTAACCCTCCAAAAGCATTTAATACTCCCCCATTCCACTTCTCAAAAGCAACTCCTACCTGCACAATAGGTGCATATCGTATTGATGTTATTGGAGAAAGATATTTTTCATCTACAAAAGGTAAAATTTCATTGAAATAAGGTGCAGGAACAGTTGTAACAACATTTTTTGCGTTTAAGATTTGAGGTTCTTCTTGCTCTTTCTGTATAGTTACCGTATAGTTTTTTTTATGATTTACTTCTATTTTTTTGCAATTTAATATGATATTCTCTTCTCCTATTTCTTCAACTAATCTTTGAATAAGATTAGAAAATCCACCTTTTACCTTAAAAATCTCTTTGGTAACTTTTTTCTCTCTTTCGGTTTTCTTCTGTATGGCTTTTTGAATAGCACCAACAATAAAACTCCCATGATTTTGTTCTAAATTATATAATTTTGGAAGTGCATATTTAGTAACTATTTTAGAAGTATTACCAGCATATATTCCGCCTAAAAAAGGGTCTACAGCATTATCAAGATATGATTTACCTAACCTTCTCAACACCATTTTCGAAAGTGTTTCATTGGGGTTAGTCCCTTTTTTACGAAAAGGCTCAAAAAGAATTCTAATTTTATCTTTCCACGTAAAAAGTGGTGTTTTAATAGCAGAAATTAAACTCGTAGGTAAAGATTCCCAACAATCTTCAAACCAAATCCACCGATTTTTTGTTTTGGAATTACCGACAAGCAAATGGTCAGTAAAATTCAAATCTTCAAAAAGTTCAACAACTTCAGGAGAATTTATCATACCCGAACTGGGTCCTTTTTCATAAATAAAACCATCAGAAGTAGCAGTTTGCATCACTCCACCAACTTTATCTTGTTTTTCCAACAACACAAAATCTATACCTTTTCGCTTCAAGTAAAAAGCAGTAACAAGCCCTGTTAATCCTGCACCAATAATAACAACTTTTCTATCCATTTTTTCTCAATTTATATGCTTTTTACTTTCTTTCAAACGATTTACCTCATCACATCATCTACCTCTAAAAAGATAACCTCTGCTTTTTCTTTTAATTTATCAATATCTATTTTCTTCTTATTTCCCAAAACTAAATAAGTTACCTGATTATTTTTCACTTTTTGGGTATAAAAATCTTTTACTTCTTGCTCTGTGGCTTTTTGAGTTAAATCAATAGCCTCTTTGTTTGGATCTTGTGTAAAGCCCGAATTTTGATATGTAACTACCCGTTTGGAAACATCCCTAAAATATGGATAAGCGTTTGAATAACTGTTAATCAAAGACGATTTCGTATTGTCAAAACGTTGCTCGGCGAATGGAATTTTATGTACCAAAGAGTCCAGCAAGAAAAGTGCTTCGGTGGTTTTGTCCATTTGAGTGGAAAGCATCATATTCATTTGGCTGGGCTGATTTTCATCGTATTTATTAAAAGGCGTAAGTTGTAACCACGAACTTGTACGATACGCCAACGAGCGAAACTCCCTTATCTCTTGAAACATAACCGAACTCATTCCACCACCAAAATAACTATTCAGTAATTTAACCGTGTTTCTATCTTCCAATGTTTTACCAATATGCAAAGGCATAAAACCGTAAATAATACTTTGCGTGGCTTTGCTATTATGAATAAAGTAAATTGTTGGTTTTTCGTATTTTATAAGATTACGATATATCGGATTGTTACTTTTTTGAGTAACATTATTGATAGGCAAATATTTTTGAAGATTTTCAGAGACAGCCTCTTCCGACAGAGTTCCACAATAGTGAATATTTAGTTCGTACGTTTGAATGGTATTAAAATCTTGAATCAATTCTTTTCCCGATTTATTTTTCAATTCTTTACGTGATAAATCTGTTAAGAACAAAGATTTATTTCCATATTTCACTTTGCTAAACGCTGCTACAGCAATCTCATCTATTGATTTTTTACTTGCTTTATCGTTGATTTTTTTCTCATCAACAATCAACTTAAATTTCTTCTCATCGGCTTTTACTTTCGTTAAGAAGTCTCCAACCAATTTTAAGGTACGCTCCATATTTACATCTAAACCCGAAATGGCTATCGTAAATTTCTCAGAAGAGTAATCAAATGAAAGAGCCGACCCTAATGCTTGTAATTTCGTGTTTAATTCATTGGCTGTTAAATTATCTGTTCCCAAATAATCCAAGTAAGATGCCAAATACTTCGCTGTTGGTAGTTCTTCGCTTCCAATCTCATACACCAATGAAAGTGAGAAGATTTCGTTAATTAGATTGTTCACTTTGTGCAATTTAACCAAATTGTTTTCTGTTAAAGAAAGCGTTTTTACATCTTTTTCAAAATCAATAAACCTCTGTTTTTGCTCTTGAATAGGAAGTGAAGCCAACTGCTTAGCATATGCAGAAACAGTATCTTTATTGGGTGGAACAATCGGCTTAAATGGTGGCTTTTTAATTTTTTGCCCAGAATAATTACCCGTTTTTTTCTTTACATAAAGAT
>PDWI01005751.1_pt1 | contig 15849 bp, 14 predicted proteins | sample 1430891 | NCBI WGS metagenome assembly PDWI01 (sample SAMN01162508, study PRJNA174530) | Oral metagenome, whole genome shotgun sequencing project. | biome: Marine environment; feature: Marine mammal; material: Swab sample of the gingival sulcus; isolation source: swab sample of gingival sulcus...
TGTGCCTTGTGGGGCTTTGTAACGGATTTTTAGATAGCCGAGTTCGTTTAAGTTCTTGTTAGCTACAGCTTTAGCTTTGCTATTTTGATAACGGCTGGTCGGCAGATAGCCTTTGTTACCTTTTGGCGTAACTTCAAAGAGGGCGATAACCGACTTACCTGCTCCGAGTTCGCCTGCATCGACTTTATCATTATTAAAGTCTTCATCGGCTAAGACTCGGTTTTCATAACCGATCAGTCGCCACTCGCTGACGGTGCTTGGGTTAAACTCGACTTGTACTTTGACATCTTTTGCCACCGTGTTAAAGGTTGAGGACATCTCATCAATCAAGGCTTTTTTTGCCTCGCTAATGCTGTCAATATAGCTGTAGTTGCCATTGCCATTGTCGGCGACTTGTTCCATCATGTATTCGTTGTAATTGCCTGTACCAAAGCCAAAGGTGGATAGAGAGATGCCTTTGTCTCGGTTGCGTTTGATGATTTCTAGCATGTCCTTGGTGTCGGATACACCAACGTTAAAGTCACCATCTGTCATCATCAAAATACGGTTAATGCCGTCTTTTTTCAGGTTTTGTTCGGCTTGTTGGTAGGCAAGTTTAATCGCTCCTTCGCCATTGGTTGAACCACCTGCATTCAGAGCATCAATCGCAGAGAGGATTTTGGCTTTATCCTTACCACTGGTTGCTGGTAGGGCAACTTTGGTACTGCCTGAATAGGTGACAAGACTGATGGTGTCTTCGGCTCTTAGACGTTTAGTCAGCATTTTCAAGCTGGCTTTTGCAAGGTCTAGTTTATCTGTGCTTTGCATTGAGCCTGAAACATCAACGAGGAATACTAGATTCGCAGGGGGCATTTGTTTACTTTCTGAAATGGTATCAACCGACTTAATACCCACTTTGATAATCTGATTGCTGTCTCGCCATGGAGCCTTGACAGTTTCGATACTGACTTTAAATGGCGCGTCTGCTTGACGTTTGGCATGGCTAAAGTCGTAGTTAAAGTAGTTGATTAGCTCTTCGTAACGGATGGCATCTTTTGGCGGTATGGCTCCATTATTAAGGAAACGACGAACGTTGGCATAACTGCCTGTGTCAGTGTCAATGCTAAAGGTAGAGATGGCGTCCTCTTGAGTGAGGTGAATCGGGTTTTGTTTATTTTCTTGATAGTTTTCTCGGTCTTCTGCTGGCACTTGAGGTACTGGCATTATTACCATATCTGCGCTAGTTTTATAGTGCATAGAAGACGATTGTTTACGCATTACTACTGACGGAGCAGGAACATAAGCCTCTACTGACTCAGATTTTGCTTGACCTGCGACAACCGATGATGTTGAACCATTAGACGTTTTTTCTTGCCCTTGACTACAGGCTGTGATAGCAGATAGAGCAAACAGAGTTGCGGTTGATAGGGCGGTGAGTTTGAGGGTTGTTTTTAGTGTGGTCATGGTGTATTGCTCCTTACATCGTTTGTTAGTTGTTGATTATCATTTACTGCAATACGACAATAGTAACAAAATTAATGTGTGCCTTGTGTAAAAATTTACAGTACTAAGTTACCCTATTCTTACTTGCTTTTTTGCTTATGCTTGCCTCTACCTGAGCGAAACACATAACCATCATTATAAAATTCAACATCGCCATTCTCTGCCCAATAATAAGGCACGCCTAAGACAGGTAAAGGCGATAATTGACGTGGGCTAACCTCTGCCTGTTGTAACCAATTATTAACTTCGATTGCCAATAATTCATCAACCCGTTGCCTGCGTTGCTCCATGGATAACTGAAAAAAGTCAGCCTCAACCTGTAAAATAAAGGTATGGGAGCATAAAGGCTTGCGAGGATTAACCAGTTGCTCTAATAAAGCATGCCCGCATATCATAAGCATGGCTTCTGCTTGTGACTTTGTATCGGACTGTCGATTAGACTGTGAATTGTGCTGTAGTGGGTCATCCCAAAGATGACGAGGTTGTACGAGACAATGTTGCCAATCAAAACCTTTTAAAGATTGAGCAATATTATCATTACAAGTGATTAAAATAGCACCATTCTCATCCAGCACAGTGATAGCATCACGCACTCTCCCACGACTGCCAGTAATACCATGATGAGCGATTTGCTCGGCTTGATGACGATTAAGCAAGGCTTTGGTCTTAGGAAAGGTGAACCACACCCATGCGTTAAATAAATCGTGTAAATTATCTCGTGTCGGAATTTGTCCTGTCTCGGCAATTAGGGTTTCGTAAGCGATTGGAGTGGTAGGCGTATCCGCATTGATGTTATCTAGCACCGATTGCGGAACGAATTTTAATGGTTTGCCTTTACCCGTTTGCAAACCTTGCGGATAGATATTGGCTAACAGAACATTTAAGCTATTGGCTAAATTTGCTGGATGTGTTTGCTGATCAGTGTATAGATAATGGATTTTTTCTTTGAGGATATCAGGAATATGAGCAAGCCACGGAGCTTGATAGTTAATATCGTTCATTTCAGCAAAGATGGGATGGCTACTAGTAGTAGCTTGTGGAGTGAATTGAGTCATCATTTCCTCAGCTTTTTCATGTGTTTATTGCTATAATTGCCAATTTTATAATAAATCTAACAACAACTATTATGGCTAATTTTAACACACATTTATCAGTTGGATTTTCAGTAACGGCTTTTTTTGCGATTGTCGGTTATAAAGCTGGCATACTTGATAATCATCAATTGATTATTTGTACTATTTTAGGTACGGCAGGAGGGTTATTACCTGATATTGATGCACATAACTCAACACCGATTAAGATATTTTTTAACCTTATTTCAACTGTCACTGCCTTTGTGTTAGTGATGCATTGGCGAAGTAGCTTGTCCTTGTTGTATTTATTGACTTTATGGTTGGTTGGTTTTATCAGTATTCGTTACTTATTATTCGGTATATTTACTCGGATCACAGTTCATCGTGGAGTCATTCATTCTGTCCCTTATATGGCGATGGTGGCACTAGGATTGGTGTCATTTAACTATTATTATTTACAGACAGCGAATGTTAGTAGTTGGTTGTATGGCTTATTTTTATTTATCGGTAGTATGGTACATCTGATATTAGATGAAATCTATAGTGTTAATATTATGAATATGCAGATCAAACGCTCCTTTGGCACAGCATTAAAGTTTTATAAAGCCAATGATGGTGGCTATTTTTTATTGGTTTATGTATTGGTTGGTTTGTTGATATTTTATGCGCCACCATTTGCTCCATTTTGGCATGAGCTCACTGACCCATTGACATGGCTGTTACTACAAAAATCCTTGTATTAGCATAAATTTATACTTTAGCGTTTAAATTTATACTCTGTACAGACTTGCCTTATCTAAGTTATAATAAGAAGTTAACCTAAAATATTTTAATCAATTCTATCGATTAGTGTAATAAGCCCCTTGAATCTTGCACGTATTGCCTCATAGTCTTGATAACAACAACTTTAAAGATACTTACAATCCGTCTATGACCACATCACACGCTACGAATCAACACACACAGACCACACCTCAATATGCCATAGGACAACGCTACTTATCTGATACCGAAACAGAACTCGGTTTAGGGGTAGTCGTGGCAGTGGATGACCGTTGTGTTCACATTCTATTCCCACAAAGTGAAGAGACCCGAGTCTATGCTCAAAAGACAGCACCATTATCACGAGTCTCTTTTAAAGTAGGCGATACCATCAGTGACCAAAATGGTACAAGTTATCAAGTGACAGGCGTCAGCGAAGTGATGGGCGTATTTAAATACGAAGTGGTCGATAGTGATGGCGTAGCACAAAAGCCAGTGATGGAAACCCGTCTATCTGCTAACATCACTCTTGCTAAACCACTTGAACGTCTATTAGCAGGAAGGGTTGATAGAGCCGATAGCTATGAATTACGCCAAGATATTGTGCGTATGCAAACGGCTATCTCGGCTCATCCACTCAAAGGCTTGATAGGAGGCAGAGTTGATATTATCGAGCATCAGCTCTACATTGCTCATGAAGTGGGCAAACGCCTCGCACCTCGTGTATTGCTTGCAGATGAAGTTGGATTAGGCAAGACCATCGAAGCAGGTATGATTATCCATCAACAGCTATTAACAGGGCGTGCCGAAAGGGTACTTATACTAGTACCAGACAGCTTACAGTATCAATGGATGGTAGAGCTACGTCGTCGCTTTAACCTTAATTTTGCTTTATTTGATCTTGTGCGCACCGCCTCGATAAAAGAGCATAATCCAGAGCAAAATGTCTTTGCCACAGAGCAGTGTATCATTGCCAGTTTGGACTTATTACTTGACCATCATGACTTATATGATCAAGCAATGGAAGCAGGCTTTGACTTACTCGTCGTTGATGAGGCACATCATCTGCATTGGGATCCTGAACAAGGTGGTAATGATAAATATGACCTTGTCGCTGATTTAAGTGAAGTAACTGCTGGTGTCTTACTATTAACCGCAACACCAGAGCAACTAGGCGTTGAGAGCCACTTTGCGCGTTTGCGACTGCTTGATGCTGACCGCTTTGATGATTTAGATGAGTTTATTGCCAGTAGTGATGACTTCAATCAAATTGCACAAGTCGCCACAGTATTAATTGATAATCAGCCCCTATCTGATAAACAAATTCAAGCCCTGTCACAATTACTCAACATTGATGAAGAGAAACTCGCTGATATTAATAGTGATGAGCGTCTGCGTAATCATGTGATTAATGATCTGCTTGATCGGCACGGGACAGGACGAGTGCTATTCCGTAACACTCGTGATAGCGTACAAGGCTTTTATGGTCGTAGCTGTCAATCCTACCCACTTCCCCTACCGGAAGCATGGCAGGATAGTTATCAAACCACAGGTAAATTGCGAGAGCAACTGTGGGGTGAAGAAAACCAACCTGATGGTTCATGGCTGGAAGAAGATCCGCGTGTTCCTTGGCTCATCAATATCTTAAAGAGTGAGCTAAAACACCAAAAAGTCTTGCTGATTGCCCGCAGTGGTGCCACTATCGAAAGCTTAGAAGCGGTACTTCGCTTGCATGCAGGGATTAAAACCGCCATCTTTACCGAGCAGATGAGCTTATTAGAGCGTGACCAAGCAGGAGCTTATTTTGCTGATCGAGAAGGGGCTCAGATTCTGCTATGTTCAGAGATTGGCTCAGAAGGACGTAATTTCCAATTTGCCAGTAATTTAATTTTATTTGATTTACCTGCCAATCCTGATACCCTAGAACAACGTATCGGACGACTAGATCGTATCGGACAATTACAACAAATTAGCCTGCATGTCCCTTATGTCGCCGGTACAGCACAAGAGAGATTGTTCCAGTGGTATGATGGCGCATTAAATATCTTTAACCAGATTTCTCCCACGGCTCAAACTGTACAAGAGCAGTTTATCATAGAACTAAAGCCATTACTTGAAGGCGAACACTCTGAAGAAAACATTGCCCAATTACAAGCTCTAATCGCAGAAGGAGCAGAGACGCGTTTACACTTAGAAGCAGAGTTGCAAGCAGGACGAGACAGACTCCTCGAATATAACTCCTGTCGTCCTCGCGTGGCGGGACGCATTGCCAATACCATGTGTGACCTTGATACACACAATGTATTACCGGCATTCCTTGAGCGTTTCTTTGCTGTTGCCAATATCGACTACAGCGAACAACGAGACAAAACATGGGTCGTACATCCTCCACAGAGCCACGCTGGTGCAGATGGAGCTATCGAAGCATTACCGATTCCAGAAGAGGGTATGACCCTCACCTTTAACCGTCAAAAAGCACTACAACGCGAAGAAATTGAGTACATTACTCACGAGCATCCCTTGATGCTGGCAATTTATGAAATCGTCAATAGTGGTACTTTAGGCAATGCTAATGTCGCCATGTTAAAGAGTCACGCCATTCCAGAGGGCATGATTTTAATCGAAAGTAGCTTTAGAGTGCATGCAATCGCCCCTAAAATGCTGAATTTAACAGCGACTTTACCAAAACAAAACTTGCGTATGCTTATCAGTGAACAAGGACAAAACCTATCAGAAACCATTAGCCCTGATATGATTAATCCACACATTGCTCCACTCGATAGAAACCGAGCCAGACAAGTGGTAAAACTACGTCATGATTTGATTGAGCAAAAGTATCAAGAAAGCGAGCAACTTGCCAAAGCACAACTTGCCAGTATCGGTCAGCAGGCAAAAGAGAAATTTAGCCAACAATGGCAACGAGAAATTGATCGACTGCAAAAGCTACAAAGCATCAACCCAAATGTTAGAGATAGCGAAATCGAACGCTTACAAAGCCTGAAGCAACAAGGCGAACAGGCACTTGATAATCTATCACTGATTGCCGACAGCGTGCGCGTGTTGGTGTCTATTAAGGAATAACCTAAATTTAGGATTTTGTAGAGAAGGGGTATGCCATATCCTTTCTCTACGTTAAAAACTAATGTTCTCAATGCTTAAAATTAATTCTTATAAATACCCACGCAACCTTGCAAAGTATGTTATAATTTCTCCCTTTTTGCTAATATATCGAATTTTTCATGACCGACAACACCCATACCTCCGCCAGTACCGCCCCAAAAATCTTTGAACTTGATACCGCAGACGCTATTATCACCACCCCAATGCCACTTCCTGAATTTGCGGATTTTAACTTACCTAAGCCATTACTAACCGCATTAGATAAATTAGGATTCTCTAACCCAACACTCGTACAAGAAAAAACCCTAGAATCTGCCTTAAAGGGCAATGATTTAATGGTTTCTGCGCAAACGGGCAGTGGTAAAACCGTTGCCTTTTTACTGCCTTGTTTAAGCCATGTACTTAACACCCTACCACCTGCTCACAGCCGACATAAAAAAGCCCGTCCGCAAGTATTAGTAGTTTGTCCTACAAGAGAATTAGTACAGCAAGTTACCCAAGACACCATTAATCTTATTAAAGATTGCAAAGGTGTGCGAGTTGCCAGCATCATGGGTGGGATGTCATATCCTAAACAAATTGCAGGTTTAAAAGGGGCTCAAATCGTAGTTGCCACCCCAGGTCGATTGCTTGATTTAGAAGAGCGTAACAATATTCAGCTCAATCAAGTCAGCCATATGGTACTTGATGAAGCGGATCGTATGCTTGATTTAGGCTTTAGCGAAGACCTTGATAAAATCGCCAAACTGTGTGAAAAACGGGAACAAACCTTGCTGTTTTCGGCGACCTTTGCCAAAAATATTGTCGGACTTGCCGAAAACTTGATGTATGAGCCTGAACGTATTGAGCTTGCCAACACTCAAGATAAGCATAACGATATCAGTCAATCCCTATATTGGACAGACGATGAAGACCATAAACAAGCCTTACTCATGCACTGGCTAGAACATGAGCCAATCGATCAAGTCGTCATTTTTGCTCCAACACAAGTCGAAACCGAACGCCTAGCATTGGCATTGCGTAAAGCGGGGCATAATGCGGTAGATTTGCATGGTGGCATGCGTCAGTTTATGCGCATGAAGCAAATCAAAAAGTTGCGTGAAGGTAAAGCCAAGATTCTGGTTGCAACCGACGTAGCCGCTCGTGGTTTAGATGTGCCGAGCATTAGCCATGTCATTAACTATGGCATTCCAATGAAAAACGAAGATTATGTACACCGTATCGGACGTACAGGGCGAGCAGGCAGACAGGGGCATGCCATTACCGTTAGTACCCATGCAGATCGTCGCAAGGTATTCGCACTCCAACACTTTTTAAAACAAGATATCGAAGTGTGTGAAGTAGAAGGACTTGAGCCAAAACCATACCAACCACGTCGAGATAAAAAGAAAAATTCACGTCGTCGAGGCAAACCACGCCCTAACAAGTTTGAACGTGAAGCTAGAAGTGGTCATGATGGTAACAAGGGAAGAGGTAAATCATCTGCTTCAAAAGCTTCAGGAAAAGGCTTTAAAGGAAAACGCAGTGAGGGTAATGACAGAGATGATAACAGCCAAGATTATAATGGCAAAAAACCTTATCGCAAACGCAATGACAAAAGTCGTGGCTCATACAAGAGCCGTGATAAAAGCAAAAGCCAAGGTAATGCAAAAAAGTCTTACCATAAAAACAAACGCTAATGGTTAATCTATTGTCGGCGAAAATATAAAGGACTATAGTAATCGGCAAAATTGCTAAAACAACAAAAAACACGATAATAACCCTATTATCGTGTTTTTTCTTTCTTTTAGCTAACCAAAACCGGTAACCAAAAAACCTCAGCCTGATAATAAATATCTGATAAAAACCAGTTATCCAGAAATCAACTCTTCATCCAAGCTTACTCAAGCTCAATTTTTGGCTTATTTTTTACTAACAACACCACTTGGATCTTCAATAATAACATTATCATCGGTACTAATGCTCACTTCATATTGGTCACCGATAACCATACGCTCTGCATTTGGATCTATATTACGTGATTTATAGTATTTATCTTCACTAACCGTACAACCCAAACAACGATTCATAGCACCCCAAGGCTCAAGAACCAACTTCTTCTTAGCCTGTTCTGCATTACCACCAACATACGAAAATGGTAAACTAACGACATAAGTCGCCGTACCCGCAACAGCCGCAACAAACTGCAACGGCTTGCCCACCATAGCATCAGCCGCCATGGTCTCATAATTTGGACCAAACTCTTCTTCGTTAATCTCAATAGCAGACATCGCCGGCTGAGTAGTTGCCATCAATAAGCCACCAACCATTGCAAAAGTCGCAAGTTTATTCATTTTAGCCATTATCGTATCCTCAAGTTATTGTTTCTAAAGTTCAGGACTAACTACAAGATGATAAATCCACTCAACATACCCAAACTCAGTTTAAACTACAAAATCTCTATTACCTCATATTAAAACAACTTCCAACCATATTAGCAAGTAAAATACTGCCATAAGGTGACTTTTTTTGTATGTTAGGGATCTTCATTTAATAAAAGCTGGCATTTTGGACAAAATACACTGGCACGCCCATTAATTTTAGTATTTTCTAAACGACTTTGGCAATTTAAACAAGGCTCACCCTCACGTCCATAGACAAGCAAGGTCTGTTGAAAGTAGCCTGTCTTACCCTCTCCTGTGGTAAAGTCTCTTAGGCTTGAACCACCTTTATCAATGGCAGTGCTAAGTATCGACTTAATATGTGCTACCAGTAGCTCTAGCTGTTTTTTACCAATTAAATGCGCTGGGGTTGCTGGATGAATGCCACTCATAAATAAGCTTTCGCTTGCATAAATATTTCCCACACCAACCACCACTTTTTGCTCCATAATCACAGACTTGATGGCTCGGCTGATAGGTTTGGTTTGTTTTTGTTGAATATAATGATACAGATAATCGGCAGAAAAGGTATCGGTTAAAGGCTCTACACCTAAATGATCAAACAATCGCTTGCGGTATTGGTTATCATCATCTGCCCATAATATCGCACCAAATCGTCTGGGATCATGATAGTGTAATTGTGTCGCGGTTTCCAAAAATTGAATAATCAAATGGTCATGTTTGCGTTTGTCACTACCCTCTGGATATTGTTGCAAGCTTCCCGACATGCCTAGATGAATAATTACTTCTTTACTCTGCTCATCTTTATCAGCTTTCTCAACTTTATCACTAACGATATCGCCCATGGTAAAAGTGAGAATCAGATATTTTGCTCGGCGTTTGATATCTGTAAGTCGATAACCAACCAAAGCATCCAGATCTGTCGGCATCTGCCAACGTAGCTTTGGTTGATAGACATTCACTCTACTAACCGTCTGCCCTAATAAAGGCTGTAAACTGGTTTTGGTCGTTTCAACTTCGGGGAGTTCTGGCATAATTCTTCTCTTAATTCACTTAGAGCGGGTTGGACAAGCCCTAGCCCACGGCTCTTTTTGCAACCAATATTCCCGCTTGTTGCTCTAGTTTGGCCAGCAGTTTGGATAGTTGAGCAAGCCCAACAACTTCAATATGTAACTTCATTTTGGCAATGTCATCATCTGTACTGATGGTATCTACTTTGCGAATATTAATATCTTCATTATCGATGACTTGTGTTAAGTCCCTTAATAAGCCACGGCGGTCGTAGGCTTCAATATAGATGGCAACGGGTTGATTATCTCCCTTATCAGCATACCATGTGGCATCAATTTGTCGATGTGGTTCTCGCTCGATCAATCGACTGTATTCTACACAACCTCGATGATGAATACTGACCCCTTTTGATTGAGTAATAAAGCCTGCTATGGGTTCACCACGCACAGGGGTACAACATTTTGCTAGGTTAATTTCAATATTATCCAAACCATCGACGCATATCTTATAAGCATCCAATTTGCCAGTTGCTTTGGGATGAATGCTAGGTTTTAGTTCATTAAAGTCTTTTTCTGGTTCTAAGTTAAGTTCTTTAGAGATTTGATTGGTCAATTGATGAATGCCAATGTCACCGGTGACTAATGATACCAATATATCTTCTGCATGCTTAACATTAAAGTGCTGTTTGTAATTGTTTAAATCAACACTATTAGGATGCACCGATAATCGCTCTAATTCCTTAGCAAGTAGTTGTCTACCAATTTCGATATTTTTATCACGATCAAGCTTATTAAACCATTGACGCAATTTTCCTCTGGCTCGACTGGTATGAATATAACCCAATGAAGGCACCAACCAATCTCGATTTGGCTCTCGGGACGACTTGGTAATGATTTCTACTTCTTCTCCAGTCTTTAACTGATAAGTCAAAGGGACATAACGTTGATTCACCCGTGCTGCCTGCGCCCGATTGCCCACCTGCGTATGAATGTAATAAGCACAATCAAGTACGGTCGCCCCCTTTGGTAATTCAATAATATCACCGTCTCGACTAAAAACATAAATACGCTTAAATTCTTCAAAATCAACTAATTGTTCTTCTTCATCAAGCTCAGTCACCTCTTGAGTTGCGGGTATTGCCTGAGTGTCTGAGTTTGTATCTAAGCTTTTATCCTCGTTATTTAACTCTTCTTGAGCCTTATCACCATTAACGGATAACAAATGACGCAAAGAACTAATGCGCTTATTTAAATAAGTATCGCTCTTTCCACCCTCTTTATAGTTAACATGCGAACACATACCCAGCTCTGCTTCAAAGTGCATGCGGTGAGTACGAATTTGCACTTCTAATGACTTATGTTCGGCAATTACCGCGGTATGTAGCGAGCGATAGCCATTGGCTTTTGGATTGGTAATATAGTCATCGAACTGCTCGGGGATATGGCGCCACAGTCCATGCACTAATCCCAACACATGGTAGCACTCAGCCTGTGTATTCACCAAAATTCGTAATGCTCTAATATCATAAAGCTGATGGAAGGAGAGATTCTTTAGCTTCATCTTACGGTAAATAGAATAAATATGCTTGACTCGACCACTGACCTCCCCATCGATATTAGCCTCTGCCAAGGCATCTTTGATTTGCTTTTGCACTCGCTCAATATAGGCTTCACGTTCACTACGCTTTTCTGCCAGTAACTTGGCAATCTCTTTATAACGCTCTGGTGCAAGATAGCGAAAAGATAAATCTTCTAACTCCCACTTAATTTGAGCAATACCCAGACGGTGCGCAAGCGGAGCATAGATAGTCATCACCTCACGAGCAACACGTCGCTGTCTCTCCTCCGTAGAAAAAGACAGCTCACGCATAGCAAAGGTACGCTCTGCCAATTTAATTAATACCACTCGCACATCATTCGTAACAGAGATAAGCATACTATAAATGTTATTGAGTTGCTCTCTTTGATTTTTGGCAAAGTGGTCTTCTAAGCGTTTGTTTTTTTCTATGCTTTCAGAGAGCCTACCAATCGCTAAGGTCTCCGTAACTAGGGTGCTAATCTCACTGCCAAACTTCTGCTCAATGGTTTTATTATCAATTAAATTATGACGTGCAGAACGATAAAGCATGGCAGACACCAGTGCATCTTCATCCTGATACAGATAGGTCAAAATATCCGTCATACCAATGCCAGTTGCAAATATATCAGAGCGTTCTCCATGATAGTCATTATCAATCTGACGAACAATCTCTATCGCTGAAGCCAACTTATCCAGATTACTCTGTCCTATACGCTCAGCTACCTTTTGTAACCATGCCTCAATATCAATATCACGGCTGTGATTTTGCTCATCATGATTAAAGTTGCTATTATCCACAGGTACTTGACTGATTTTATCAATATGCTCTGGATCAGGTGATGACGCACGGGCAAGAAGATCCGAATGTAGTCGTGTAAGTGCTGAGTTAAGAGGCGTGTTGGCAAGATTTTTGGTAGGTTGTTGGTTGTTTATTAGATGATTATTAGTGATCGGTTGCTTATTGGCTAATTGGGCAGTTAAGCTGGCACTGTCCTGCTTGTTGGTTTGACCATCAATTAATGGCAATCCCTCACGAATTTTAACCACAATGGACTCCTGTGTTGCTGTGACGTTTCACAACTTTAGATGAGCACAGTCAAGTAACTATAAAAAGTGCTATTTAGGAAAGAAGTTCATTAAAAAACGACCAAACCCACCCCACCACTTCATAAAGCTTATTTCGTAAAGTTCATTTCATAAAACAACTCCACGAAACAGCCTCATAAAATAATGAGGATCCAATTGAGTCTAACAACATAGCACCAGTACAGTCATTTAACCATATCTGTCATTTTAGGATTGTTAACTTGTATAAAACCATATCTAGTGACATTTTACTAGATTTCAAGGGTACAAAAGTACATTGTGTAAAAAAATACGTCTAGCTATTTATTATTTAAATATTTTTTTAAATCAAATAGATAGTATTTATTATAAGTAATAACATGCAACAAATTACCACACCCCTCTAGATAAGAATGAGCCGCATTAAGTTTGGTCTTGCTTAGCTGTTCGCCTGTATATTTATTGATCAAATACAAATAATCAGGTTCATCAGTAAAACCATAGCCAGCAACAATAATATCATCCACAATAATAAAAATATTATTAGATACCAAATAATCGGTATTCCATAATAGGCTTCGGCTATCTATATCTAACGCATACAAAGAAGAACACTTGCCCTTACTTCCTTTGGAATAACTCTTACAAGCGGAATTAAAGTACAAAACACCGTCCTCAAAACGAATATCTTGTACTTCAAACCTGTCTTCCTTGATATAATCGTCTAAGTCTAGTTCCCACAAGACCTCACCGAATTTATCATAAAAAACCACTTCATTATATTTACGATAAAACACCAACCAATTCGACTGATAGTTATCTATGATGTTGGCTTTACTGTCAACTAAAAATGTTGGTAACTGCTCAGCTCGAGACTCTCTCAAGCGATAAATAATGCCGTTGGGCTTATTGTCGCCTGACAAACCATACTGAGCATAATCATCACCTCTATCAGCTTCAACATGTATTGGCTTTAATGGGTGATATTGCTGTGCCATTGCTGGCACAGTCAATCCGCACAAAATCCCCATTAATGCGAGTTTTTTTATCATAATTTTAACTCCTTTGTTGATATTTTAAAGACATGATAGAGACAGAGAACACAAACTACTCGCTATTTATCAAACTCTTATAAATCTTATCATACTCTTCAAGCCGTTCTGAACTCATTTGCAATTCAATTTCTTCTCTTAATTCAAAAGGATCTAACTCACGACCACACAGCTCTTGATTCCAATTAACACCTGCTAACACATTATCATTTGTCATACCCGGCAACCACCGATACAAAAAGTCAAATAACATAATTTCTGATATTTCATAACTTGCAAATCCGTTTGCTTGAACTCTCTTTGCATAAGCCTTATCTGACCAAAACATCAAAATTATACATTCGTCATCATCATTTGATACTGAGTTTGCAACACCCCCATCTTTTGATAAATAAAAAATGGTTTCCGACTCAACTATTCTTTTGATGAAAATATTTTTATTATTTTTCGCTGTTGCACCATCTAACCACATGCTTTATGTTTCCTAAATCATCGTTTATTAGGGAAGTTCAAATATAGCCTTGCTAATCATAATGCCCATAAGCACTCATCAGAATAACAACCACTTTATCATCTACAACCTCATAGACAAGCCGATGTTTTTTATCAATGCGTCTTGAATATATTTCTCGCTCAGCAAAGTGCTTTAGTTGCTCAACCTGACCTGTACCTTCTCGTGGGTGTTCTTGTAATTCAGTTAAAAATCCATCAATCTTCTTTAGCAACTTCTTATTACCTGCTTTTTTATGTTTAACAATATCCTTAGCAACCTGCTCTGAATACTCAAGACTATACATCAAACCATTCCTTTCTTTTTTCACCAGTTAATGGATAAGTCGGCTGTTCAAGACGTTCTTCAATCATGTTATAGAAGTCTTGCTCTGTCATTTTTGCATCGTCTGATCTAGCAGGATTTTTGCGTGAGGGTTTTGGTTTTTTTACCGCAATATTAATCGCTTCTAGCACTCGTACTGCCATTTGGTATTGTTCGTCACTAATGTCTTGTTGTAAATGTATGGTTTGCATTTTAGCTATCCTCAATTATTTTACTCTTATTACCGATTAAATTGTACAACTGATACCTCATGTTACCATATTTAACTATCATGCCTATATATGATATGCCAATCTCAACTTTTATCATATTTTTCCATTACCCTTTTATAAAAATGTTCAGAACATTCAAAGTTTTCATGATTTATAATAGCATTTTTGATTTTTTCAGATACCCTGACATAGCTAGTCGCACAGGCAGATGAATGTTTTCTTTTAGTGAAACCACTTTCAGTCAATATTACACCTAGTTGTCTTTTAACTTTATTTGAAATCATTTAGTTACTCATTGAAACTCAGCCAATCATTTGACTACTACAAAACCTATCATAAAAATATAATCAAACTACGTCCCTAAATAGACTTCATAAACAGGAATAGCAGGAGTGCTTTTATCTTTCTTTAATCCCAAACCCTCGATTGCCATAAAATCCAAATTTTTAAAGTTGGGATAAGTCTGATTGTGTATCTCAAAGAGTAGTTGACCTGTAGTAATATCCGTATTTTTATTTACAATCTCTATAGTTGCCTGTTGTTCAATCCATTCATGTGTGCTGGTTTCAGTAGAATAATATACGATGAATTTACCCTGTCTAAATCCTAAGCTTTTTTCTAAGCTTGTTTGCTCAAGCTTTGACAACACTTTCATATAAAATGGCATTTGTTGTCTTATCTCATTTCTAATTTCTTTTACAGATTGTGTCACGTCTTCAACAGTTTTTTGAGGTTCTTGATCAAAATCCCATTCTATGTACAAGGGGATATATTCTTGTTGAACTTTTATATCATTTTGACACCCTGTTAAATTTAACACGATACAGAAAATGATTGGCAATATAAATTTAGAATCTTTTCTTTTCATATTAAATCTTAAAAATGTAAGTTAAAATTGAGAAAAACAATATAAGGACTAAAAATCTTTTCAGTCTGATTAATTAATAGTTACCAACCGCTTTGATTATAACAAAACTGCTTTCTCAATCAAAGAGAGTAAGCAAGGACAAAAGCAAGAAAGGTAAAATGAAAGGCAAACACACAAAATTTTGTGTATTCGCCCAAACTATCTCTTCCCTAATACGCACTTACAGCCCCAACTCCTCCTTCATCATCTCCACAATCTTAAACTTCTGAATTTTACCCGTTACCGTCATCGGAAACTCCTCGACAAAACGAATATAAGTCGGAATCTTATAATGGGCAATATGGTCTTTACAGAACTCTCGTACGCCCTCTTCATCTAGGCTATGCCCTGATTTGGTGATAATCCATGCC
>PDWI01006445.1_pt1 | contig 15847 bp, 15 predicted proteins | sample 1430891 | NCBI WGS metagenome assembly PDWI01 (sample SAMN01162508, study PRJNA174530) | Oral metagenome, whole genome shotgun sequencing project. | biome: Marine environment; feature: Marine mammal; material: Swab sample of the gingival sulcus; isolation source: swab sample of gingival sulcus...
ACTTTGCCAATTAGCAACTACGCGCCACTTGTTGGTACTTTTATGAGTGCAGCAGTTGGTACGCTTCCGGCTTTGATTATCATGCCAATTCTTGGCATGGTACTCTTTGGCATAACGATTAAGATTAACGTTTGGCTGATACTCGTGATATTTATCTGTATTGTGATTATGAGTGGCATAGGTTCAGTTATTGGTACATTTAGTGAAAAGTATCAAACAAGTTATACGTTGTCGCTGGTAGCGATGTTTTTCGTTATGTTTGGAACACCGGTTTACTATTCAATGGACGCCTTGCCACAAGTTGTGCAAGTTTTTCAAAGAGCGCTGCCGTTCAGCTATGCTTTAGAAGCGATCAGAACATTAATGCTAGATGGCAGGCTAACACAGACCGTTATTATTGACATTTTGGTTTTAACATTTTTTATGATACTGTCACTGCTATTTACGAAGAAATATTTTACTTGGAAAAAACGAGGATAGTTGATAGAAAAGCAATCAGTTTTATTGTCATTTCAACCGAAGCAACAAAGTTGCGAAGTGGACAAATCTCGGGTTTAGCATTTGACTTTGAATTTATGCTTTTCCGCATACCACTTTTTTACTTTTCACTTATCATTTACTCAATAAATCTTTAATAATACTGGCATAGATGTCGGTATGTGATTTTTGCCATTTTTCAATTACCTGGTTAGCTTGTGCGTTAGATATAACACTTAGCGAAAGTTCGATTAATGGCACATCACCCTCCATCATGCGCAGGGTGACAATATAAGTAGAATCATCAATTTTTTCAAGCGACGTGTTGATAAAGCGGTTTTGCTTGATCTGTTGTTTTAGTTGGCTGATTTGTTCGTTTAGTTTTTCAGTTAATTGGCTATCAAGTCGATCGCGAAATAGCGCCAATGTATTGACGCCGCTTTGCGTAATTAAATAAAGCTCTTGATTGTCGCTGTCGATAACTTCAATCATGCCGCTATTGACCAGTTCTGCCGTATAATGACCAATGTTAAAGTATTCCATGACGTTTAAATTAATAATGACATCGGCTACTTCCATCGGGTTAATAGGCACGGCTAATTCGGCGTAGATATAGAGTAAGATTAATTTATCATTAACGGCTTGTATGCTATCAAAAGCTGACATAAAGGCTCCTTTATTATAAAATATATTTGTTGTCATTTCGAGCGCAGTGGAGAAATCTCTGGTTTAGTATTAAAATGCGATTGAAACGCTCCTGGTACTGAAATCGTTCCGCTTTATCGTTTCGCTAGGACAACCCGCTTCGCGGAACGTTACGCGAAAGACAAAGCTCCACCGCCACATATTTCATATTGCAACGCAATATTTCACGGCACGTTAGTGCTATTTCACTCAGCGAAGCTGAATTTCATTGAAAACGCGTGCGTTTTTCTTGGTGCCCGCATCCATTAAAGCACCTTATATGCTTATCGCGTTTTACAATCTATGACAACCGCTAACGTTGTCATTTCGACCGAATCAATGGAATTGCAAAGTGGAGTAATCTCGGATTTTATAGCAAGTGAATACTGATATAAACTAAATTAAAAACGCGTTACCTAGGTATTTTTTTATGGCGTCGCGCTCTGAAAAATAATCAAGTGTCACTGTGCGTTCATCGTTTTCAAAGTGAACAATAATCGTCAGGTCGCCATTTTTAAAATTCTTTGCAACGGTTTCTTCGCGCAAGTAGCGAATTTTGTTCTTGTGATGTTTAATGGTTTCGTATTCTCTCAGAAAATAGTGACCTTTATAACTAATTATTTTATGTACGACATTCATACAAACTCCTAGTGAAATGCTAATTGAAGCGACCATTAAATGGTCGCTTCAGACTTTTGAAAAATTGTCATTTCAAGCATAGTCGAGAAATCGGGTTTTAAAAGCGAAATCTCTCCGTTCCTCTAACGCTACAGTCGAGATGACTTGTTTGAGCGTAGTCGTTAACCTTCAGGCTTTAGAAAATGTTCAAGTTCGAGGCGCAAGCAAATTAGCGGGTCGCGGCGTATATAGACATACGTAAGAGCCGATAATTTACACAGCAACAAAGAAATTGGGCATTTGTCTACAGTCTGAAGCTACAATGTAACTGTCTTTTTTGGCCGTTCAACAATTTGATAACGCAGTATTAAGGTATACTGACCTTTACGCTCTTTAACGCTACCTGTAATAATTTCAACAGTATTGCCAGACGGCAATTGCATTTTTTTCTGTTTCGTTGTGTCAATGTATTCAGTTACTTGCTTTGCATTGTCTGCATTAACTTCTTCCTTCACGCCCCACGGGAGTGCAATTGTCTTTTCGGGGTTTCAAGACTGACAAAGTGCAGCTTCGCGCTCGGCAATTGAAGCTTCAATTAATTCGATAAGCTCTCTTTCAAGCTCAGTGCTTTTTCCAAACATAACGCCTCCTAATGTATTCAATGATATTGTAAGCATTAATAATTTACCCGATTATAACTCATTTAATCGACAATGCAACGTTTATTCATTAACAATTTTATAATGTTTTATAGCGCATTATTTGTTGAAAATAGCAAACTGCTATTGTATAATAATTTCTAATTGTTTACAAAAATGCATCGTTTTAAAACATTACGGAGGCAACATGAAAAAAGGTTTATTTTTAGTTTTATTATTGAGCTTTGTCTTAATGATGACTGCATGCCAAACAAGCGTCGCCAATAAAGAAAATACGGTGGCTGAAACAAAACACGACACTTATGAAAGCACCTCAAAATCAGAAAGAGTAAGAATTGTCTGCACGTCGTTTCCGCAGTATAATTGGGCAAGAATCATTACTAAAGGCGGTTCAAATGCCAGAGTAAAGCTGCTTTTAAATGACAGTACTGATATACACAATTTTCAGCCAACTGATGAAGATATTGCTACTATCAATAAGGCTGACATGATTATCTATGTCGGCGGCGAATCTGATAAGTGGGTAGAAGACGTCCTGCAAGACAATGGTGATAAGCAGCCGAAGTTAATTAGTTTAGTTGAATTGATCGAGAAGAATGTCAAACAGGAAACGCCAATCGACGGCGTTGTCGCACAAGTCACTGACAAAGACAGTAATAGTGAGCAAGAAAACAAAATAGACGAGCATATTTGCCTGTCAGTTAAAAACGCGCAAGAATTAGTAAGGCAAATGGTGATGGAAATAACATTGTTAGACCCAGAAAATGTCGTGCTTTATCAAAATAATTCCAAAAAATATTTGGAAGCACTTGCAGAACTCGAACAAGACTATCAAGCCATGGCAGATAACGCCACAAATAAAACGCTGATATTTGTCGACAGAATTCCCTTTAGGTATCTGTTAGATGACTATAATTTTAAGTATTTTGCGGCTTTTTCAGGCTGTTCAGCTGAAACTGAGCCAAACCCTGAAACAGTTGCCTTTTTGGCTAATAAAATAGATGAACTTGGCTTAAAAGAAGTATTTGTAATAGTGGGCAACAATACAAAAATTGCCGATGTTGTAATTGAAAATAGCAAAACACAAGATGTAACTATCTACGCGCTCAATGCAATGGAATCGATTACAGCAGCAGATGTTAAAGCGGGCGCAAATTACTTAGATATCATGAAAGAAAACTTAGCTAAATTGACAGAGGCGCTTGATTGAGAAGGCGGCCTTACTGAGCGGTTAAAAGCGACACAGCAGTGCGCCAATTAACCTGCTGTCTGTATGCAACTAACTGGTGATAATCAACTGAAAAGTGACACTGTTGTAACTATTCTAAATTTTGTATCATTGTCGGTCTAACTATTCAGTCAAGTTGTCATTTCAAGTAAAGGCGAAGCTCTAAATAAGAAATCTCGGGTTTTAAAAGCGAGACAACGCCGCTTTACTAAACTGAACAATCTGGGATTATTTGTTTTATTATGCTATAATAACTATAAATCCCAGAGCGTTCGCGCATTACTGAGAATAATCTGGGACAAATAACAAGAACACGGGTTTTGGGAAACCAAATTAAAAGGGAATTGGGTAAGACGCAATACGTCGCATTTTTAGTGTGACAATCTGGGTCAAAAGCCTAAACGGTCCCGCCGCTGTGATGTTGAGAATTGGTCAAAAATTTAAGCCACTGTAATGGGAAGGCGATCAATTCGATGAAACTAAGTCAGAAGACCTGCCACGTGTTAAAGCCGCAACTCTACGCGCGATAGAGGGTATATTTTAGGCTTTGCCGTGCGCACAAGCCTTTGTTTTTTGACTACTTTAAGTGAGAGATTATGCTGTCATTTATTACTAAACGTATTGCACAATTATTGATTATTATGTTCGGTGTTTCGTTTATTACTTTTAGTATAACGACTTTTTTACCGTCTGATCCCGTTACCATGCAATATCAGTCAATGGGCATACAGGGTGATAAAGCGACTATTGAAGCGCAAAAAGAAGCGCTTGGTTTAAATGACAGCTTTATTGTACAGTATACGCGTTGGATTGGCCGCGTGTTGCACGGTGACTTTGGTCAATCGATTAGGTTTAACATACCGGTAAGCGAAAAACTTATGATACACATACCCAATACGCTGAAACTAACAGCGATGTCGATTTTGATGACGCTTTTAATGGCGTTGCCTTTGGGTATTTTATCTGCCCTTTATCAAAACCGATTTACTGATTACCTTATTCGCTTTGTATCTTTTTTGGGTGTATCAATTCCCAGCTTTTGGTTAGGGTTACTATTAATCTATTACTTTTCGGTTAAATGGCGCGTTTTACCGACCATGGGCATGGCAAGCTTTAAACATATTCTGCTGCCGGCCTTTGCGCTTTCCTCTTGGTTTGCCGCCATTTATACGCGCCGTATTAGAACATCAATTTTAGAAGAAATGAATAAAGACTATGTCATCGGTTTACTTGCTAAGGGCATTAGCCGTTGGCGTATACTGATGCACCATGTATTACCCAACTCACTATTGCCAATAGTAACAGCGTTTGGCATGTCAATTGGCAGTATGATGGGCGGCACCATTGTGATCGAAACAATTTTTGAATGGCAGGGGGTTGGCCGCGTCGCGATGGATGCAATCAGCAACCGTGATTATCCATTAATACAGGGCTATGTGCTATGGATGGCCTTTATCTTCGTCGGCATTAATTTAGTGGTTGATATTTCATATCATTTATTGAACCCCAAAATTAGATTGGGGAAACAGTGATGAAATTTTATTTAGAACGCATTAAACAGAATAAGTTGTTTATCGGCTTGTTAATCATATTGCTGATCGTTATTTTAATTGTCATCTTTGGGCGTTATTTTGCACCGCATGACCCATTAAAGCTGCACTATGACAATATTTTAGAAAATTCGAGCAAACAGTTTCCGATGGGTACTGACCACATGGGGCGCTGTGTGTTTTCACGCATATTATACGGTGGGCGTTCGACGCTTTTAACGATATTTACCATCGTTGTGATCACGTCGATTATTGGAACCATCATTGGTATCAGCTCAGCATTGGCAGGTGGTGTTGTCGACACAGTCATTATGCGCTTTATCGATATGCTACTTGCTTTTCCCGGCATGATCTTTATTATTGCGCTAGTCGCCGTGCTTGGCGTTGGCTATTTCAGCATTTTGATTGCGATGTCGGCGCTCGGTTGGATGAAATACGCCCGTGTCAGTCGAGCGCTCGCCCTTGAAATGAAAACCAGTAATTTTATGGCAGAAGCGCGTCTCGGCGGTGCCGGGCATTTTAAACTGATTACCAAGTATATTTTTCCTAATTTACTACCACATATCTTGGTGATTATGACACAAGACTTGGGCAGTTTGTTGTTGACATTATCGAGTTTATCGCTGCTCGGTTTAGGCTCACAACCACCGGCGCCCGAGTGGGGGTCGATGCTTAGCGAGGGCAAACCCTATATGCAGCATGCACCGTGGCTGCTTTATTTTCCTGGCTTGGTAATATCAATACACGTTATTATTTTTAATCTTTTAGGCGACAGCCTTAGAGATATATTAGACCCGCGGCAAGATGTCGCCAGTCAACAGAAAGGACGGTTATTTACATGATTAAAAACAAGAAATTTAGTATTTTAGCTCTAATGCTCGTTATGTTGTTAGTGTTGAGTGCTTGTACGAGCACTCCGCCGGCAGAAGAAACGACAGCTGCACCGACTGAAACGACAGCTGCACCAGCTGAAACGACAGCACAAGCGGCTGAAACAACAGAAGCACCCGAAAGTACACCTAAAACGCTTGTGGCAGCAACCTTTTGGATTGGTTCTGACGCCGACCCAGCCAATGGTTGGAACGGTTGGACATTGACCAGAACGCTCAGTGGCGAATGTCTTGCAACAGTTAACGAAAAAATGGAAGTTGTACCACAATTAGCGGATAGCTGGGAGATCGTCGACGAACTGACATGGAAGTTTCACATTCGTCAAGGTGTTAAATTTGCCAATGGCAAAGACTTGACGCCAGAGGCAGTTAAAAGCAGTTTAGAACGCGTTATCAGTAAAGACGAGCGCGCAGCTGCCAATGCCAAAATGGAGAGCATTACGGTTGATGGCGAATATGTTATTTTTAAGACATCTGAACCATACGGTTCTTTGCTAAACAACTTAACTGAGCCACTCTTTATTATCGTCGATACAGACATGAGCGATGAAGAAATTGCCAATGGGCCAGTGACAACGGCGCCTTATCAAATAGTCGAGTACAGCCCTAAAGTTGAAGTGAAATTGGTTGCCAATGAGAATTATTGGGATGGCAAGCCAGGTCTTGACAGTTATACTCTGAAGATGATCAAAGACGATGCGACAAGAGTATTGGCAATGCAATCTGGCGAAGTGCAATTAGCCCAAATTAGACAGGCCAGCACAGCAAAACCATTAAAAGATAACGCCGACTTTAACGTGCAAGAAGTACCGTCAATCCGCGTCATTTACTTAGGGCTTAACCACGAAAATCAATTCTTAAAAGACATCAATGTGCGTCGCGCAATTTCAATGGCTTTAAACCGTGAAGGTATTGCTAAGATATTAGACGCTGCCCCTGCAGGCGCAATTTTCCCACCGTCGGCAGGCTATGGCTACGACCAGTTAGATGTTCAAAAGTTTGATTTTGAGGGTGCTAAAAAAGCACTTGCTGATGGCGGCTACGTCGATAGTGATGGTGACGGCTACGTTGAAAAAGATGGTGCAAAAGTCAGCTTTACACTACCGATAGTAGCAAAATATACTGCTTTATCAGAAATTCTTCAAGCGCAGTTAAAAGAAGTTGGCATCGAACTAAATATTGAACTAACTGAAAATGTCAATGACTTACTTGGAAAACAAGAATTCGATATGTTCTTGACCAACTATGCGACTGCGACAACAGGTGATTCTAAGCGCTTTTTAGAGCAAAACTATTCAACTAATGGCACTGACAACTTCGGCAAGTACAGCAGTGCTGCATATGATGATGTCGTTCAAAAGTTGATTGCAGAATTTGACTTTGACAAACGTGTTGAACTCAGTATTGAAGCGCAACAAATTGTCAATGACGATGTTGCCAATGTCTTTATTGTCAGTACAATGAGTAATACGACAGCGGCTAAAAACGTTAAAAATGCCAAAGTTTATCCAATTGATTACTACTTTATTACCAAGGATTTAACGATTGAATAAGCAACTTGTTTTAGCAATAAAAGACTTATCAATTGGCTATCGCAAAGACAAAATGGTTGTCGATCATGTTTCCCTCACAGTCAGTGAGGGAGACATCGTCACCATTGTCGGTCAGAGCGGTAGCGGCAAGAGCACGTTGATACACGCAATACTTGGCATTATGCATCCGGCGGCTAAAATATATGGCGGCTCGATTCGTTATGCCGATTTTGACCTACATAAAATGACACCAAAGCTAAGGCAACAAGTCAGTGGGCCAGAAATATCAATGATCTTTCAAAACAGTGAAAGTCATATGGACCCAATTAAAAAAATAAAAAGTCAATACGATGAATTTATCAATGCACATATTGAGCTCAGCGCTGAAGCGCGCTTAGCACTAGAAGTTGAAACATTTCAACAAATGGGCTTTAAAGACCCAATGCGGGTGTTAAACAGCTATCCGTTTGAGCTAAGTGGCGGTATGCAACAAAGAGTGTCTTTGGCAATGGCAATTGCCTTAAAGCCCAAGTTAATCTTAGCTGACGAACCAACCAGTGCACTCGACGTAACCTTACAGCGGCAAATTATTGGTCAAATCATCGATCTATCGCGTTCAACCAATACGGCAGTCTTATTGGTGACACATAATATGGGGGTGGCCGCCTATATGTCAGATAAAATTGCCGTGATGAACGACGGTAAAATTGTCGAATTAGGCGAGCGCAACCAAATTATCAATGCACCACAGAATGATTATACCAAACAGCTCTTAGCGGCTGTTCCTGAACTTGATGAGGCACAACTTGAAAGCGAATAATCCAATATTAGAAGTAAAAAACCTTTCAAAATACTATCCGCTTAAAAATAAGCACTTTGTCGCATTAGACGCTGTTTCGCTTTGCCTCAATAGAGGCGAAGCACTGGGCATCGTGGGCGAAAGCGGCTCGGGCAAGTCGACCTTGGCAAAAATCATCAGTCAAATAGAAGCGCCCAGTCAAGGTGATGTTTTTTTTAATGGTCAGAATATCTTTGCTAGCGATAATAAACAGCGCTATCAAATTAGGCGCAACATTCAAATGGTATTTCAAAATCCACTATCGGCAATTAGTCCCAAAATGACAATTGGTGATTTCTTAATTGAAGGTCTTATTAATTATCGTCTAGCCGATCGCCAAGCTGCCGTTGCCAAGATCGCCAACTTGTTAAATATGGTTGAACTGCCGGCAAATTACGCCGAAAAACTGCCAAATCAGCTAAGCGGTGGTGAAATGCAGCGCGTTGTGATTTCGCGTGCCATTTCAGTTGAACCTAAAATCATAATATTTGATGAAGCCACATCAGCTTTAGACGTATTAGAGCGTCATAAAATTTTAAAGCTATTAGTTAAATTAAAAGCAGAACTCAATCTCAGTTATTTATTTATCGGTCATAATTTGGCGGTGGTGCGCTTAGTTACCAGCCGTATGCTGGTGATGAATCAGGGGAAAATTGTTGAAGCTTTGCCCAGTAAAGACTTTATGACAAGCGCTAAAGATAACTATACAAAGCGTTTAATTCAATCAGTATTAACAACGCGCGATAGTAAATAAACACAGATTATTCACAAATCTTATAGCGCTTTTCACGCACTGGTGTGAAAATCTGGGATAAATAGTTTTCAGTAGTTTGACGAGGTGACAGGTGCAGACAAATGCTAAAAATATTGATTTGACAATTGGTGCTATTTGGCAGGCGATGTTTAAATTTGCCTTGCCAATTTTTCTTGGCACGCTCTTTCAATCGCTCTATACGATTGTCGATGCAATTATTATTGGGCAGTTTGCCGGCAAGAGCGCATTGGCAGCAATTGAAGCCGTGTTGCCTTTAACGCGCTTACCGGTCAACTTTTTCGTTGGCGTGTCATCGGGCGCAACGATAATTATAGCGCAGTATTATGGTGCTAAAAAATTTAAAGTGCTGTCTGATGCCAGTCACAATGCAATGCTCTTTTCGGCAGTAGGGGGCTTAATTTTATCAATAATCGGCATAATTGTGGCGCCAACGGCAATCGAATTGTTAAAAGTACCGACAGAAATTGCCGGCGATGCGCGGCTTTATATTATCATTTACTATGGCGTGCTGGCCATTTCGATGATCTACAATATGGGTGCCGGCATTTTGCGTGCCTTGGGTGATTCAAAATCGCCATTTTATTTTTTAATTGCCGCCAATATTTTTAATATCGTACTTGATTTAGTCTTTGTCTCCCTATTTGGTTGGGGCGTGGTCGGTGCGGCCGTGGCAACGGCACTTGCAACGGTGCTGTCAGCAGTGCTCGTTATCATTGTTTTAGTAAAAACCAATTTACCTTGTAAACTTTATTTTAGTAAACTGAAATTTTATAAAATTTATTTGCTAGAAATATTTCGATTGGGTTTACCCATTGGCATACAGGGCATATTATACCCAATTGCCAACGGCGTGGTACAAAGCAGTATCAACAGCTTTGGCGTCAACAGTATTGCAGCTTGGGCAATTGCTGGAAAACTCGACTTTTTAGTCTGGAATATTTCCAGCGCCTTTTCTTTTGCAGTTTCAACCTTTGTTGCGCAAAATATTGGCGCTCAAAAGTACCAACGCACGCGTTCTGGGGTGCGCGCTGGCTTAACGATGGCAATAGCTATTATTTTGGTCATTAGCGTTTTGCTTTACTTTTTTAGCATGTATTTGGCACGTTTTCTGGTGACAGACAGTGCCGTTATCGCGCTCAATACAACGGTCATTCGCTTTTTTGCGCCGTTCTACTTTGTCTATACAATTTGCACTGTTCTGTCAGGGGCTTTGCGCGGTACAGGTGACACCTTTTCGCCGATGGCAATTGATGTTGCCGGCATTTTAGTTTTTCGCATTGCGTGGGTGCTCTTAATATTACCGCTAAGCCCTAGTTTGCTGAACGCCTTAGCATGTATGCCGCTATCTTGGATAATTACATCGCTTGTATTTATTATTTTGTACAATTATAAAATTAAACAATTAACCAAATATGCCAACATTCAAAAAACGACCAGATAATACTATAAAATAATTAAGTGAATAATTATTGGGTATAAACAAGATGGTGATGGCACAAAAACAAAATTTTTAATGTTTTATGTTCGCTTTTAATGTGCTATAATTAGTTGTCAATCAAGAGCATTCGTGCGCTGGCACGAATAATCTGGCATAAATCAATAACAAGAACACGGGTTTTGAGAGATCAAATTAAAAGGGAATTGGGTCAAAATCCCAAACGGTCCCGCCGCTGTGAAGTGGAGAGTTGATCAAGCGAGTAGCCACTGTAATGGGAAGGCGATCAATTCGATGAAACTAAGTCAGAAGACCTGCCACGTGTTAAAGCCGCAACTCTACGTGCGATAGAGGGCATATACAAAGGCTTCGTCGTGCGCGCAAGCCTTTTTTTAAGGAGATATTTTGAAAATAGCATTAGCACAAATCGATAATACGCCATCAGTCGATGGCAATATTGAAAAAATAATTGAAATCGTAAATAATTATCAAGCTGATTATTATGTTTTTCCCGAATCTTGTATTACAGGTTATGCATCGAAGCCAGAGCAAATTAATACCATTGCTTTAGATGATGCGCGCTTGGCAAAAATTAAGCAATTGGCCAGTCAAAAACACTGTCATATCTTTGTTGGCGCCAATCTGTCTAAAAATGATGAAAAATTTATTGCCTATTTACATTTGCACGAATCAACAGATGTTTATTACAAGACACATTTGGGCATTAAAGAAGAGAAGGTCTATAGTAGGGGTTCAAACCTAAAAGTATTTTCTGCACTGCGCCCGACCGGCATCAGCATTTGCATTGAAAGTCACTTTCCCGATATCGCTCAAAGTTTGCGATTAATGGGGGCAGAAATGATACTTGTACCGTTTGCCTCGCCCAAAGTTTGTGGCGGCAGAGAAAAATTGTGGAATAAATATCTACCGGCACGTGCCTATGATAACCAGATTTTTTTATTTGCCACTAATTTAACGGGCGTTGCCAATGGCTTGGTCTTTTCTGGTGGCATGATGGCGGTCGACCCGCGCGGCAAAGTCATCTTTGAGCATTATGCTGACAAAGAGCATGTCGAGGTCATAGAAATTGATGAAAATATGGTTAAAAAGGTTAGACAAAAAGCGAAGGTCAACTACATAGAAAGAAGAAGACCCGAGTTATATGGAGGTTAGTATGGATTATATTAAAAAACCGATGGCGATCGAAACAGAGAGCTTTCGCATAATCGGTGAAGAAGCGGCTGATAAGTTGGCGCGCTTTAATGAAGATGAACTAGCAATTGTCAAGCGTATTATACACACCACGGCTGATTTCGAATATGCCGATTTAGTAGAGTTTCACCCGAAGGCAATTGAAGTTTGTAAGCAATTATTTAGCAATGGCGGCTGTAAAATTTACACCGATACAACAATGATTATTCACGGCGTCAACCGCAAAAAAGAAAAACTGGGCATTGAGCTCGTCAATTTTGTGCACGACGAAGATATTTACGCGCGCTCTGAAAAAGAGGGCATTACCCGTTCAATGGCGGCCATTGAAAAGGCAATTGATGACGATGCCATTAAAATATTTGCCATTGGCAATGCGCCAACAGCGCTTTTTAAATTAAAAGAACTGATTGAAAAAGGGCATAAAAAACCAGACTTAATCATTGGTGTTCCGGTTGGTTTTGTCGGTGCTGCTGAATCAAAAGAAATATTAAGTGATATGGGCGTGCCCTACATTAGAATCAATGGTAGAAAAGGCGGCAGCCCAGTAGCGGCAACCATTATAAACGCCATTATGAAATTGGTTTAGGGGGAACTATGAAAGCTAAATTCTATGGTATCGGCGTTGGCCCTGGCGATTCAGACCTGCTGACGATCAAAGCCAAAAAAATAATCAACAGCGTCGACATTTTACTGTGCCCAATTAAGGGCGACAAAAAGGCCAGCTTTGCCTATTCAATTGTGGCGCCACATATGGAGAACGAACAGGTCGAAATTGTCAATTTAATGTATGTCATGAACTACAAGTGGCAAGAAATTGAAGATCAGTGGCAAAAAAATGCCAAAGAAATTGAGGGCTACTTGTCTGAAGGTAAAAGTTGCGCCTTTATCACGCTGGGCGACCCAACGGTCTACTCAACATTTATGTATACGCTTGAAAGAATGGACAATGCCAAGTTTGAACTTGAAATCGTGCCAGGCATTACGTCTTTTTGTGCAACGGCGGCAAAACTGGGCAACCCGTTAACTTCGTGGGAAGAAGGCCTTAAGATTGTGCCGGTTAGAAAAAATGACAGCGCTTATTTGCGCGATCAAATTGCCAATGAAGATAATTTGGTATTAATGAAGCCGTCAAACGACGCTTCAACGATTGTTGCGGCAATCAAAGAGCTTAACTTACAAGATAAATTCAGAATGATTACAAAAGTTGGTACGCCTGCAGAGAGCATTATCAGCGACATTGAACAGCTCAGCCAAATGAAAATACCCTATCTATCGACAATTGTCATAAAAAAGGGAGGCTTCAATGACTAATGTTTATTTTATTGGCGCCGGCCCTGGTGACCCCGAACTGATTACCGTAAAGGGTAAGCGTTTAGTCAAGGCGGCCGACATTATTATTTACGCCGGTTCATTGGTACCAAAAGCGGTTATCGATGACCACAAGAAAAATGCTGAAATATACAACAGCGCTTCAATGACACTTGATGAAGTCATCGAAGTGATGGTAAAAGGTGTAAGCGAAGGCAAGATGATTGCGCGTGTGCACACTGGTGACCCTGCCATTTACGGTGCGCACCGTGAACAGATGGACGAACTCGATAAACACGGCATTACCTATCAGGTAGTACCAGGGGTCAGTTCCTTTTTGGCATCGGCAGCGGTTATCAATAAAGAGTTTACCTTGCCAACCATTTCGCAAACTGTCATATGTACGCGCATTGCTGGTCGCACAGCTGTGCCCGAAGGTGAGGCATTGGCCGACTTGGCAAAGCACCGTGCATCAATGGCAATATTCCTATCAGTGCAGCGCATTAGAGAAGTTGTCAATGAACTGACCAAAGCATACCCAGTGACAACGCCAGTTGTCGTTGTGCAGCGCGCCACTTGGCCTGATCAAAAAGTCGTTTACGGTACATTAGAAACAATAGAACAGCGTGTGCGCGAAGAAAAGATAGCGAAGACAGCACAAATATTGGTCGGTAATTTTTTAGGCAACCAATACGAAAAATCACAGCTTTACAATAAAAGATTTAGTCATGAATATCGACGTGGAAAGTAAATTGTAAAATTAGAAATTGGAAGGAGATTACATGAAAAAGATTACTGCATTATTACTGATTGCTGTAATGGCAGTTTCATTGGCTGCCTGTGGTGGCCAAACGGCTGAACAGACGACGACAACGCAAGCGCCTACAACGGCAGCGGCAACTACGCAAGCTGAAGCAACAACCGAAGCACCTCAACCACAAATGATTGAAGTGGTCGACGAAGCAGGCGAAACGCTTAAATTTGAAAAACCGCCCGAGCGCACAATTTGTTTACTGGGCTCTTATGCCGATTTATGGGTTGAAGCAGGTGGCGATTTGGTCGGCGTGGTCGATACCAAAATCTTAAACGAAAAAATTAAAGACAAGCCAAAAGTTGGTAAAATTTCGACGCCAAATATTGAAGCGATTTTAGCACTTGAACCCGATTTTATTATTATCAGGGCTGACTATGAAAAACAGATGGCAATTATGCCAATAATGGCTGAAAATAACATACCAGTTTACCAGTGTAACTATCACAATTTAGAGACAACTGCTAAAACATACAAGGATTTCACTAAAATTTTAGGTAAGGAAGAATTGTATGACGAAAAAATGCAACCTGTCATCGACGAAGTTAAAAAGTTACAGGAGAATAAAAAAGACTTTAGCTATCTCTTGCTGTTTTCAACATCAAAAAATGTCTCTACCAAAGACGATAATGTTTCCGCTGAAATTATCGATGGTTTAGGCGGCAAGAACATAACAAAAGATTACAAAATTGCTGATGAAGAAACCAAACAATTCAGTTTCGAGAAAATTTTGGAAGCTGACCCCGATTATATTTTCGTACAGACGATGGGCAGTGTTGAAAAGGCCAAAGAACGCCTTGAAAAAGATATTTATTCTAACCCTGCTTGGTCTTCGCTATCAGCTGTTAAAAATGGCAAATTCTATTATTTGCCGAAGGATTTGTTCCTTTACAAACCCAATTTAAAGTATCCCGAAGCTTATCAGTATATGATTGATATTTTAGAAGGAAAAATAGAGAGTGAATAAAAGCTTAACTGTCTATCGCAAAAAAATAGTCGTTATTTTCATTATCTATGCTGTTTTGGCAGTTAGCTTAATTGTCGGCATTAGCTGGGGGTCGCTAAGAATTGGCCCCATCGAAGTGGTCAGAGCGATTTTTTCGCAAGAAAACAAATTGTACCACAACATTATTTACAATGTTCGCTTGCCACGAAATTTGCTGGCCGCCTTTGTCGGTATTAACTTGGCAATGTCGGGTGCCACGCTGCAAGGGGTAATGAACAATCCATTGGCCAGCCCCAATCTAATTGGCGTTTCAAGCGGTGCTGGTTTTATGGCCTTTGTCATTATGATTTTGTTCCCAGATTATAGCTATTTGGTGCCATTAGGCGCATTTATTGGCGCGCTTGCGACGACGTTATTGATTTATTTATTAGCTTGGAAACGGGGCGTTAGTCCAATTAGGCTCATCCTATCAGGTGTTGCTGTATCGGCATTTCTAGGCGCTGGCATCAACATATTAATGACATTTTATCCGGAACGCGTCACCGGCGGACTTAGCTTTTTAATCGGCGGCTTATCGGGGCGCACCTGGCCTGATGTCAATATGATATTGCCTTACACCATTGTTGCAGGTATTTTGTGCCTCTTATTATCCAATCAAGTCAATATTTTGCTGTTGGGTGATGAAGTGGCCACTGGCTTGGGCTTAAGTGTTGAAAAATATCGCCTAATACTCATTGGGCTGTCGTCGTTGTTGGCCGCCAGTGCCGTTTCAGTGGCCGGTTTATTGGGTTTTATCGGCCTGATTGTACCACATATTGCCAGGTTGCTGGTCGGTTCAGATTACCGCTTCTTGTATCCGGCAACAATCGGCTTAGGTGCATCTG
>PDWI01005752.1_pt1 | contig 15846 bp, 13 predicted proteins | sample 1430891 | NCBI WGS metagenome assembly PDWI01 (sample SAMN01162508, study PRJNA174530) | Oral metagenome, whole genome shotgun sequencing project. | biome: Marine environment; feature: Marine mammal; material: Swab sample of the gingival sulcus; isolation source: swab sample of gingival sulcus...
CAGAGCAGAGACGGTTTCTCCTACCTCGAGTTTATTTCTCACAACCATACCGCTAAAAGGAGCTCTGATTTTACCATCGCCGAGCTGTGCTGCAATAGCGTTGACCTTTGCTCTCGCCTGATGGGTCAGCGCCTCTGAGCGTGAATCCGTAAGGCGATTGGCACTATTTTCAAGGTCTGAAACAACGATGGTGCGCTTTGATTGAGCATTTTCGTACGCATTCTTACGAGAGAGATAGGTTGCTGATCGAGTGTTCGGAATAGAAACAACCCACCTCGTATCACCGTAGTTCGTATCAGGATCAATTTGAATGTAGAGCCCACGTTCTCCTAGTTGCGTTGATTGAGAGCTGTCTGCAGAGTAAATCCCTGATTCTAAACCAGAGAGTCGGAAAGAGTAACCTGAAGGTGTCGAAGAACGATAGAAATCAAGAATGTACTCCCCTTCTTCTGTGTGCAAATAGGTCCCACTAATAGCAGGAGCGGTACGTTCTACTCCTGAAGGCTCTTCTATAGAGTACGCCTGCACATCTCCTGAGAGATACTCTTTGTAGGCGTGCTCTACAAGTTCATCTTGCTGCTTGCGTTTTTTCTCAAGACTGTCGAGCGCTGAACGTGTATCAAAGAGTGTATCTGATTTCACAACAGTTAAATTTGCTTGCGCCTGGGTTAAGTCTGCAAAGAGGCGGTTCTGCTCAATTTCTGCAATAACTTCTCCCTTACGAACAACATCGCCCTCACGAGCAAAAACTTTTTTAATTCGCCCTGGCGAAGCAAAACCTAAATCAACACGTCGCTCTGCATCAATAGTTCCTGCAAGCAAAAGCTCATCAGAAATATCCTGACGTGCTACGGTATAGCTCTGCTCGTAATCTTGTGTTTGATTTTTAACAATGAGTAATCCAACGACAACCAAAACAATAATTCCTAGTATCCAGTATCTTTTTTTCATACATCCATTGTACCATGAAATACTTTTTAAGTACTTCGTGATTTCACTATTTATAGATCATGTGTTAGGTCAAAAAATGCCAAAGAAAAATAAGGTGACTTTCACCACCTCATTTTTCTCTTTTCTCTAGTGTTTATTTTTTAAAGCCTTACCCCAAAACCTTTTGTGTTTTAACCTCACGAAAAACTCCAATCAAAACAATAGCAATCGTCACGAGAGTAAAAAAATATCTCCCATACCCGTAATAAAGCAAAATAATATCAACAAGCATAATCAAAGGAGCAACCTGCACGAAGGCTTCAAAAATATCTTCAAAAGCTAATTTCCTTTTTACAAGCAAAGAAAGCAACCAAACCAAGAATGATGCAATCAAAATACTCCAAAGGTACACTACGCTGAGCCCAAGGCACATGAAAACAAGAGAAGAAATAAATAATCCAACGAGAACCCCAAAACGAATCTTTGAAAGACTATGAGCAGATTCTTTCACTGCGATTTCTTTCGTAAGAACAAAATCAAGACCACCATCTTTTGGGAACGGGAACAATCTAATTTCGCCACTGTTTTTTTGAGCAATAATTCCATCTTGAGTAATAATCATTCCTTCATCGATACCCATCTCTTCAAGCAATGAGAGAGATACTTTTTTATTGGTATCAATATAAATGCTAGCACTGTCATCGTCATCACTTTTTCCAAGCGTATACGGCATATCAATCCCTCTTGCATCTAAAAGTCCATCCTTCATTTCAAGCACCAAGTTCTCTGGGTAATGCTTGGCAACCTCATCTTTAATACGACCACTCTTTAAAAAAGAGTTTACATAGAAAGAAACAACAATAGCTCCAACCAGACCGAGAAAGGCAATGACTGAAAAAAATCTTCCCCATGGTTTTCTGTTGAAAATATTGGTAAGCCCTAAAAAATCTAATACCTTATTCATAACGATACAACTATACCACCTTAAATAGATTCAAACAAAAAAAACAATAAAAAAATAGCATGCCAAAATCATGCTATACTTAATGTATAGTGAAAATATTTCTATTCTTCGTATCTCTTTTTCACCAATTGTCCATTTAACCTAACAAACAAAAAAAATGAATGCACACAAACGACTCTGGTTAGCAATACTCATACTCTTACTCGCGCTCGTGTTCAGCTTCTTTTATAAAAAAGAACGTGGAGCACCAACAAAAGACCAAACAAAAACACCTCTCGAGCAAGCATCCACAAAAGAAAATAGTTCTCTTGTCGGAAACTATCGAACTTTTTCAGAAGACCCGGAAGCCTACTGGCAAAGCCTTAGTATTTCACACCTCAATGGTAATCAATACAAAGTTGATTTTTCAGCTTCTCTCGTAAAGAACCGCCCAGGGTGTTCCTTTGAAGGAGTTGGAACACTTGAGGATGGAATTCTTGCTGTAAAAATCCCATGGAAAGAAAATACCAAGCCAATCATGGAAATCAAGAAAACTGATGATCGGTTGGGACTTGATGTCTTTACAAAAAAATTTGAAAATCGTTTTGCACTAATGATTTATTGTAGTGGGGGCGCTTCACTTGCTGGAGAGTATCTCAAAACAGACATTACACAAAATAGTATCAGTACCATCACGAATAAAATGACCCTCAAAGATATTCTTGCCCACATCCCTCAAGGACAAATTCTCAAAATAAAGGGGTCCGGTGAGTTTGCAGAAGATGTTTACGATGACTACACGGTTATGACCAAAAATGGAACACCCCTCTTTATCCCTACCCCACAAGAAAATAGAATCAATCGAGTACGTATCGCAAATCCCTTCTTTAAAACAGAAAAAGGTATTCACAAAAACTCAAGTTATGGAGACATTGAGCGAGCCTATACCATTAACCGTATCGAACCAACGCGAGAGTATATTGCTCTTTTCGTTGATGAAATCGGCGCACAGTTTAATATCCCTAAAAAATCTCTCAAGAAAAACTGGTGGGATGAAACAGCTAAACGTGTTTACCCTGAAGCAATTCCAAAAGCTGCCACTACCAGTGACTTCTTACTCTGGTGGAATGAGTAAACATTCTACCAAAAGGCTAACTTGCAATTATTTTAAAAAATTTTATAATTTATAAAAAATAATTATTAAAAATTCAATAACCATGGTAGAAACAATAAACTTAGTTCAAAGTATTTCTGGCGCTTCGTGCCCTGAAATTGTTCGTGTGAAGCGTGCAGCACTACATGATTTTGCACCAAAAATTCTCCCACTCTTTCCAAAGGGTTTACATCTCGTGAGTCTTGAAGAAGATCCTTTTCACTACCAAGATATTTTTTTAGCATCAGCGCAAGAGTGCGGGGTCCCCATTCACACTCATGAATGTATTGGTGCGATACACAAGGACTTCCTAGCAAAAGAGAGAAACATTGTGCACAACCCTTCACAGGAGAACACTCTTTTTCTCATCTTGGGTCACGTAACCCACGAACAACCACTTGCAGAGCTCATAGTTCTCGCATCAAAAATTCTTGAATCTTCAGAGAATAGCAGTGTTCTCCTTGGATTACAGGGAGAGGACTTTGAGGGAACACTCGAAAACTTCTACACAACAACCGGGAAAGAATCTCTCCATCAAAAGATGAGAGAGCTCGGCTTTAACAAAGAAGACTACAAGCTTACGACAAAATCTGGACCTGAAGTATTTGCCGAGATTACCCGCCACAAGAGTCATGTTCAAAGCCCAAAGAAGATTCTCCTCAAGCGAGAGTACTGCTACAACAAGCAAGATCTTCTGGGAAAGCTTCCGAAACATTTCTTTACTGACTTTTATCTTTCAGACGGCTTTTTGGGAGCCCTCTTGAGACGACGAAAGAAAAACTAAACAAAAAACAGACCTCTTCGGTCTGTTTTTTACAATCCAATTTTTTCTCGCACCTCAGCCATTTTCGGCGCTACCTCTTTCTTGATTCTACGTCCTCCTTCATCGAGAATCTGACGAACAATACCAGGGTTTTCCTCAAAGTAGGCTCGACGCTCACGCATCGGCGTAATGAAATTGAGGTAGTTCTCCAAGAGGAGCTTCTTTGACTCACCGTAGCCGAGACCACCCTTCTCATAACCTTCTCTAATTTCAGAGAGTTGAGGTTCAGGGGTAATCAGCTTGTGAAGAGCAAAGACGTGACACTCGTCTGGATCTTTTGGTTCTTCGGGTTTTTTACTATCAGTTACAATACCCATAATCGCCTTCTTTATCTCCTTGTCTGTTCCAAAGAGAGGAATTGTATTTCCATACGACTTGGACATCTTCTGCCCATCGGTTCCTGGAACGAGAGCAACGCTCTCCTTGATAAATTCTTGTGGCTCGAGGAACGTCTCTCCGTACTGGTGGTTAAATTTGCGTGCAATCTCACGTGCCATCTCAACGTGTTGGATTTGATCCTTACCAACAGGAACAACCTCTGCTCCCGGCAAGAGGATATCAGAAGCCATGAGCACAGGATAATCAAAGAGTCCAACGCTTGCCTCAATTCCTTTGGCAGACTTGTCCTTGAAAGAGTGTGCTCGCTCGAGCCATGGTACGCTCACAAGACAGTTAAAAATCCACGTCAGCTCCATAATTTCAGGAATGTCTGATTGACGATAGAGGCAAACTTTCTCGGGATCGAGCCCGATAGCAAGGTAGTCAAGAATGAGGTTCTCAATGTGCGAGCGCAGGAGCTCTTTGTCTTGAGTACTCGTAAGGGCGTGGTACTCAGCAACAAATACGTACATATCAAACTCATCTTGCAAATCAACAAACTGCTTCATTGCCCCAAAGTAGTTTCCGATGTGAGGTCTTCCCGACGGTTGAATTCCTGAGAGTGCTTTTTTCTTTTGTTCTTTTTTTTCGCTATACAACATATCTATTTACTATGAATGACCTGGGTTGGGTATGGGATTTCAATACCCGCACGATCAAAGGCTTCTTTGAATCGTTTTTTGAGCTCACCCTCAATTGCATACTGCTCTCCTGGAAGAACTTTTCCTACGATACGCAAACGAAGAGAAAAGTCAGCAAGCTCCTGAACACGGAGAAATTCAGGTTTTTCAATGATGTGCTCTCGATAAGCTTCTTCCTCAGCAAGTTCTGCTGACACCATATTCATAATATCTGCAGCAGCATCGATATCTGTATCGTAAGCAACATCCATAATCATATCCACCTTTGAATAATCTTTTGAGTAATTCGAAGCTGTCTTTATTTCAGCATTTGGAATGTAGTGGAGCGTCCCATCAATCGCACGTAGTGTCGTCACACGAAGAGTCATCCCCTCAACGGTTCCCTTAAAAGACCCAACAGAAACAACATCCCCAAGGCGAAACTGATTCTCAAGAATGATAAAGAGTCCATTAATAACATCCTTCACAAGAGACTGTGAACCAAACCCAATAGCCACTCCAAAAATTCCGGCTCCAGTGATGAGCGGAGCAATAGGAACGCCGAGGTAGTACAAAATTCCTAAACTAGAAATAATCCACAAAATAATTCTCAAAAAATTCTGACTAATTTTAATGAGGGTATCTTCCCTCTTGCGCTCTTCTGCCTTGCTCTTGAAAGAGCTCGCAGGAACCATTTTACGGATAAGACGGTCAAGAATCCCATCCATGTACCGTAAGACTACGAGGGTTACAAGAATTACCATCAAAATGGAAAGCCCCTGGTTCCCGAGCCATCCGAGGAGCTTGTGTGTAAGTTGTTCAAATATATCCATACCCATTAGTATACCGCCTTATTTTTTTTCTCAAAGGATCTTTGACAAAAGATAAAAAACTTCTATACTTTATTCGAATATTCACAACTTAAATACAAATAAATGACAAATTTTTTTATTGATTTCTTTTTCAACATTGAAAAAGAGACAGCTTTTCTAGCAAAGAAGGCGAAGGAAATACAAAGCGAAGAGTGCAGCGTACGAGCACTTATCATTTTTATGGAGCTTCGCGAGTCAAAGAAGGTCAAAAATCTTCAAAAACGTCAAAAGAGACTTGGCACAGAAAAAAAGAAGAAACTTCAAAAAAAACTCCTCTTTTTTTCAACACCAAAGATAGACTACCGGAAAACCATTGAGGGGAATATTGAAGACAAGGTGTTTCTTCCAACCCTTGAAAATGGTTCGAAGAGCTGTCGTTGGCTACTCTCGCATAAAGAAGAGTTATGCGGAGCCTACCACGAAGGAATCGAGTACAAAGGGAAGCCTATATCAAAATGGGACCCTATTGCCCTTCATGCTGAAAGTATCTTGCGTTTTATACGCTAAAAACCGATGAAATTTAACGAGCGTTTTTCCTACCGGAAAAATGCTCTTTTTACTACCCCAAAAATTAAAATTTTTTTTTCTTTAGCCATGTTCTTTTTGCAAAAAATTGACAAAATATAATTTTATTATATTCTTTTATTGAAGGAGGGGGACATTTCCTCGACCGTGATTACCGGAAGTAATTAATTTAAAACTTAAAAGATATGGGTACAAAAAGTATAAGTATCGAACAAGCACATGAAACATTCTTCCTAAGGCTTGTAAAAAATGGGCTAACACCAGAACTTGCACAAAATATTGCAGCAAGCGATGAAATCGCACAAGCAGTAGTTAAAATTGCGAATGGAGAGTATGAATTAGTAAAGAAAAATTTCCTAGAATTTGGAAAAGATTTATTGAATGACGTAGGAACACTTACTATTCCTAAAGATTATAATCACGATATCTTCTTTGATGAACTTTCTAAAAGAAATCCTGATTTGGATCTAATCTGGTCTTACAAAAGTAATATGACAAACGAAAACTTTCCAAACACCACGGATAAATTTACTCCAGGCAAAACCTATGGTGTAAGAGCAATTCCACTTTTACGAAATATTCCAAGCGAAAGAATCTTGGAATATATGAAAGCAAAGAGCTACCTCAAAGTAGGTCCTCGTGGATTGTTTCTACTAAAAGAGATAAAACCGAAATATTTTATCAAGGGAAAACACCATTTTTCCTTTGATGAGCAAAAAAATCTTCACACACTCGATTCTAATGGTCGTTATCTACCGGGTGTATACTATGTCTCGGATAATGCTTGGGAGTTTGGACGATATGACCTCGAGACCCCGTGGACTCCTGTTTGTATCTTATTTTGCTTCTATGAATTAGAAGAATAAAAAATTAAATATTGAAAATCCTTAAAAAAGGAAGCGGTTTTACGGAAGTAAAATCGCTTTTTATTTGCAAAAAAATAACTTCTATGTAAATAATGAGGTCATAGTTATGAAATTAGTTATCGTAGAGTCTCCCTCAAAAGCAAAGACTATAGAAAAATACCTCGGCGAAGAATACACCGTGCGTTCATCAATTGGACACATCCGCGACCTTCCAAAATCAAACAAAGATGCTATTGATATTGATGCTGGTTTTGTTCCAAACTACGTCGTCTCGCCAGACAAGAAAAAAGTTATCGCCGAGCTCACCTCACTCGCCCATCGTGCAGATGAAATACTCCTCGCGCCCGATCCGGACCGCGAGGGAGAAGCAATCGCATGGCACCTCGACAAGGTTCTGAGAGACTCCTTTTCTCACGCAGAAAATATTCCACCTATTAAACGTATTACCTTTAATGAAATTACGAAGGATGTTGTCAAGGAAGCTCTTGCTCACCCGCGAGAAATTGATATGAACCTCAAGGCGGCCCAAGAAGCACGTCGCGTTCTGGATAGGCTCGTTGGGTACGAACTCTCTGGGCTCATTTGGAAAAAGGTTCGCTACGGACTCTCGGCGGGACGTGTACAATCCCCCGCTCTGCGTATCCTCATGGAACGCGAACGTGAAATTCGCGCCTTCACCCCAGAAGCCTACTACACGATTGAAGGACAATTTTCAGGAAAAAGCGCATCCTTCCCGCTCACGTGTTCAAAAGAAATTTGGAAACTCGAAGAAGCACTCGATATCATTGAACAAGCACAGAGCAAAGAGTGGACAGTTCTCGGTATCAAAGAGAGCCGTGGAACGAGAAAACCAAAAGCTCCCTTTACTACCTCAACGCTCCAGCAAACCGCATCATCTCGCCTTGGGTTCTCGCCTTCACGAACCATGCGTGCTGCTCAGAAACTCTACCAAACAGGACACATTACCTACATGCGTACCGACAGTACCACCCTCTCAAAAACAGCACTTGCAGGAATCGCTGCTCATATTGAGCGAAACTACGGAAAAGAAAATCTTGAAATCAAGAACTTCAAGACGAAGTCAAAAAATGCCCAAGAAGCGCACGAGGCGATTAGACCAACCTCGTTTACTACGAACATCAAGGGATCGAGCGAAGATGAAAAACGTCTCTATGCCCTTATTCTGGCACGCACCGTTGCATCACAAATGAAGCCTGCTTCAATGCTTCGCATGAAGCTCATCGCAAATATTGAAGGAAAAACTATTCCAGACTTTACAACAACAGGAGTGCGACTCACCAATCCAGGATGGCTCTTGGCTGACCCTGCTTCACGTGGAGATGATATTGAGCTACCAGAGGTAGCAAAAGGAGAATCTCTCAAACTTGAAGATATTTCCAATACAGAGAAATTCACCACGCCACCCAACCGCTACTCCGAAGCAGGACTCATCAAAGAGCTCGAAAAACGTGGTATTGGTCGCCCATCAACCTACGCATCAATTATTAAAACGATTGTTGATCGTGACTACGTACTTCGTGAAGGACGAACGCTCTTCCCTACTGACACTGGAGACGTTGTTTCAAGTTTTCTTGAAACAAACTTTGAAAACTACATCGGAGATGATTTTACAGCAGATATGGAGAGTAAACTCGATGCTATTGCCGAAGGGAAAACTGACTACCTGAGCACCCTCTCTTCTTTCTATGATCCCTTCCATGCGGAAGTTCTCGCAAAAGAAGATATTCCAAAGCTCACCAATCTCGGTGCAGCACCGGACGAATTTCGTTGCCCCAAGTGTTCATCATCCATGGCCTACAAACTCGGAAAAACAGGTAAGTTTATGTCCTGTAGTGCCTACCCAGAGTGTGATGGAGCACTCAGTGCTGAAGGGAAAGAAATTGGAAACGAAGAGCCCCTAGGGCTCCACCCAAAGACTGGAGAAAAAATTTACCTCCTCGAAGGACGTTTTGGTCCCTACGTACAGCTCGGTGAAAATCCAGTCATCCCCAAGGCAACAAAATTCCCAAAGGGACACAAAAAGACCCCTGAGGAAAAAGAGATGGTAAAGAAGGAAAAAGAAGCTATCGCAGCAGCCAAGGCGCTGCCAAAACCAAAGCGAGCGAGTCTACCAAAGGGTCTCAAACCTGAAGACCTAACTCTTGAACAAGCTGTTCACTTGTTAATTCTTCCACGCGAACTTGGTGTTCATCCTGACTCTGGCGAACCACTCATTGCAAACATCGGACGTTTTGGACCCTACGTTGGTCACGGACAAGAGTTTCGCTCTATTAAAAAAACGAGTGGTCTCGACCCCTACACCATTAGCTTTGATGAAGCGGTTTCCCTCCTCAAAGAACCCAAAGCACTTCCAAAAGGGGTTGAACTCTTTAAGGAGCTTGGAAAACATCCAAAGACCGGAAAAGATATTCGCATTCTCAAATCAAAATCAGGCTACTACATCCAAAAGGGTCTCAAGCGCCTCTACCTGGACAGCAAACAAAATCCAGAGAACTTTAGCCTTGATGATGCGCTAAAACTGCTTGCTTAAAAAACAAAAGGAAATCCCTTTTGTTTTTTTATTACGAAGTTGACATTCCTATCAAAAATAGCTATTACTCAGAAGAATATATTGTAGAATTTAAAATTTTATACCATGAATGAACAAGATTTACACAGAGACTGCATGAAGATTATAGAAGAGTATCATATTTCATTTTTAGTACTGATAGATCAGGAAAAAGATTCTTATGCAAAGATAGGGTTTCCCTGTGAAGTACACCTCTCGCCAAACAGCATGCGCTATGACCTTTTTCATGAATTACGCCATATTATCATTAACAAACGACTCATGAAAATACTAGGAACCAAAAAGCTATTTCAATTACGAAATACCTTCTCAGTATCACGAGCAAATTTCGTTTCAATAGGAATGATTCTTTCTATGCTTAGCCTAAAAATCCTTCCTTGGATACCTAAAGAAGTCTTCTCAAACTTTTGCTTAGGAAGCCTTATGATTATTATTTTCATGCACCTTCCTCGTTGGGTTGAAGAATTAGATGCTAATATTTTTGCGTTTAGAAGAGAACCAAAAGTACGTCGTTTTCTGTACTCACAAGGATCCTATAGTTTTGCACCAGCAATTCAAATTTGTATTGCAAGCCTCATGTACCTCTTTCTCTAAAATTTAAAAAGCCAAGGAGCATGTGCCCTTGGCTTATTTTTATACAAAAAATTCAAGTTCTGAAAATTCACTAATGATGGCGAGCGGCTTTCCGCGCTCGAGAACCTCACGAGAGTGAACACCCCACGAAATTCCAATCGTTGGGATGCCACAGCGTTGTGCTTCATGAATATCCCCAAGGCTATCGGTCACAAAGAGCGTTTGGTCTGGATCCAATTGATACTCAGCGAGGAGAGTCAAAAACTTTTCTGTCTTTGACACGCCCTGCTCCTTTGCTCGAATAGACGAAAAACATTCTCGTACCCGGTTTGATTTCAAGTAGGGTTCAATAACATGCTCTGAACCTGAAGAGACAATAACCAAGGGACACTGAGTAGCGAGTCGTTCTATGAGTTCCCTACTCTTGTGCGGAATCTTGATCTTTGCGTAATCTTCAAGAATAAAATTAATGTAGGCCTCTGTATTAATAGACCCAAGCGGTACTGACTTTATTTCCTCATGCCAATTCCCAAGAGAAATATTTTCGTACTCTTCTCGTGAAAGTGCGTGCCCAAAAGCATTAATTTTTTGAAAATGAAAATCTGCTGTCTCTGGAGTAAAAACTCCATCGTTGTCAAAAAAGATTAATTGTATTTTTTTCATGGTATGTAATTTTTATACTATTTTAGTACCACCCTAACACAGCAAACGAAAAAAGAAAAATCCTCCACCCTAGTAACGGTCGAGGATAAAATAGAGAAAAGCGAGGAAGATAATCCCTACGAGACTGACAAAGAAAGCTTTCCCAAAGGTGCCAAGGTACCACGTCCAGAATGAAATAACCCGGAGCAAGAGCCAGAGCGCAAAGAGGACAGCAAAGACCTTAAAGATGAGTGATGATACAATTTTAAGTATCTCTTTCATGAAAGTAATAATACAACACAAAAAATAAAAAAGCAATTACCTGCTTTTTTATTCTAAAACCAAACCAACAACCCCACACCTTTGAATTTCTTCATTTGAATAATAGTTTTTCATCGAAGAATCAACGTCATCAGAAGAAGCAAACCCCGCTTCTTCTTGTGAATAATCTGTTTCGGAAAAAATCTGAGAAAAAGAATCTTTTTTGACAATGTCAATAACTTTTTTCTCTAAAAGTTCACCACTTTCTCTGGACTCAAAGACAATACTATCTCCAACTGAAATTCTCTCTCTCTTTTATCATCGCAGAGACGAAGTTCAATACTTTTTAATCCATTTTTAATCTGTAAAAAAGGTACGTTTTTTAACCTCATTGAATGTTGCATAGACTAAGATTTAGATTCCTTGAGAGGAATATTATGCTTACTTAAAATTTCATTGTAGGCTGCTTGTTCGAGGGTTTCAACTTCAAGAAGAGTTTCTGCAATGTCAACGAAAGCATCGTAGTGCTCTTCAATAGCCTTTTGTGCTCGATCTAATCCTCTCTCAACGATACCCTTCACCTCGCTATCAATCTCTTGGAGAAGTTCGTCAGAACGAGAGAATCCTGCGCTCTCTTCACCAAAGATGGTTTTTGAGCGCTCACCGTCAACAACAACCGGTCCAATTTTATCTGACATACCAAACTTGGTTACCATATCTCGTGCTGTTGCTGTAGCAACCTTCAAGTCATTTGACGGTCCCGTAGTAATATCGCCGAACATCTTGAGCTCTGCAGCATAGCCACCGAGACCCATAGCAATATCATCATGGTAGGCAGACCGTGTTGGAGAACGTCGCTCATCGAGCGGGAGCTTCATGGTGAACCCTCCTGCACGTCCACGTGGAATAATCGTAACCTTGTGAACCGGATCAGCATCAGGGAGAACCGATGCCACAATTGCATGCCCTGCTTCGTGGTAAGCTGTTACCTTCTTTTCGTGATCGCTCGCAAGGTGATTTTTGCGCTTTGGACCCATCATTACTTTTTCAAAAGCATTAATCAAATCGTCCTGAGAAATTGTCTTGCGGTTAGCCATGGCTGCCATAATGGCTGATTCATTCATAATTGACTCCAAATCAGCCCCTGAAAAACCAGCTGTTCGCTCGGCAATAACCTGCAGATCAACATCTTTCGCAAGTGGCTTCTTTGCTGCGTGCACTTCAAGAATCGCCTTCCTATCTTTTCGGTCAGGTAAATCAATACGGACTCGACGATCAAAACGTCCTGGGCGCAAGAGCGCTTTGTCGAGAACATCATCACGGTTGGTAGCTGCCATAACAATAACTTTTTCATTTGGCTCGAACCCATCCATCTCAACGAGAATTTGATTGAGCGTCTGCTCGCGTTCGTCATTTCCTCCACCGATACCGATACCACGTGAACGACCAACAGCATCAATCTCATCAATAAAGACGATTGAGGGTGACATTTTTTTTGCCATTTTAAAGAGGTCACGAACGCGGCTTGCTCCAACTCCAACAAACATCTCAACAAAGTCAGATCCCGAGAGGTAGAAGAACGGCACTCCTGCTTCACCAGCAACTGCTTTTGCCATCATCGTCTTTCCTGTACCAGGAAGACCAGTCATAAGTACCCCTTTAGGAATTTTTGCGCCCATATCAATGAACTTTTTAGGATTCTTGAGAAAGGCAACCATTTCTTGGAGCTCTTGTTTTGCGTTTTCATTTCCCGCGACATCCTTAAAGAGTACACGCTTGTTTTTGTCCTTCGGGTTAATGAGGCGTGCTTTTGAATTTCCAAAATTCATCGCCTGTGAGTTTACCCCCTTCATCTGACGTAGTAAGAACCATGCCAAGATAACGAGCCCAACAATAGGGAGAGCAAAGGGAAGAATCATACTCAACCAGTAACTGAGACCTGAAGGTTCGTTAATTTCAATAGAGAGTTTTTTGAGCATCTCAGGGGTTACGCCATAGTTAACGAGCGATTCGGTGAGTGCAGCCCCCTCTTCTTTTTTTGATTCTTTAATTATTTTTTTTGAACTCTCAGCATTCTTAAGAGAAATCTCGAGTTTCTCGCCTTTTACGACAATAGACTCAACCTTATTTTCTGAAACGAGTTGCGCCACCTGAGAGAGCGGGATTTTGGTATCATTCTTCTTGCCTGAAAAAGAATCGAGAACCGATCCAATCACAAAAAAGAAGATAACAATCATCACCAACTGGGTAAAGAATGACACCTGCGGCTTCTTTTTATTCTTCTTGGAACCCTTCCCTTTTGGGTTCTTTTGTAGTAATTTTTCAAATTCAAATTTCATAGAACGATTATAACAACGCTCCTGAATAGTACAAGATAAAATATTTTTTTTTGATACAATACAGGTATGTTCATTCTTCACGTTATCCCTATCAGTAACTCCTTTACGAAAGGTTCGCTCAGCTACCTCTCAAAAAACAAATTACATGAAGGCGATCTCGTATCAATTCCACTACGAAAACAAACAACGATTGGGATTGTTATTTCTATTGAACCTTTGAGTAACTACAAACAAGAGCTCAAACAGCACCGCTTTCAGCTCAAACACATACACCGCACACTCTCCGAAAAATTATTTTCTCCAATCTACCTCGAGACAATTTTCGAACTCTCACGTTTTTGGTGTCTCCACCCTGGAAAACTCATCAACATCTCTTTTCCCAAAAAGGTACGTGAACAAAAAGAGTTCATCTTGCATACAGTCATGGATGTAGTACCAAAAGAACAAGTCGCGGAACAGTCCTACCTCATGGAGAGCTTTGAAGGGCGAATTGAAACATTTATCCGTGAGTACAGAGAAGCACGAGAGAATGGTGGTTTTCTCTACATTATTTCACCGAGCAAAATTCACAGCGCACGCCTAGAGAAGGCGTTAAGGGAACGCGGAGTTCCTTCACAAGAAATTTTAAAAGTAACAACAGCACCATCACTCGACAAACTGAGTTCACTGCAAGAGCGCCTCAATCATGAGTCAGGAATCCTCATTACGAGCCCTCTGTACCTCGACCTCTTTGCTCGAACAACGACAACGCTCGTCATAGAAAAAGATAGTTCTTCTCAGTACGAGCGCATGGTAGAACCAATTATCGACATGAGAATTTTTGTAGAACACTACGCAAAAAAATGTGTACGCAAAATAATCTATGCCGATGTCGTCCTCAGAGAAGAGCGCCTCCGCGAACATGAATCCTTTGACTCCAACTTTTTCAAAGAAAAAGAAATCATTATCTACAATCAAAAAAAAGAAGGAACCCTCAAAAAATCTGATGCCGAGCGCATTGAAGCTCTCGAACACAAGAAAAAATACAAGCTCATCCACCAATCGCTCCTTCGAGAAATCCACGCACGTTACACCGAAGGCAAAAAAATCTTTTGTTTTGTAGCACGCAAGAGCCTCGCTCCCAACCTTGTCTGTGAACGCTGCGGTGCCCTCCTCCGCTCACCAAAAACCAAGAGTCCCTATAGGCTCTCGCAGCTCAGTGAAAAAGGCGAAAAGAAATTCTTGTTTACAACCAAAGAAGGCGAAAAAATTGAAGCCTTTGACACCTGCCCAAGCTGCAGTGGAAGACTCGCAAGTTTTGGTATCGGAACCCAAACCATTGCAACAGCACTCGCCGAAGAAGGAATTGACGCGACGATTATTGACGCCGAGCACACACCCAAGGAGAGTGACCGAAAGAAGGCACTCTCTTCACAGGTAATTATTGGAACGAGCATGGCAATCCCCTACCTCAAGGAGATTGATGATTTCTTTGTACTCTCTATGGACAGCCTCTTTTCAAAACTCAGCTACCGCGCTGATTTTGAAGCTCTCTACATTATTAGCGAACTCCTCGAGTACACACAAAAAATCCAGATACAAACGAGAAATGTCCTTGAAGAAAAACTTCCCCTCCTCAAAGAAAAGAACTTTAAAGCACACCTCAAGCGACAAAAACAACTCGCACAAAAGTACAAGCTCCCTCCTGAAAGTATAAGCATTGAAATTGTGCACCGTGGGAAAATAGATGAACTCAAAAACTGGGAAGGCTACTACACAAAAGAAGCGGCTGCTTTCTTGAGCCATACACGCTTTCGCTCTTCACAGGGAAAATTGAGTCTCCACGTCTTTTTAGAAATTGATGCCAGGGAGTGGAACCCACAATACCAAAAAAGTGAACTCCGAGAACTCCTCCCAAACCAGGATCACCAGATTCACATCCACATAAACCCAAAAGAACTCTAGTCTTGTAAAAAAAGAAAACTGTGATAGTATACGGGACATATGGCAACCAATGTAGATATTAAAAAAACAAAGAACGACAACAATCTTGGACTCTTGCGAAAGTTTTCACGAAAGATGAAAATTTCTGGAGTTCTTCAAAAGAAACGATCACTTCGTTACTTTGAACGAGCTGTTTCTGATTTTAAAAAGAAGGCAAACGCCCTCAATAAAATCGAAAAAAGAAAAGAGTACGAAAAAAAGGATAAAATGGGACTCCTCAAGAGCTCAAAAAAATAAGCTCATGAATCTTGTTGAGTTTGATAATTTATCTATAACACGACAGACAAAAGGCAGGATTCCAAACCTGCCTTTTGTTGATGTGAAAAATGATATTCTCGGAAAAGACTA
>PDWI01005754.1_pt1 | contig 15845 bp, 23 predicted proteins | sample 1430891 | NCBI WGS metagenome assembly PDWI01 (sample SAMN01162508, study PRJNA174530) | Oral metagenome, whole genome shotgun sequencing project. | biome: Marine environment; feature: Marine mammal; material: Swab sample of the gingival sulcus; isolation source: swab sample of gingival sulcus...
CTAAAATGTTTTAAAAGTATAAGCAAATAGTTTGCCAACCCAAATTATATATAAATATAACTTTTAAGTTGCTTTTAAAATTTCAGTGGATTTGGCTATCTAATTCCAACTATTTGCTTTGTAAATTCCTAAAATAAATACGACATCATCATCAATTAAATATGGTATTGTGTAACCTTTGAAAATAAAATCTCTTATATTCTTGTCATTAAATTTGATCGATTTTCTAAAAGCATAAGGATTATCTTCTATGATTTGAAATTTATCAAGCAATTCATTCATAAAATTATAAGCTCTTTGCTCGCTATCAAGTGCAATAAAATCAAATATCTCTTTGAAATCTTTTTTAAACCTTTCTTTGAGTATTACCATTTTTTACACTCTTCTCTTAACTCATCTAAGGTTATTGTTTTCAACTTCCCTTGCCTATAAAGCTCAATATCTTTTAAAATATTCTCTTTTATAATATCTCTTTCATTTTCTGTTTCTTCATTAAATGTGATTTTTGCTTGCGGGTCAAGGGATAGTAAAAGTGATTTTATACTCTCTAAAACACTACTTGATATTGTGGTTTGTATGCTTATAGTTTGCATTTTTTAAGCTCCCAATTTAATTTTAATTAAAGTATTATATCAAAAATATTTCTCTTTTAAGCATATTTATAGTAAAATCAGTGATAATTTTTATTAAAAAGGAGTTAAGTATGGGTATTGCAATTGCATCATTACCGCTTTTGGCGATCATTTTTGTCATTTTTATCTTTGTTACTATGGGTATAAAGGTGGTTTCTCAATCAGATGTTTATGTGATTGAAAGACTTGGGAAGTTTTCTCGTACTTTAAGTGGTGGATTTCACATCATCATACCTATTTTTGACCAAGTAAGGGCTAAACTTACCATAAGAGAGGGACTTATCGACATTCCAAGTCAATCTGTTATCACAAAAGATAATGTAAATATAGCAGTTGATGGAATAGTTTACATAAAAGTTGAAGACGCAAGAGATGCAACATATAATGTAATAAACTACGAACTAGCTATCACAAATCTTGCAATGACAACTCTAAGAGGAGAAATCGGAGGCATGGCACTTGATGAGACGCTATCTTCAAGAGATAGACTAAATGCTAAACTTCAAACCGACATTGGCGTAGCGGCAAACAACTGGGGCATTAAGATAATGAGAGTTGAGATTTCTGAGATTTCAGTACCTGCTACCATTGAAGAGGCTATGAATATGCAGATGAAAGCCGAGAGGGAAAAAAGAGCTATTGAGCTTAAAGCACAAGCTGATAAAGAGGCGTTAATCAGAAGAGCTGAAGCATTAAAGCAAGAAAAAGTGCTTGAGGCTGAGGCAATCGAGAGAATGGCTGATGCTAAAAAATACGAGCAAGAAATCACAGCAGTAGGTGAGAAAAACGCGATGGAAGTGATAAATCTTGCCATGAGCCAAAACCCAGCAGCAGCTGAATTTTTACTCGCAAAAGAGAGGATAAAAGCTTTTAATGAACTAGCAAAAAACCAAAGTAGCGATAAAGTGGTCATTCCTTACGAAGTAACAGAGCTTATAGGTTCATTATCTGTGTTTAAAGATTTGGTAAATAAAAAGTCATGAATTTGTTAGATTTTGAGCCTTTATCATTTTATACGCTTTTAGGCATAGGCATAGGCTTAATCGGACTTGAGATGACACTTGGTTCATTTTATATCATTTGGTTTGGCATTGGATTTTGCATAGTCGCTGGAGTGGAATTTTTTATTCCATTCTCTAGCGGACTTTACCAAGTATCACTGGCTTTTTTGATAGCTTTGGTTTTGTTATTTTTGCTTAAAAACAAGCTCATAGAGTTTTTATCAAAAAACGAAAAAGAGATAAAAGATGACTTCTTAAACGAAAGTGGAGTTGGAGTTATGAAACATGGTTTAGTGGAGTTTAAAGGCACTATGTGGGAAGTTGAAAGCAAGTTTAAAGACTTAGAAAATGGGACTGAAGTTGAAGTTTTAAGAGTTGAAAAAAACAAAGCTTTCATAAAAGTTTAAAGGAGCATTATGTCTACGATACTTGGTATAATAAATTTTATAGTTTTTGCATGTCTTATATTTTTAGTGGCAAAATTTTTAAATAAATATATAAAAAATATATTTGTCTCAGCTATAATATCAGTAATATTAACAGCCGTTTTTGGATATTTTTTGCTTTTAGCCTACATCGGCATATTTATATTTAAAATGTCAATCAATAAAAACACTAATGAACCAAAAAAAGAGTATAGATATTCAAATGAGGCTCAAGAGTATATTACAGATTTTAAAAATACCGAAATGGGCATATTGATAGCTTTGATGGCAAAAGTTGCAAAATCAGACGGTAGAGTTAGTGAGCTTGAAGCAGAGCTTATAAAAAACACACTAAATGACATGTCAGCCCTTTTTCCAAATAGCACTGAAGCAAGAGATGCTTTAAAACAAATCTACAATAGCGAAAAAGAGATTTTTACAAACACAACTCAAATTGCGTTTAAATACTTACAAATGACAAAAAATAATTATGAAAAAAGAGTTTTTTTGATTGAGTATTTACTAAATCTCGCTTTTATAGATGGAGTTTATGACAAAAGTGAAGAGCAAATCATAAAAACCATAGCTGATGTTTTATATATTGATAAGAGAGATTTTGCAAATCTTTTAGGTAAATTTCAAATCAACTACAAAAAGCCAACTCCAACTAAAAAAATGAACCTAGATGACGCTTATGATATTTTAGAAGCGAGCAGGCAAGATAGTTTTGAGATCATAAAGAAAAAATACCGAAAACTGGTAAGAAAATATCATCCTGACATCTTATCTGGCAAAGGTGCGGATAAGCATACTATCGAAGAAGCGACCAAAAAACTACAAGTCATAAATGAAGCTTACGAGATGATAGAAAAGTATTGTAAAGATTAAAAATTTAAACAGACTTCACAATTTATTAACTAAGCTTTGATAGAATGTAAGACAAAATTTTAAATAAGGATAAATATGAAAAAATTAAAACTAACTATGGTTTCAACAATAAGTGCTGGTTTATTAGCTGGTTGTGCTGGAGATAATCAACCAAGCCCAGGAACACAAGGTGCAGTACTTGGAACTGCTATGGGTGCAATAGTAGGTACAGTTTTAGGAAATAACATAGGTGGCGGAAGCAAAAAAAGAAACAGAGCTATCGGAGCTGCCATTGGTGGTGTTGTGGGTGGTGTTGTAGGCTATAACATCAAAAAACAAGCAAAAGAGGTAGCTCAAAGCTTAAACACAGATGTAAACAATAACCCTCAAGCGGTTTTAGACCCAAATCAAGACTTAATCGTATCAAGCACAGATAGATATGTAAAAGTAATGTTTAGAGACAAAATGATGTTTGCTACAAACTCGGCCGTCCCTACTCCAATGGCTCAAAGCAAAGTCCAAAAAGTAAGTTCAGTTTTAACAAAATATCCAGATACAATCGTCCAAGTGGTAGGCTTTACTGACAATAGAGGAACTTATGAGTACAATAAAAAGCTTTCAGACCAAAGAGCAGCAAATGTTGCAAATACACTTTATAGCTCAAACATACAAAATAAAATCTTTTCAAAAGGTTGCTCTTACAATAATCCTGTAGCACCAAATACAGACGCAACAAATATGGCACTAAATAGAAGAGTTGAGATATACCTATATCCAAATGCTGAATCTGTTATAGATGTTTGTAGATAAAATAAATTTTATTTAATCTACTATAATGGATCTAGTATCCATTTTTTAATTTAAAATGTAATTTTACATTAATTTACCTATTATTAAGTAAATTTTAAATATAATCACGAGTATTTTTTGCAAATCTAAAAATACAAAAAAGTAAATTTAAATAAAAGGAAGCAATCGTGCCTACTATTAATCAGCTCGTTAGAAATGAGCGTAAAAAGGTGATCAAGAAATCAAAATCACCTGCATTAGTAAATTGTCCTCAAAGACGAGGGGTTTGCACAAGAGTTTATACTACAACTCCTAAAAAACCTAACTCAGCTTTGAGAAAAGTTGCCAAAGTTAGACTAACAAGTGGCTTTGAAGTTATTAGTTATATAGGTGGTGAGGGACACAACCTTCAAGAACACTCAATCGTACTAGTTAGAGGCGGAAGAGTAAAAGACTTACCAGGTGTTAAGTATCACATCGTAAGAGGTGCATTAGATACAGCAGGTGTTGCAAACAGAACCGTAGCAAGAAGTAAATACGGTACTAAAAAGCCAAAAAACTAATTTAAAATAATTTAATATATAATTTATAAGCAGGTATTGTCCATTTGAATGTAGACAGTATTTGAGTAAAATTATCTAAAATTTGAAGGAAAAGAAAAATGAGAAGAAGAAGAGCCCAGGTTAGAGAAGTTTTACCTGATCCAATTCACAATAGTAAAATAATCACAAAATTTATAAATGGTTTAATGTATGATGGTAAAAAATCTACTGCTACAAAGATCATGTATGGTGCTTTAAGCTTAATTGAGAGCCGTGGCGAAGAAAAAGGTATAGATGTTTTTAATGCTGCGATAGATAATGTAAAGCCAGTTATGGAAGTTAAATCTCGCCGTGTTGGTGGAGCAACTTATCAAGTTCCAGTTGAAGTTAGACCTGTAAGACAACAAGCACTAGCTTTAAGATGGATAATAGGTTACGCTAGAAAAAGAAGTGAAAGAACTATGATAGAAAGACTAGCAAATGAACTAATGGACGCAGCATCAAGCAAAGGCGCATCATTTAAGAAAAAAGAAGATACATACAAAATGGCTGAGGCAAACAAAGCATTTGCTCATTATAGATGGTAGAAAAAGGAAAAGCAAATGTCAAGAAAAACACCCATAAGTAAGGTTAGAAATATAGGAATTGCAGCTCATATCGACGCTGGTAAAACCACAACAACTGAAAGAATTTTATTTTATACAGGCGTTTCACATAAGATTGGCGAAGTTCATGATGGTGCTGCTACAATGGACTGGATGGAGCAAGAGCAAGAAAGAGGTATTACTATTACATCAGCTGCTACTACATGCTTTTGGAAAGACCACCAAGTAAACATCATAGACACTCCCGGTCACGTTGACTTTACTATAGAAGTTGAAAGATCAATGAGAGTTTTAGATGGTGCAGTTGCAGTATTTTGTGCGGTTGGCGGAGTTCAACCACAAAGTGAAACTGTTTGGAGACAAGCAAATAGATATAAAGTTCCAAGAATGGTTTTCGTAAACAAAATGGACAGAACTGGAGCAAATTTTTACGAAGTTGAAAGACAGATTAAGTCAAGATTAAAAGCAAATCCAGTGCCAATTCAAATCCCAATAGGTGCAGAAGATAATTTTAAAGGTGTTATCGACCTAGTGGAGATGAAAGCATATACTTGGGAAGATGAAGCTGCAATGGGTTCAAAATATGAAGTTGAAGAGATCCCAGCTGAACTAAAAGATAAAGCAGATGAGTATAGAGAGCAATTAGTTGAGGCAGTAGCTGAAACAAGCGATGAATTAATGGAGAAATACTTAGGCGGAGAAGACTTAAGTGTTGAAGAGATCAAAAAAGGTATAAAAGCTGGTTGCCACAACTTAACAATGGTTCCAATGCTTTGTGGAACTGCATTTAAAAACAAAGGTGTTCAGCCTCTACTTGATGCAGTAGTTGAGTATATGCCAGCTCCAACCGAGGTTGCCGCTATCAAAGGAAGCTATGAAGATGGTACTGAGACAACAGTACAAAGTACAGATGACGGCGAATTTGCAGCACTTGCATTTAAAATCATGACAGACCCATTTGTTGGACAGTTAGCATTTGTTCGTGTATATAGAGGAAGTTTAGAGAGCGGAAGCTATGCTTACAATACTCTAAAAGATAAAAAAGAGAGAGTTGGAAGACTTCTTAAAATGCACGCAAATAAGCGTGAAGAGATAAAAGAGCTTTACGCAGGTGAGATTGGTGCTGTAGTTGGTCTTAAAGATACACTAACAGGTGAAACACTTGCAAGTGAAAAAGATAAAGTAATTTTAGAAAAAATGGATTTCCCTGACCCTGTTATTTCTGTTGCAGTTGAGCCAAAAACAAAAGCAGACCAAGAAAAAATGGGTGTTGCACTTCAAAAACTTGCTCAAGAAGATCCAAGCTTTAGGGTTGAAACTGATGAAGAGAGCGGACAGACTATTATATCAGGTATGGGTGAGTTGCACCTTGAAATCATCGTTGATAGAATGTTAAGAGAATTTAAAGTAGACGCTGAAGTTGGTCAGCCTCAAGTTGCTTACAGAGAGACTATCAGAAAAACAGTCGAACAAGAGTACAAATACGCTAAACAATCAGGCGGTCGTGGTCAATACGGACATGTATACTTACGCCTTGAGCCAATGGAAGCTGGTGCTGGATATGAGTTTGTTAACGAAATCAAAGGTGGTGTAATCCCGAGAGAATATATCCCAGCAGTTGACAAAGGTTGTCAAGAGGCTATGCAAGGTGGTGTATTAGCAGGTTACCCAATGGAAGATGTTAAAGTTACAGTTTATGATGGTAGCTATCACGATGTTGACTCATCTGAAATGGCATTTAAATTAGCTGCTTCAATGGGCTTTAAAGCAGGTGCAAGAGCAGCAGGTGCAGTTATACTTGAGCCTATGATGAAAGTTGAAGTTGAAACCCCAGAAGAGTACATGGGTGATGTTATTGGCGACTTAAACAGAAGAAGAGGACAAGTAAACTCTATGGAAGAGAGAGGCGGAAACAAGATAGTAAATGCTTTTTGCCCACTTTCAGAGATGTTTGGCTACTCAACTGATTTAAGAAGTGCTACTCAAGGAAGAGCAAGCTACTCTATGGAATTTGATCACTATGAAGAAGTTCCAAAAAATGTAGCTGAAGAAATTATTAAAAAAAGAAATGGCTAAAAATTAAAATATGTAAAGGGAGGTTTCTTCCTTTGCATATAATTTTTAAAAGAATATTTATGAGAGAAGTTTTTGTAAGGGATTTTTTAGTTAGCGGCCTAAAGGTTAGAACTAGTAACGTAGATGAATTTAATATGAAAACTGCAAAAATACCAGCATTATGGGAAAAATTTTGCTCTCATGAAGTTTTTGATACTATTCAAAATAGAAGTGAAAATTTTAAAACTTATGGAGTTTATACAAATTACACATCAGATGTAGATGGCGAGTATGACATTTTGGTTGGCGTTGGTGTGGAAAGTGAAAATCCAAGTTTAGATAATATAAAAATCAAAGGCGGAAAATTTTTAGTCTTTGAAAAAAGTGGACAAACTCCACAAATCGTCATTGAATTATGGCAAGAAGTTTGGGAGTACTTTAAAACAAGTAAAACCCAAAGAGCCTACACAAATGATTTTGAAAAATATATAAGCGAAGATAGAGTAGAGCTTTATATCGCCATAAAATAAAGTATAGTATTTAAGCTATATTAATGTCCCCATAGCTCAGCAGGATAGAGCGCAAAATTCCTAATTTTGAGGCCACAGGTTCGAATCCTGTTGGGGACACCACCCCTACAATTCAAGTCAATTCTTAAACATTCAAATTATCCACTCAAAACCCCATAAAATCAAGCCCCATAACTTCGATACTTGTTCAAATCAATTCAAATTAAGTTAATCTAATGTATAATTTGTTGGTACGAATAAGGGTCGAATGTCCTTATTTAAAATAGGCTAAAAGTCTAAAAAGGTAGGTCGAAAGAATTTAAAGCCCTAAATTTAGGGTTTAAGCAGTATCTTAAATATTAACAAAAGGGTAATTATGAATAAACCAATAAATAAATTAAGTGATACAGTCATTAAAAAAGCAAAATCAAAAGACAAAGATTATGTATTATCAGACGGCGGCGGATTGCAAATATTAATAAAAACTAACGGTAGTAAATATTGGGAGTTTAGATATACCAATCTGCAAACTAAAAAAAGAGCTAAAACAAGTTTCGGAGTGTATCCAACAATCACACTAAAAGAGGCACGAATTAAAAGAGACGAGTTTACAAATGCAGTTATGCAAGGCTACAATCTAAATGACTATAAAAAATCAATAAAAACTAAAAAAATATTTATAGATGTTTTCGAAAATGAATTTAATCAAAAAATATGTGAAGCAGAAGCAATCAGCCAATCACAAAAAAAGCTATTGCTTGATTATATTGATTTGTTTAATGAGGTACAAAATAAACAAAAAGAATTAAATAGAGAGTTTGAATTAAAAATAAATGAACTTCATAATAAATATAAATTGATTTCGGAGGTATTGCATGAAATTTGAAAGTAAAAAAGAGTTTATAAAAAGATTTGAAAAAAGTATCATAAAAGAAAAAAAGCTATTAGAAGATAAAAACAAGTCTTTAAGCGTTGGAGACGGTTTACATCTTCTTTTACATACAAACGGAAAAGCGTATTGGGAGTTTAGATACACAAGTCCAGAAACAAAAAAAAGGGTCAAAATGGGTATGGGAACTTATCCAGCTATTGAAGTAAGCGAGGCAATAGAGTTAAGAGACGAGTATGTAAAAGCAATTATAAAAGGTATTGACGCTAAAAGATACAGAGATAGCAAAAAAGAAGCAACCAATAATAACAACTTCACAAATGCAGTTACTGAATGGCTAGAGACTACAAAAAGTAATATCACGCCAAAGACAAGAAAGAACATTAAATCAATGATGTTGAATGATATTAAGCCTTTTTTGATTAATGAGAGATTGGAGCATATAAAGCACCCTCAAATAGTTAAGGCACTGGAGAAAAAAAATATAAACGCCCCTGCTATGGCTCAAAAGCTTTTTAGATATTGTAATGAATTTTTTCAATGGTCTTGTACTAAAGGCTATTGTGAATTTAACATAATGATGAATATTCATAAAAAATCTATTTTACCACCTCATCAAACTATACATCATAAAACCATAACAGAACATAACGAGTTAAAAAGTCTAGTACAAGGCATTTATAACTTAGGTAATGAACAAAGCAAGACAAATGCACTTAGATTTTTACTTCATGTACCGTTAAGAGCCAATAACTTAATTAATCTAAAATGGGAGAGTATAGATTTTGAAAAAAAGCTTTTAACCATACCACGAAAACAGATGAAAAATACCAATCCAAACTTAGAAGATTTTACATTACCGCTTACAGATGAAGCAATGAAGATATTAAAAGACCAATACGAGCTAGTAAGTAGGGGCGATTATGTATTTACAAGTCCACAATTTGAATTTACACATATAAGCGATAACACACTAAATAAAACCCTAAAAGAAGTTTTAAAAGTAGATATAAGACTGCATGGATTTAGAAGTATGCACCGCAGTTTAGCAAATAGCCACATAAAAGAGCATAAGACCAGTAAAGAGGCAAGGGAGAGTATACTCGACCACAACACAGAGACCACAACTGAAAAAGCTTACACACATAAAAGCAACTTTTTAAAAGAACAAAAAACGCTTTTAAAATGGTGGAGTAAGTACATACTAAAATTAAGAGACGAGAGGTAAAAATATGAGTGATAGAATACAAAATAATAAAGAACGAAAAGAGCAAGAAAAGATTAATAAAATAGATGAAATGTTGCAAAAAATCATAAGCTCAATGAGTACAAGCGAAAATTATCAAGGTTTTTTTATAGAAATGATAGAAGATATAAAAACTGGTAAAGCTGAAGATTTAGATTTGATTGATTTTTACACTTTAACAAAATTTTTTATAAGTGAGAGAATAGAAAGCTTAACGATAAATATTTTTATTAATTTTTTTATTGATATTGTAGAATATTTTATTCTAAAGAATGCAGTTTTTACAAAAGAAGAACTCTTTAAGATTAAGGAATATGAAAACTACTTAAAAGGGGTTAAATTATTGGGATATTCTTTTAATTTTTACAGCAAAGAATTTACTTGCATTAATATAAAAGAATGCTTTCAGCCTTTAGATAAAAACATAGAAATAAAGGTTACAGACTTGACTTTAAGCAGTAAATTGCAAGAATTTATTAAGTTAGCAGATAGATATTTTGAAACGCATAAACAGATTAAAAACAGATACGAACTAGGCAAGGAAGAGATTGTAATAATAAGAAATAAATTTAAAAACGAAATGCTAGAATTGGTAAAATATTACAATATCTCTGCACAAGATGAAATAGAAAAAGAAATACTATTAAAAAAAATCATTAAATATTTGTCTAATAAAAAAATTAATCCTATTGAAGATTAAGGGCGAAATTAAAAAATTTACTTTTAACAAAATTAATCCCCCTAAAATTTTAGGGGCTTTTAAAACCCTATGTTTAGGGCTTTATACCAAACTACAATTTTATACTTATTACTTTTTTGAATTTATCCCTAAATTTTTATAGTGGACTTTTAACACCCATTTGCACTAAAATACTCACATCAAAACAGTACAACCTAAATCAAAGTATCGTTTTGAAATTTAACACAAAGGCTACACAATGCAAAAGTTTGCAAGAAAGCGATTAAGAGCTAAAGAGGTATCAGCGATTTATGGCGTAAGTCAGTCTACTGTATGGGGCTATACTAGAAAAGGTTTACTAAAACCTATAAGAGTAACACCAGGAACTACACTATTTGATGTAGATGAAGTAGAGAAGCTTTTTAGTAATAGTAAAACAGATACAACTAATGAAGTTGCATAACAAATAAAATTTAGGAGAAAAACAATGGAATTAAACATTCAAGATTTACAAGAAAACAAGGCATTAGAACAAAGAAACAATAACTTATATTTTGAAATGTATAAGTTTTGCGAAAATTATAATATTGCTATGGGATACGGTGGGGATTGGTTTAACCCTCAAACAGCTACGAAAGATTACAAAGTAAACTTTTATGATTTAGAGTTTATGAAGGATTATACAACAGAGTTATCAGCGGTTATTGATGACGAGGGAGCAAAGCCACAACTACAAATAAGATTTACCGATAAAGGCATTTATAAATTGATAGAGTTAGGCAATATGGAAGTAATTCAAGCAATTCAAAATTGTTTTACTGATATTGTAAAGGATTTAAAAGATGAAAATATAATATTTTAAAAAGAGGCATAACCTCAAATAATGACTTATCGAGGTTATAGGGCTTATGATAGACAAAATTCTACCCTAAAACCTCAACAAAGTCAATTAAAATCAGCTTAAAGTTATAGCATTTATGCTTTTTAAAAGCCGTTTAAGTGCGGAGAATAAAGCTCACCCTAAAAATGGGCTTTTTTTAAATAAATTTGAAAGGAATAAAAAATAATGTGTAAAGCAACAGAGCTAACAAATATTAAAGAAATAGTAAAAATCAAAGGTAAAAATGTTTTTGCAAATAGTTTACAAATAGCAGAACATTTTGGAAAAGAGCATAAAAACATATTGAGAATAATAGAAGCACTTCCAAACGATGATTTTAACCAGCTCAATTTTGAGCCGACCTATTACATAGACCAATGGAACAGAAGACAACCCATGTATCTCATTACTCGAGACGGCTTTACAATTCTAGTCATGGGATTTACAGGATCGAAAGCTTACAAATGGAAAATTGAGTATATCAAAGCTTTTAACACTATGGAAGCAATGTTAAGAGAAAAACAAAGCAGTGAATGGAAGACCACCAGGACAAAAGGCATAGAGATAAGAAAAGACTTAAGCGATACATTAGAACAATTTGTTAAGTATGCAAAAAAGCAAGGCTCAAACAAAGCAGACTTTTACTATTCAACAATAACGAGAGAAACATATAAGGCATTGCATTTCATAGCAGGAAGTGAAAAAGCGCCGTCAAGTTTTAGGGATACTTTAAATAACTTAGACTTAGTCACTTTACAAGTAGCCGAATATGTAGCACAAGGGGCATTAGCAGAGGGAATGATAAGACAAATGTACTACAAAGACATTTATCATTTTGTAAAAGAAAAGGTACTTATATACGCTTCAAGTATAGCAGTAGCAAAAGTAACAAAGAAATTTAAAAAAATAGCATAATAGGAGTAAAAAAATGAATGATTTAATTCAAATTTCACAAACAAATATAAACGGTACCGAAGTTAATTCAGTTAATGCTAGAGAATTACACGAGACTTTAGAGAGTAAGCAAGATTTTTCTACATGGATTAAAAAGCGACTCGATGAAGTTGGAGCCGTTGAAAATGAGGAGTATATCCGCCTCCATAAAAAAATGGAAGCCAATAATGCGACGATGATTGAATACATCATCTCACTTGACTTAGCAAAAGAGTTTTCTATGTTAGAGAGAAACGAAAAAGGACGCCAAGCGAGACGATACTTTATTGAGTGTGAGAAAAGATTAAAATCAAAACAAGCACCAACCACACTAAAAGAGGCGTTAGCATTAGCCCTTAAGCAAGAAGAAGAGAAAGAGAGGCTACTAACCCAAATAGAGAAAGATAAGCCAAAAATAGCTTATGCAAACGCCATAGCAGGAAGCATTAACCCTATAGGCATAAGAGACTTTATCAGCTCACTAAAAAGCGATAAGGGTTTACAAGTGGGAGAAAGAAAAGCGATTAAATATTTAATCGATAAAAAATACATATACAGAAATAAAAAAGGGCGTTTAAGAGCTTATGCAGGGCATGAGAAATATTTTAAATTAATGCCTCAATTAATACCAACACCGCAAGGCAATAAGGAAGTAATGAGCCTAAAAGTAACAGGCGAGGGGCAATTATTGTTAGGTGATAAGCTTATCAAAAATTTACAAAATAGGAGTAAAAAATGAAAGCAAATTTAAGTGCTAGAGAGATTTTTATAAATCTTCCAATGAGTAAAGAGCTAAGAAATGCAGTAAATAAACTTGATTTAAAAATTAGTATTTACTGGAGCTTTTTACAAGTAAACAATCAAACAGGCGTAAGGATACTTAACGACTTGCTAAATGATGTTGAGGTAAGCCCAGCAACACAACACCGCTACCCAGTTACAAGAATATCAAACAGCATGATAGGACTTAAAAAGATGTTAGGAGAAGATGCTTTTAACGATACCATAGGAACTTATAAAACTTATAGGCTAAATCATAAAAACAAAGAAACTATAAAGCTAGTAAAAGAGCTTAGGGATTTAGTATCTGAAGTCTACTACATCAAAACCAAAAAGACAGCTTAAAAGATCCAGGGCTTATGATGATAAGAAGTAAAAATATTAAAAAACATTTCCACCCAAAAAAGGGTATATTCAAAATGCTTTTTACTTCTACCTCAACAGCCCCAAGCCCTTATATCGTGGGAATCAAACCCACAAAGGGGCGTGTATGAGTTCATTAAGCCCCATAGTATTTAATAGTATAAACCTAGACACAATCAGAACCAACATACCAAAATCAAACCTCAAAAAAATAGAGAAAATAAATAATAGCTTAAATAACAAAAACACACTTTTTCAGTCAATCAACAAAGATAAAAACCTAAGTAATCAAATACAAAGAAAGAGCTATAAAAAAGCACCAAAGACAAACAAAGTAACATCTATCAAACTATTAAAACTAAATAACAACAATCATACAAACAGCTTTCTAATAGCAAAAACACCACAAACCCTCAACATACAAAGCAATTACAAAAAGTGTGAGTTATCAGCCAATGGACTATACCAAACCAATCCAACAACAAAAGATACCTATAAAAAGCTTTATCACATATTTAAAAATAAAAGACTTAGCACTATTGACTTATGTATAGATTTAAAAGCTAAAACCCCACAAATAGAGACTTTAATACAGTATTGTAAATCAAAATACATATGCTTATATAAAAATTCAATCTACCTAAATAAACCAAACCTAAAAGGCATACAAAGAATAATCATATACGATAAAGCAATCAAAGAGGGATTAAAAACACAATGGCTAAGAGTTGAATTTACTTGCATAGTAGATACTAAATTAAAAGACTTCACACCACCATATAACGAGATTTACGACTTTATAGATACAATCTTTGATCAATCTTTTACCATAGAAAGCTACACTAAGCAAATAAAACTTTTAACAGACGGTAGAAGCTATAACAAGCGTACTTTACATAAAGCACAAAAGGGGATTTACGAAAAGCTAGAAACTAGCATTACTAAAAGCGGTCCAACAAGAAAGAACGAAACAGCCAAACTAGAAAGCACAAAAAACGAACACTTAAACACCGATAATATCGAAGTTGAAACACAAAAAGAAACACCTTTAACACATGAAGACTACATCAAGCTAAGAGATAAAAAGATAGCCAAAGTAAAAGCATTAGCTAAAGAGTTTAAAAGACAAGATGAAGAAGATAGACTAAACAGACCTAAGCAAGATTACAAAGATAATCAAATAACAGACGATAAGCCGCCAAATTTTAACGATTTATACATCAGTAATATAAACTATAATCTTTTAGAGTAAAGGCATTATTTACTTAATAAATAGCTATTAAAACTTTTTTGATGAGTTTGGATTTAAACTCCCCCCTATGATTGAAAACTTAAGGGAGGCTTAACAACCACTAGATTTTCGGTTAAGGAATTAAAAAAAGAAACACTGAGAATATCTTTTAAAGCTCGATAAATAGGGGATTTGGTAGATATTGGAATAAAAAAAGAAACAGCTAGATAGTAAAAAAGAAACACCTAGTCAAACAAAATCAAAGTCAGATTTAAAAGTGTTTATTTATAAACATTTTGTCTATGGGCTATTTCTATTATTTTTATAACTAAAACACCTTTTAAAAATTCGCCAATAATTCTATAATTACCAATACGCCAACGCCAAACATCAGTCTTATAGCCTTTTAGTTTTTTAGCATTTTTTAAAGATTTAGGATTGTCGCAAGTTGCTAAAATATCATTTAAAAATAGTGATATTGATTTAGCATTGAAAATATCGCTATCAAGCATTTTAACTAATGCTTTTTGAGCTTTTTTATTTAATTCTACTTCATACATCTATAAACCACATTCACGCTTTAGATTATCCATTATTTGGGCTTTTTCATCATCACTTATATTTTTGATAGTATCTTGTAAAGGCTCAAAGTCCTTGATATTTATAGTATCTTTTTGTTTTAATGAAAATTTAGCCTTTTTATCAAAGCTTAGTATCAATGCTTTTATACCCTCGATAATATCATTTGTTAAATTAGCCTCAATGTTTATAACTTGCATTATGATACCTTTTGAATTATTTTGTATTGATTTAGCACAATTTTACTTATTTTTACTTAAAAGCAGTTTATAAAATCACACCTACCTTTTTTCATTGGTAGGTATGATAAATAATTATTTTGCCTGTGCTTCTTTTAATGCTTCTTTTAGTGCTATCTGCTCGTAGTTAAAATTTTCTAAGCCTTCAGCCACATCAAAAAATAACTGCGATAAGTAAGTAAATACATCATCGTCATAATCTTTAAATCCATAGTTTGCTATGTATTGACCGTAACCATGAACCAATACGCTAAGCCCTCTTAGTTGAGGTATTGCAATTCTTTCTACATCTTGAAATGTTTTATAATCTGTATTAAAGTGTTTCATTTTTTATCTCCGATTTCTCGTTTTTGAGTATGAAAATTTTCTAAGCCTTCAGCCACATCACAAAGCAATCTATCAATAAAGCTATAAACTTGTATAATATCGCCTCTTTCTCCAACATTATCAGCCATATAAGCATAACCAATAGCCAATGCACTAATGCACCTTAAGTCACTCACTGCATAATCTGCAATATCCATTTCACTTTCATATTTTGTATTAAAATTCATAGTATATACTCCCACCTTTCAAATTTATTTACTATCTTTGTAAACTC
>PDWI01007053.1_pt1 | contig 15840 bp, 18 predicted proteins | sample 1430891 | NCBI WGS metagenome assembly PDWI01 (sample SAMN01162508, study PRJNA174530) | Oral metagenome, whole genome shotgun sequencing project. | biome: Marine environment; feature: Marine mammal; material: Swab sample of the gingival sulcus; isolation source: swab sample of gingival sulcus...
AAGATCAATATGCCCGCTGATTTGACAGCGGGGAGAGCGCGATGCTCAAATCAAACCTTCAACTGAAAATCATGCCGCCGCGCAGAGGTCTTTCTCAAGCTGACGCACCTCAAGGCCGTCAGCTTCCTAGATCATGCGGGGAACACTCATGCGCGGTCTTGCACCCCCGTCAGCTTGAAATAATGCGTGGCGGTGCGCTGGATCACCCGGAATAGGCTTCGCGTTCACATCGTAAGCCCGCTGTAGCTGGCCATACTCCACCAGCAACTGGCGGCTGGGGCTGAGCGGCATGTTGAGGCGCCACGCCTTGAACGAGGTGAGCGAGCCGCCTTGCTCTGCCTTGTCGTGCGCGTCCTGCATGAAACGGCGGGGTTTGCCGCTTCCCAAACCGCCGGGTCGCTGGCATCGTCATTCAGGTCAGCACCCCAGAGGGTCACATGGGTGCGCTTGTCAGGGTGGGAAATGAGTTCGTTATACTCGGGGCTGTCGCCACGGGTGCCCGTTAGGATCAATTGGCCATCCTTGGCGGCAAGGGCATCGTAAAAGGCGTTGATGAGTTCCCCTTACCCATTGCCTTGATGCTCAGGAAGCCGTGGCATTCCTTCTTGAGCCGGGGCAAGGCACGGTCCCGAAACTCTGAGAACGTCAACCCCGACGCCTCGGCCCACGCCTCACGCTTATGTGCCAGCCAATCCCGCCCGTGACGTTCCAGCTTTCCCCGGCGGTTACGCCAGACGTAGAGGATATGTGCCAGCAACAGGCCAGCCGCCATGTCACCGCCTGCCAGCTTACGGCAGAGGGCATTCAGGTTAGGGCGTTCCCATTTTTCATTTGCAGCCTTGGCCTTGGCGGCTTTTGCAGTTGTTTTCTTCTTGGGGGTGTTGGCGGTCTTGGCCGAGGTCTTGCCCTCATTCATCGCCTTCGCCGCCTTGGCCTTGGCCTTTGCGCTATGCAGGAATATAATCATGCCTTAGCCCCCGCTGTCAGCCGCTCCCATGTATCACGGAATGCCTCTTGGCAGATGGTCAGCGCCTCGGCCTTATGCGCAGGGGGTGCGTCAGCCATACGGTCGCCAAGGGCTTTCCCGGCCATTTCCATGAACCGCAAGATCAACTCCCCCGAGGCGTGGGGGATGGTGGGAGCGTATATCTCGGCAAAGCGTTCCCCGATCCACTTGGCGGGGAGCTGGTGGACGTTCCGAGGCAGCTTACGAATTTTCTTCGGGGGGATACGGATCACGATGCCCCCCTTCCGCAGAAACGGTCTGGGGATTTTCCCGGGAATTTGCGGCTCCATTCCGGAATTTTCGCTCCCTTTGAGGGACGTTCTTACCTTGGAGCGGTGGGGTGGTTTGCCAACAAACCCCTTTATATCAGGGGTTTGTTTGGCTCCGGCGGTAGGGATCGAACCTACGACCAATTGATTAACAGTATCATCCCGGTAGCACCATCCAGGCCCACCTGGATCAATCGCAAACACTGTACTCGGGACTGTACTTTTCATGACCATATTCAAATTCACCGAGGCCCGTATCAGGGACCTTCCGCTTGGATCGGGCATCCATCGGGACACCGATGTGAAAGGGCTGATGTGCATCTGCCACAAGACCTGCAAGACCTTTGCCGTGCAAAGCGACGTCCGCCGGGAAAAGCGTCACGTTCGCACCGTGAGGGTCAAGATCGGACGTGCTGACCATATCCGACTGGCCGAGGCCAGAAATGAGGCTCGAAAACTCATGGCTACGATCCAATCTGGCGTCGATCCCACGGCTGGGCCAGAGTCCACCGGCATCACTTTGGAACAAGCCCTGAAAGAGCACCTGAAGGAGCGTGAACTGTCCGACGCCACGGTCAGGAATTACCAGTACCACATGGACAACTACCTTGGGCGTCTTCGGCGTCGTGCCGTGGCTGACATTACGCGTCAGGACTGCCGAGAGCTTATGGACCAGCTCACAAAGCGTCACGGCAAAACCACGGGTGGTTCGGTCATGCGCACCGTTCGAGCTCTTGTGAATACGGCCCGCCGCCATGACGAAACGATTGGGGCAAACCCCGTTGATGCCCTTCGTGTCCCTGCAACCCCGAAGCGGGAAGTCGGGGAATTGGACTTGGCCGATTTCTGGTCCACGACCGAAGCCATGTCTCCCTTGATGCGTGACCTACAACGGACGTTCCTTTTGACGGGTGCACGGAGAACTTCCCTGCTTGGTGTGAAATGTGCCGACTTCGATGCTGACGCGGGCGTTCTGACCTTCACCCACATGAAAACCGGTGGGGCTTGGTCCTTCCCAACAGGTCGCTGGTTGACCGAAACCTTGAAGGCCAGAATGGCAGAGGACGAGCCTCTCAACTCGCCCTGGCTTTGGCCGTCATCTGGGTCAGCCACAGGCCATGTTGCCGAGCCGAAGCGGGCTGGTGTTCCGTCCCCACATGCACTTCGCCACCATGCCAGAACGATGATGATTGCTGCTGGTGTGCCATATGCAGAAGGGGCGCTTCTGTTGGGGCAAAGGCTTCCAGGGGCCTCTGGCGGGTATGTGCATCAGACGCATTTGGTTGAAGCCCTTCGACCCCATGCTCAAGCCTTGGAGGATTTGGCCTTGGCCAAGGCCGGTGTTGCGTGAATGATGGCACGATGCCTTAACACGTTGGCATATCGAGACCTTGCAAGCTGATAACCTGATTTCATCGCTGTCCATTTGGACGCACTTGGATATTGGAGTTATCAGCATGAGCAACCCACACACTGACACCCCTTGGATGACAACCGAGGCCGCTGCCAAATACCTTTCGGTCTCGCCCGGCACCATGCACAATTGGCGGAGTAAAGGCGCTGGTCCGTCTTACCGAACTGTTGGCCGGATTGTTCGTTACCACCGTGACGACCTGGATGCCTTCATGATGTCGGGGGCAGCGTAATGCGAACGATCACAGTCACACAGCACCGAGACCCGATGCCGGATTATTCCGACGAAGAAGACCGATACGAGATGGCCAAGATGCTCCTGCAAGAGGCTGAATTGGACAGCACCGATCCGGTTGGGCAGGTGATTGAGGCCAGTTGGGCCGCGGGCTTCAACGGCTTTGACGATGCCTGTCTTCGATTGCTTGCCGAGTTTCTGGGTCTTTTCCCGATTGATTGGACGCAAGACAAGCAGGGGAAAATAACCGTTCAATTCGGAACCGCTTTGGATGCGATCAACTCTAATGCAGACAACGTGAATTTCTGGGAAAATGGATATTTGCGGGACGAAGCCGCAAGGCGTGAGCCGAACAGGTGGCGTGTCCATGAGGCTGAACTGGCAAGACAATTCCACCAGCATTTGACCTAAGACCAACGGTCCACTTCGAAGGCGAGGTTAAAGATTTCCCTACGCCAGCGTTCGTTGCGTGCGGGTCAAGTGTTGGTATGCGGGGGAATTTGGGCACGGTATTGTTCTGATCGATAGACCGGATTGCCACAGCCGCCTAGCAGGGCAATCCGGTCGATACTTTAGCACATAGGAGGCCTGCCATGCCTGAGAATGAAGATAACGCCCCCAAGCCTTCTGGCACACCATTGAAAGACCTTCTGACGACCAAGGAAGCCGCAGCATTGACCGGGCATCCGGCAACCACGCTAATGGCCTTTCGCAATCGCCGCAACAACACCAAATACAAGAATGCTGGTCCTGATTACGTAAAGATTGGGACAGCCGTTTTCTATGAGCGTTCTGTGATCGAGGCCTACAACGCCAAACGTGCGGGGGCTTGAAATGGGTGTTCAAACCGATGCGTCACAACTGACGCCCTTGCTGGCCAGTGGATACCAGCTCCTCCCTTTGCATAAGTTCTCGGCCGAAGATGAGGTCAAGGGCAAGAAACGCAAACGGGGCAAATCCCCGATCGATAGCAACTGGATGAAGCGTCCCTATAAATCCCAAGACCAAATCAAGCACATGGAGGCAGGCAACAACGTCGGCGTTCGTCTACGGCCTTTCGAATTGGTCTTGGATGTGGATCCTCGGGGCTTCCCCGAAGGTGAGACACTTGCAACGGACAATCCGTTCAAACGGCTCTGTGCAGACGTTGGCCTGAACACCAATGATTATTCGACTGTTGAGACCGGCTCGGGTGGCCTTCATATCTACATGACCAAGCCTGAGGATGTTTCCACCCGAGACAGCCTGAACGAGCTATATCCTGGTGTCGAGTTCAAGACGGTTGGCCGTCAGGTCGTTGCTCCTGGCTCAATCCATCCCGACACCCAGAAAACGTACACATGGAAGGCTGGCACGCCTGAGCTTGATGCTCTCGGTGCTGAGGCTGCACCTAAGGCCCTTGTCGATTTGATCCGAAGACCATCAGGCAGCGTGGCAACTGGCGGGGGTGAGCACGATCAGGAAGAATTGGCTCAGATGCTTGAACATCTGGACCCAGCCGACTTTGCAGATCACGACGATTGGCTCACTTTGATGCAGGCCTGCCACCATGCAACGGCAGGGGATGGCCGTCAGGAGTTTGTAGACTGGTGCACACAGGACCCCGCATATGCAGACCACGGGACCCTGATCGGCATCCGATGGGACAGCCTTCACGCCGACAATGACGGAAATCGAATTACCTTCCGCACCCTGCATAAACTGCTGAGGGACGCTGGGGCCGAGGATGCTATTCCCAGAACGCCGGCAGCAGATGATTTTGACGACGACCTGGACCAAACCGGAGTGCCAACAGGGGTAATAACCACACCCAAGAGGAAGCCGGTGCATGAAGGTGGTTTGATCGTCAACAAGAAGACGGGCGTAGCCCCCGACACAGCGAAGAATGCCCTCAAGGCAATTACCGGCTCCAAACTTGATCCAAGGTTTGACGAGCTCAAGCAGCGAGTTGTTCTGATGGGTGAATTGCCCTGGGGTGAAGGCTATGGCCGTGTGCTGACTGACAAGTTGCTCTTGTTGGCCCGCACGTTCTTGATGGAACAGCACCAGCGTAAGGACTACCAGCCGTCGAAGGAAAACGTGCAGGACGCAATCACAACGGTTGCCTATTTCTACAAGTTCAATCCGATTTTGGACTACCTGGATAGCTTGACCTGGGATGGAACCAGCCGGGTAAAGGACTTCTTCACAGTCGCCTTTCAATGTGGCCGGGACGAATACACCGAGGCCGTCTCACAGTGCTTTATGGTCGGGGCCGTGGCTCGTCAAAGACAACCGGGCTGCAAGCTGGACACGATGCCAGTCATCAAGGGGCCTCAAGGCTCTTTGAAATCTACCGGCATTCGGGACCTGTTTTCCCCGGATTGGTTCAGTGACGCAGAGCTTGGTGATCTTCGGAACAAAGATGCAGCCATGAACCTGGAAGGTGTCTGGGTGCATGAGTTTGCCGAATTGGCCGGTCTTCGGGCAAGTGACATGGACGTTCTCAAGGCGTTCATGTCCCGAGCCACCGACAGGTATCGGACGCCCTATGGTCGCAACACCGAGGATCACCAACGCCGTGTTGTATTTGCGGGCACGGTGAACGAAGGCGGCTACCTGAGCGACCCTACGGGTGCTCGGCGTTTCTGGCCGTTGGAAATGGCCTCTGGGTCCAGGGTTGATCTGGGCTGGATTGCTGAGCATCGAGACCAGCTCTGGGCCGAAGCTGATGCGTTGTTCAAATCAGACGTTGGCCACGTATTGCCTGAGCCTTTGTGGTCGATGGCAGCAGAACGCCAGGCAGACGAAACGGTTGATGACCCTTGGGTTGATAAGCTGGCCGTTATGCTCAGCAACCGGCAGAATGAACGGCAGGCCTTTGAGGCTGGTACGGGTGACTACGCCGAGGAAGTGATCGATGGGGAGCGGGTTGCCTCGCCGTTGCGTGAGCCTCCCCCCGCCGACAAGGTGCATACCCAGGACCTGCTCAGCTATCTCGGCTTGGAAAGCGACCGGCAGAATAAAGGCCATGCACAGCGTTTGAGGCGTTCTATGGAAACCCTGGGCTGGAAGCACAGACGGGGCGTCAGGTTGGGTGGCCGTGTTTCGGCAGGGTATGTCCGAGCCGATGGGTGATGTTCTGGCAATCGGAGCGTTTCAATTCGGTCACGGCGTTGACGGTCGTTGATCTTTGTTGACCTGAGGCGTCGCTTCTAAGGCCTTGTTTCGGAACACTTGTTGACGATGTTGATCATGTTGATCTTAAAGCAATATATCTTGGTAGAATAAGCCGATAAGGCAAAGGGCACGGACCAGGGCACAGGGGTAGCGTGCAATCCGGATATATATAGCGAAAACGGTCAACGAAGATCAACGTCGTCAACAAAGCAATAAAAACAATGCGTTACGGAAAGCTCCGAAAACGCCTTGTTGACGTAGAATTCTTCCAGCTTGGAAGACCGGGACTGCACAACGTTGTGAGCCGGCACACTCCCTTGTAAATCGCTGGCATACGGCTCCAACGGAACACGACATTCTGACCTCGAACGGCAACGAGGATGCTGTCCGTGAAAAACCTGAGGTCATCAGCCCGCACATACGGGCCGCCCCATTGATACTGAATTGGGCGTTCTGGCGTCTGGGGCATGAATGACTTCAAGGGCTTAATCGGCACCTTCCTCAGCCAAGCACAGTGATGAAGACAGAATAGGCACCCAAATGAGCTTGATGAGGATGAACCGGATCAAACCGGCCAGTGACCCAAGGATGCCTTCTAAGATTGCAGCGATCACCCGCCCGATCTACGGCGAGAAGGGTGACGAGTTTCTGCTCTATCTCCGCCAGTTCGGCCACATCACCTATGCGGCCAATATGACTGGCCTGACCCGGCGGACCTTCTATGACCGGCGTGCAAAGCATCCTGACTTTGCGGAGGCGTGGGACGAAGCCCTGGCAGCTTTCGAAGAAGAATTGACCATGCGGGTTGTCCAGACGGCCTTGGAGATGGGGACCGGCAAATGGGTGCGGGTGATCGATCCTGAGACGGGCGAACCCGAGTTGGATGACGACTTCGAGCCGGTTTACCGTTTCGAGACGGCGAGCGTCGATCCCCGTGTCCTGAACAAGCTCTTATCCCTGCGGATGAGTTCTGTGGATGGACCGGCCCAGACCAATGTCCAGATCAACAATTCCACGAGCGTTCAAACCTCCTTGCCAGCCAAACCCAGGCTCATTCAGCCCGAAGGGGCTGTACGGAGGCCCGTGGTGGCCGAAACGGCCTCAGGTAAGCGACACGACACGATCGATGCCGAAGTCGTCCAGGGGAAGCCACAGGAGACCGGGGGAGCATCTGATGACTGATCCGATTAACCAGATAAACCTGGTGCGACCTGGCGGCGTTGCCACAGTGGCATTTGCCGATGGCGGTGAGACCATGCGCATCTGCTTGGGCTATTTGCATGACCCCGACGACGGTATTCTAGCGGAGATGGCGGCCAACCGCGATCCAGTTCCCTGGCAATCCGCCAAGGTAAGAGACGAGGCCATCGGGGCAGTCGAAAGACGCAAGGACCTTGACGATGAAACCCGCACTCAATTGGTCGAATGGATCATTGCCACGCCCTATTTTGAGGACATCTGACCCCTTTCACGGTGTTCCATGCAGTACTTGGCTTGCAGGCTAAAGCCCAAGAACATGATTTCCATTTTCTTTATGGGGAAGGCTCTATTGATCCAATGTCAGAGGGGCGGCTTGTTGGCTTACTTGCCCGCGAGATAACGGCACGGTGTTCCGGACGCCAATGACGCCCGAGAACCCCGAATGAGTGAACCTGCGACCCGGCCAATCCCGCCTTTGCCTTCAATCTCCTATGCCAAGACCAAGCAAGCGGCCGAGGCGTTGGTTATGGAGGCGTTTGAGGATTTTCCGCCGTCCGCGGATTTCTCGATGCGGGCCAATGCTGTTCGGTTGCTGGTTGGCATGTGGTTCATCCACGGCAGTATGTCCTTTCCCAGAGGCTGGGTGACGCCAGCGATGCAAGCGTTCATTCAAAGAGGGATTGATTGCCCAAATCCTCGATGCTGGCGCTCTTACAGGTCAGATGTGAAAGACAACCCGGGCCAATTCCTTTCAACCCCCGGGGCACCGGTTGATCTTATCCGGCAAATGGAACTCGACCTTATGGGCGAAGCCTGAGCCAGCATTTCACGCTGCACAGTCACTCGCTGGTCCCCCGCAGCAGGCAAACGCGGCATCGTATTGTTGTTGGGTCATTTCAACTCCTTTCCCGACACCGGACGGCTAGCATGTTTCTCCTTTTCAGCTAGCCGTCCGGCTCCCCGACGATCACCAATCGAGGACCGATATGGACAAGAAGGAACTGGACCAACGCATTGCTGAATTGAACGCCGAGCGTGAACGCCTGAGCGGGGAACTCGACAAAGCCCGCATCGAGGCCCGAGAGGCTATGATTGCCGGGAAGAAGCCCGGTGGAACCGCAGCCGCATTGGCTGAACGGATCGCAATCGTGGACGATGCCTTGGCCGAGCTTCAAGACCGCAGCCGAGGGGCTGCCGAAAGTGCTGAACGGAATAACCGCCGGCGTCGTGCCGAGGCCGCACTTGATGCCACATCGAAGCGGGCCAAACTCGCCGCTGCGGTGGACGACGCACTCAATGCTCTGGCGTCATCGTGGGATGCCTACGCCGATGCCCTGCGCAAGGACGTTGGGCAGGTTTCGGGTGCCGGTGGCGACCTGACCGCTGTTGAACGGGCACTCACGAACAATCGGGCCGCTGAACCCCTGTTGAAAGCCCTGATCCAGTCGGGCGGTGTCAAGCTCGCCCGCACCCTTGGCATCGATACCCCGATCCGAGAACGCCACGCCATTTCTCTCGCTGATGCCGAGGCACGGGTGGCCGAAAGCCTCCGGGTGGAATTGCTCCGCATCAAGGCATCGTCCCCGCAACCCTACGTGTCCCGCGAGGCACAAGCTGAACTGGAAAAGATGGAGGCCACCCGATGAGCCAAGAAGGACAACGCCATGCCGAAGAACTGGCACGGCTGGAAGCACGCAAGAAAGACCTGGAAGACGCTTTGATGCGGTTGGCCCGTGACGAAGCCGAAGCCCAGGAAGTCGCTGAACTGGCCCAAGAGGTCGAACAGCTCGAAAACCAAGTGGAGACCGCCCGAGCGGCGGCCAAACGGGCGAATTCGCCCATTGAGGAGAAGACCATGACCAAAGATGTGCGTAAGGCCGCACGGCTGAACCGTGAAGCCGCCGAAACCCAGCTCGATACGCTGGCCAAATCGATGCAGCAGGACGGCGAAACCTTCGAGAAAGCCTATCTGCGGGCGCTTGATACAGACATGGGCAAGGCGCTGATGCAGACCCGTGACGATGCTCAGGAACTGGAGCGGGGCGGTATCACCAGCATGGACGTGGCCGAAGCCCACAAAAGCTTGCAGGTCTAAGTTCCGCCCATTTCAGGAGATTACCATGCTCGCATCATCATTTTGGTGCGGGCCTTTTTCTGTCTCCAACATCTTAACGCACCGAACGCCTCTCCCAAATAAGGATATGCCGGGGCTTGACGTTTTCCTATTAAATGGACCGTTCACGCGAATCACGTGGACGTAAAACCAACTTAAACGTCTGGAGAACGTTATGTTCACAAATACATCTCAATACGACGCCCACGTCAGAGACAACATTCAGGACTTTGTGCACCTGAATCTCGTGGTCCCTCGTCGCAGCGTCGAGAACGGCACCGTCGATAGGTTACGGAAAGCCGGCAAACTCAGCGAGGAAGAACTACGGATCATCGGCCTTGTCGAACACCTGGTAGAAAAGCACGGATACCTCTATGGAGCAGGTCTCATCCATGCTTTGCATTACAGCATGGACTTTGCGGGCAACGACGAAGAGGTCGCGCTGAAGGCAATTGACGAAGCAGTGCAGGACCTCATTGGCGCGTTTTCTCAGGCATACGAGCCGGAGGTGCCAGCATGAATGGCATGGTGATTTCAAACGCGGTCAAACTGGAACAACGCCGAAACGAATTGTCCGAACAGCTCCATGACGCGGAAATCCAATTGCAAGGCGAATTGGTTGGTGTTGCAGAGCAGATTGCCGAGGGCAAATCTGTACCCCCGGCAATTGCTTTGGTCTTGGCCAGGAACCGGTTTCCTGACGTAGACTTTCTGGACTGATCCGAACCAATCCAAGTGGCTGCAACCACTTGGGGCACAATAGCAATAGGAGACGCAGCGGGCCAGACCTGCTGCGTCGTTTCATTTTGGATCGAAATTAGACAGAAAGCAGTGCTCGATACTGTGTCGAATGGTCAACTCCCCCCTAAGAGCAAAGCCAATCAACGACTTAGCGGTTCATTCCAGCCAACAAAATATCAGTTGGAGGCCTGTTGAAGCCGTTCGATCTGCGGGCGTTTTGCCATTCCATGCGCCGTTTTCCTCCACAAACTTGCGCGTTTGGGCATCTCGAAAAGTCCCATGCAAAGTGCACCTGCAAGCATCAGCCAGTAGATTGGCAAAAGTCCAACTAGTCTCAGCCCAACGCCGGGCGACCGACCTCTCGACCTCGCAACACGCAAGGCCAGTATCACGGTCGAAAGGTGGCCTATGGCCATAAGCCAAGAAAGCGGTGATGTTGGATCAATGTACCCAAGGGCCAATGCCCCGAGACTGATAGGGTATGCTGCGATCGACAACAACGCGGCGGGAAGCTGAGCAAACAGGGCTATGGTCCCAGCGGCACCAAGTTCTTTTGCCGACCGGATTGGCTGACGGCCATGAACCAATGTGGTCACCATGAAGCCTTTGAGCCAGCGGGACCTCTGGTGCATCCAAGCCCGTAAGGTCAGCGGCGCTTCCTCCCATGTCACGCTATCGATGAAACCCGAACGCCAGCCAGCCCTTGCGAGCCTTACGGCCAAATCGGCATCTTCGGTGACATTGTGGGCGTCCCACCCACCGACATCCAGCAAAGCCTCCCGACGAAAATGGTTGGAGGTTCCCCCAATCAGAAAGGGGACCTGTAACTTTGACAGTGTGGGCAAAATCGACGTGAACAGAAGATCATAGTCGAGCGCCCACATTTTCGTAATCCAAGGACTGTTTTCGGCGTGATCGGCGGCCAGCCTGCACTGCACCACAGCGGTCTTGCTGTCTGCCGCAAGGGCTTTAGCCGCCCGCCTGAGTTGGTCAGGTTCCGGCCTGTCTTCGCCGTCATAGATCACGACGCATTCCCCGGTGCTGATGCCGAGGCCAAAGTTGCAGGCTCTGGGTTTGGTTCTCGGGCGACCGTCTGGCACGACGACCACACGGAATGGCGCCCGAGACATATGGAGGCGTGCTGCCGCAATCGTCTCAGCATCATCCTCTTCTAGCAGTATCAGGATTTCCAAGCGATCAAGTGGGTAGTCTAGGGTAAGCATCCGCTCGGCTAGGTCGGGCACAATTTCTGCCTCTTGATAAAGGGGCACCAGAACCGAATAGGTCGGCAGTCCGTCGCATGGATGCACAGACGCTAGCTCTTGTTTTGGCTGTCTAAAGGACCCTGCAAAAGAAGTGATGCGAAGACCGGCAGCGGCGGCAAAGGCGAGCGGGAAGGTCAGGGTCAACGCTGCCGAAAGAGCCAAACTCGTGATTGGCCGACTGTCAAGGGTGCGGGCAGATTGGTCTGCTTGAACGGACACCGAAGCCCAGTGGGCAATAGCTGGATCGAGTGTGAAGCGGTCGGTGCGTTGATGTTCCATACACCGAGATTGTCGTGGAGTGGGCGTCCCGCGAGCCTGCTAACCCGCCATTCTTCAACGACAAATTGCTACGAAGGCACCCGCTGGGTTCGCGGGGTCCCAGCTTCCCGACAACATAGGAACACCAAGTCCAAAATGGAGACCTGCTATGACCACCTATGTTGCAACCGCACCCGACGGATCGGAACACACCCGCAAGACCGATCGAACCTACTCTCATGCTGTCCTGCTGGAAGGCAAAGACGGTTGGGCAGTGGTCGGCTTTTGTGGTCGTCTTGACCTCGCCCAAAAGAAGCAAGGCGAGCATCCTGGCAGTATCTTTGTCGAGGTCAGAGAACTCGGTGCGACCGAGGCCGACGAGACCAAGGCCGAGGCTGCCGAAGACGCCGAGCAAGCCAACCATGAGGCAGAGGATGCAGCCGAAGACGACAAGCCGAAGCTGACGATCAGTCGCCTCACTGAAAAGCTGCTGATGGACGAAACCTTGGGCTATGCAGAGATTGTGGATCAGGTCGTGGCAGAGTTCCCCGACGCCAAGACCACAACCCGCTCAGTCGCTTCTGTGGCAGCGGTATTACGAAAAAAGGGGACGCCTGTTCCCACACGCCGCAAATCTGCGAAGAGCTGATAGAACAAGGTTGGGCCTTTCAGTCAGCAAGCTAGAAAAACGCCTTTGCTATCTGAGTTGCAAGCGTCGCTGCCAACAGTGGCGGCACGGCATTTCCGACTTGAGTGAATTGCCGTGCCGTCGGCCCAATGAACTTGTAATTGTCTGGAAAGGTCTGCAACCTAGCACATTCACGGACGCTAAGGGTTCGGGGTATTTCGGGATGCAAGTGCGAACGACCACCGCCGTTTGTTCCGCCAGCGATTACAGTCTTTGACGGGCGCGACGGCGTAAGGCGGTCAACTCGGCCTAGTTGGTCGCGTTTGCCGTAGTCCAGCACCATGTAACGGGCCACAGAAGCAACCTTGTGTCGTCTGGTTTCGTGGTTCAAGGCATCCGGTCCGGGCAACTCGGCCAGTACGCTTCCTGCGCCGATGTGGTCGCGCTTCTTGGGCATTTCAAAGCAGCCTTGGGTGCGTGAGCCGACTACAAACATACGCTGTCGGTACTGAGGGACGCCATAATCAGCGGCGTCCCAGACTTCGGGCTCTTCAACATTGTAGCCGGCTGCAGCCAGCATAGCGACTGCTTCGTTTAGCTGTTCGCCTCCGTCCAGATCGCGGAGACCTGGAACATTCTCAATAACGAATGCGGCTGGTTGGAAGTGGATTACGAGGTCTACAAAATCAAACAGCAGGTTGCCGTTCTTTTCATGCGCAAAGCCGACCCGCTTGAAATTTTCCCCGGACTTGGAGAAGCGTTGGTTGGCAGCGATCGAGAATGGTTGGCAAGGTGGACCTCCAACGAAAACGCCCTCAAAGGGTGTTTGAATAACCGGCGACAACTGCGCGATTATCTCATCGGTCTTGGATACGTCACCGTTTTGGAAGGGAGGTCCGAAAACCTTCCACTTCGGGCGGTTAACGCGGAGCGTCTTGCAAAAGATTTCGTTGAACTCAAATGCCGCCTTGTGCTCAAATCCCACCGCTTCAAAGCCTAGGTCCATCCCTCCACAGCCAGTGAAGAACGATACGAGGGGTACGCCCTTGCCAAGCTTCTCGAAAGATGAGAGCTTCGGTGGCTTTGCTCCTCGCCAGGAAATGGCCCGGCTTTTAGAATAAACCAGATCATCAATTGTTTGGCCCGCGGCCTCCATCACGTCGCAGATATCGGTGTTCGCGTCAGCCTGTTCCATGAGAGTCCGCTGGGTATCGAAACGGGCTTCTGGTGCGTCGGGATTTGAGTTCTTCATCAACATGGTCAGGCTGCCTCGTATTCTTCTTTTGCCTTTTCATAGACGGCTTTGGCTTGATTTGCGTCCACAAAATCCTTCTGCCCTTGGTCCTTGAGCCATTGGTCGTAGTACCGATGGACGCCCCGGTGGCACGTAGGGCAGACGGCCACCAGATCATCTAGCAACGTCCCCTGCTTCGATGTGCGGGCACCCGAACATAATGGCAACAGATGGTGAACATCTAATATACGATTTGTCCAAGGATAGGAACCCCCGGTGTCCATTCCGCAGAAATCGCAGACGGCAGAGGGGTTTGCTTTGAAAAATGCTTCCCTGATCTTTCCGTTGCGCTCAATGACAAGGTGGGTCTTCCTAGTTTTTGCCCCCTCGGCGAACGAGGTTGTTGAGGAGAACCCTGCATCCTCTACGTCGCTGATAGCCGACGATACATAGTCCAGTTCAAACTCAGCAGTGGCGGCGACGAACTGGTCAGTTCGCCGTTTGATCTCTTCGTTCCCATCTGCCAACGGCGTGCCCGGGAGCGGTGACAACTGGTCAAAGATGTCTCGTGCATCGTCGCGGGAAAGGGAAACGAAAATCACGTTTCCCGAAAGACTGAGATACGAGATTTGGGCAAGTACGCGAAGGCTTTCTGCGGGTTGGCGGGGGATTTTGCCCGTATCGGTCGTGGATACCACCAGCGCTTCAAACGCCAATGCGTCTTCCTCTCCGGTGAAGCCACTGGCGTCGTATGCGGAACCGATTTCGGATAGGGTTGTCTGCTCCAATCCCTTCGCCGCTTTCGCCAGCAAAAACTTGAGTGCGAAGATGAGTGGATATCGCAGGTTAGCTGAGTTGTCCCACCCCTTGAGAGCCGGAGACGGTGACGAAGTGTATTCTGCAAGGAAATGAAAATACTCGTCCGTAGTGATGCTTCCGTCGTCTGCCAGGAGCGTTGCTAGAACGGTTGGTTTGGCGACGTCACCGCTTTGATACACTAGCCCCATGCTCTTGAAGGTCCGGGCGTAGTTGCGCCAAGGCTTGTAGGCCGCCTGCTTGGGGGAGAAGGGTAGTCCGACTGCGCCAACGAGCGCGTCGTGGTCTTCTGACCTAAGGTCGTGCTTCAATGCGAAACGGGCAATCTTCTTCAGATTGTCAAACTGGAAGTAGTCAAGCCTTCCTTGGTCCCAACTCCACATTTTGTTTCCTGCCTCAGTACGCGTACTTAATGTTGGGGTGCAGTGTGGGCGTTTGGCTCCGATTCTCCAAGAAAAAAGACCGCCGACCAGAGCCGATCCCTTTAGTGGTGGGGACTGGTTGCGAGGGTCGCGAGACACGCCCCCACGATACTAGGAGGCGGGTATCGAGTTCACACCCTGTCTTCGGGCGCAAAGTTACCTGAGTTCGATCCGGGCAGTATTTGCTGTACTTATTCTGTGCTCGAAAAGAAACGGACTTAGCGGATGAACGCTAAGCCCTTGAATTCTTTGGCTCCGGCGGTAGGGATCGAACCTACGACCAATTGATTAACAGTCAACTGCTCTACCGCTGAGCTACGCCGGAACACGAGGGGGCATGTAGCAACCGGGCGTAGGTGGCCGTGGGGCCGATTTCGGGGGTGGCGGTGGTGCGGCCACGGGTGGTCAGGTCTATCAGGTGGGCGAAGACGTTGCGTTCGGCGGCGGGCATCAGGGTGGCGGGGGTGTCGGTGTAGACCTCGGCGGTGATCTGCGGGATCGTTCGTGGAGCGCTGGCGAGGGCGTCGAGGATGGCGGTTTCGCGGGCGTCGCGGTGGGCGAGCAGCCAGGCGATCCGGCCAGCCGGGTCATCAATCGGGGCACCGTGGGCGGGGAGAAACTGCCGGGCACCACGTTGGGCGAGGCGTTGGCAGGAGGCGCGGAAGGCGGTGAGGTCGCCGTCGGGGGGCGAGATCAGCGTCGAGGCCCAGCCCATCACGATATCGGCGGTGAAGATGATGTCGTCGAGGGCGAAGGCGAGGTGGTTGCCGAAATGGCCCGGCGTCCAGAGGGCTTCGAGAGTGAGGGCGCCGATGTCGATGCGCGCGCCGTCGGGGAGGGTTTCGTCGGGGGCGAAGGCGATGTCGACCCCTTCGCCGCCGGCGGTCAGCCCACGGGCCGCGAGCGCGCGCATGAGGTCGCTCTGGCCGGCGGTGGCATCGCCATAGGCCAGAACCGGCGCGCCGGTCGTCTCGGCGAGCGGACGGGCAAGGGGGGAGTGGTCCATGTGGGCGTGGCTGACGAGAATGTGGGTGATCCGCTCGCCGGGGGCCAGCGCGGCAAGCAGCGCGTCGTGGTGGGC